>Ga0075157_10002467_pt1 | contig 10828 bp, 8 predicted proteins | sample JI81BgreenDNA_FD_70967 | JGI IMG/M metagenome (GOLD analysis project Ga0075157, IMG submission 70967) | Wastewater effluent complex algal communities from Wisconsin, to seasonally profile nutrient transformation and Carbon sequestration -... | ecosystem: Engineered > WWTP > Effluent > Algae...
TCCATCATAATCACATAAATCCAAGGGGATGATTTTTCCAGGATACGGCGCAGCAAAAGATACTTGTGCTTTACCTACACCTTGATGTGTGAAAGCAGTCATAAATAACTTTTCACCTGTCAATAACCTTTTACCTGCTCCCATCAATTTTCCCAAGAGTCCCTGATCTTGTCCTGAACCATCGCCAAAGATGGTGGTCATTTCAATGTCTTCATCCATCATCATCATTGATCCTGGTTCTGATATGACTGTTTCTCCTGAATCCAATTCTATTTCCACATATTGCATCTCTTCACCCAAAATCCTAAAATCTATATCGTGTGTATTTTGCATTACTCCTTTTTTTCCACAATATTAATAGATATCTATAATTTAGCAATAATTAAATCGTCAAAATCGTTATTTTTATAGATTTAGATGCAAATTGTGGCTATAAGTTGCATTATCAACATTTTAACAAAACGGTAAATACATATTATTATCATCTGTAAAGTATTTTTATTACTTTTGCAGCTAATTTTTAATGCAGATCTATTAAATCGTCATTAACAAAGTAGTTTTTTTACAAAATCATAGGAAACAACAGCTATATGCAGTCATTAAAACGTTTGTCAAACATCACAGGATTATTGGTTTTTGCCATTACATTCTTTGTATACTTTCATTCAGTAGAGCGTACAGGTTCGCTTTGGGATTGTGGTGAGTTTATATTAGGTGCTTATAAACTTCAGGTAGTTCACCCACCGGGTGCTGGACTGTTTGTAATCATAGGAAGGATTTTTGCATGGTTGGCCACCGTTTTTTCTAATGATCCTGCAGATATTGCTTTTGCTGTCAATCTCATGTCGGCGATGTGTACATCCATAGCTGCCACAATGATAGCTTGGATTACGATTATGTTTGGAAAATTGGCGTTGCTAGGTAGAAGTGAAGAAACTAATAATGCACAAAATATAGCGCTTTCTTTTTCTGGCTTAGTTGCTGGTTTGGCAACTGCATTCAGTACATCTATTTGGTTTTCCGCCGTTGAAGGTGAAGTTTACGCCATGTCCACCATGTTTACAGTGATGACGCTTTGGGCTGCTGCAAAATATTACTTTATAGAAGATGAAGATGTTGCTAATCGCTGGTTGGTATTAAGTCTTTTTGTGAGCGGTATGTCAGTAGGTGTTCACTTACTTAGTATCTTGTCTCTACCTGCTATTGCCCTTTTGGTGTATTATAAAAAATACAAAGAACATACCTTAAAGGGTGCTGGTATTGCTATGCTTTTGGGTATCGCTGCCATAATTTTTGTAATGAAAATCGTTATCGTTGGGATTCCTACACTTTGGAAAAGCTTAGACTATTTTATGGTAAACTCCTTAGGGCTGCCTTTTCACTCTGGTATAATACCTACTGTAATGATTCTTTTTGGATTAGGATATTTAGGTCTTAAGTATGCTCATCAGAAAGGAAACCAAATTTTACAATTAGTAACTATCTCAGCTATATTGATTACTGTTGCTTTCTCTACCATTGGAGTAGTAGTCATTCGGGCAAATACAGATACACCTATTAATATGAATGTACCAGGTGATGCTATGAGATTGCTTCCTTATCTAAATAGAGAACAGTATGGAGAAAGACCTCTCATATCAGGACCACATTATGACGCTGAACCATCTGAAGTAAAACGCACAGATAGATATGGACGTGTAGGCGATAAATATGAAATAGTAGATGAAAAGTATGAATACATTTATGATCAAAAAGACAAAATATTATTTCCACGTATTGGGCATACTGATCAGGGTAGACCAGAATTGCACAGAATGTGGAGAGAAGTACTTAATGGTGATAGTAAAGGTAAACCCACGATGGGTTATAACCTGCAATTTATGCTCCATTATCAGATAAATTGGATGTACTTCAGATATTTTATGTGGAATTTTGTAGGTAGACAAACCGCAGAACAAGGTTATTATCCGTGGGATATCAGTAAAGGACATTGGATGTCCGGTGTGACTCCTATAGATGAAGCTAAATTATATAAAATGGATAAACTACCTGATACCATAAAAAATGATGAGTCTAATAATAGGTACTTTTTCCTTCCTTTAATTTTTGGTTTGCTGGGTATGGTGTTTCATTTTGTGCAAAGAAGAAAAGATTTTACCACACTTCTTGTACTATTCGTAATTACAGGAATAGGTATTATCATTTATTCAAATCAGCCTCCAAACGAACCCAGAGAAAGAGATTATGTTTTAGTGGGCTCGTTTATGACTTTTTGTATTTGGATGGGCATGGGCGTACTTGCGGTCTACCATTATCTTTCCAATAAAATATCTGGTATTGCGCCTGCGGTTATAGCTGGTCTTTTGGTACTATCTGCACCAGTAATTATGGGTTTCCAAAACTTTGATGATCATAGCAGGAAACATCACAAAGCTTCGAGAGATTATGCAGCAAACTTTCTAAATAGTTTAGAACCCAATGCGATTATCTTCACTTATGGAGATAATGACACCTACCCACTTTGGTATGCTCAAGAAGTAGAAAATATTAGAAGAGATGTCAGAGTTGTCAACTTAAGCTTAATAGCTGTCGACTGGTATATCAATAAGCTTAGAAATAAGGTTAACGACTCTCCTCCTTTAAAACTTACTTTGTCAGAGGAACAGTATCGTGGTAAAAATAGAAACCAAGTTTTCTTTGCCAACCCTAATGGTGAAAATTTGGCAACTCCTATGAATGTTTTTGCCGGTCTCAGAAATATAGGAGATCCAAAATATACTGTACAAGGTCAAAATTTCATAACAACCAGAAATTTCTTTATTCCTGTAGATAGAGAAAAATATAGTAAACTAAAGTTCCAACCCGCGATTGATACTAGTGAATGGGCTGATCAAATCAATATAAGATTTCCAGAAAGTGCCAACTATATCCTCAAAGATGAGTTAGCAATAATGGATGTAATAGCCTCCAACTTTTATGAGCGACCTATATATTTTGCTATAACATGTCAACCTTCCAAATTGCTAGGTCTAAATGATTATGTGGAGATGGAAGGTCTAGGGCTCAGATTGTCACCAACCAAAGTAAGAGTGAAGTCGCAGCTTCCAAGCATTTATGGTTATGGAGATATAGACGAAGAAAAGGTATATAAAAATGTCATGACTAAGTGGAATTGGGGTAATTTTGACAAAATGAAACTGTTTGTGGATAAAAGCTATATGGCTGAAGTGCAGGCCATGAAACTGGTCATGTTGCGCGCGGCTATTGAGTTAGATCGTAAAGGCGACCCCAAAAGGGCTGCTGAAATGGCCAACAAATACTTTGAGGCTTTTCCACATATGAACTTTGCATATGATGCGGGAATAATGCCTTTTATTAATGTTTTGGTAAATACAAAAGACTTTGAATCCGCTAAAAAGCATCTCCGAATTTTAGCCACTGAAACCAAACAATATATTGAGTTTTATGAATCACAAACATCTGAAGATGTATTCAATAGCTTCAAACAAGATTATGAATATAGAATGAGCTCTGTTCAAGATGTTTTAGAAACAGCTAAAAAACTGGAAGATCCTGGTTTTGAAAAAGAAATGAAAGATTTGTTGGGTTCTTACATGAAAAATGAAAGCGAGGACCCTATTTTAAAATAAAATGACCAATGAGTATAGCAATAGCATCTGATCATGCTGGGTTTGATTTAAAAACATATGTCATAAAAAGACTTAAGAAAGCAGGATATCAGGTTCAGGACTTTGGTCCTAAATCTGATAGTTCTGTTGATTATGCAGATTTTGGACATAAAGTTGCGTCAGCAGTAGAACTTTCACCCGATGTGCTTGGTATTTTAATTTGTGGAAGTGGTAACGGTATTTGTATGACCGCCAATAAACATACTAGTATTCGTGCTGCCCTATGCTGGACTCCGGAAATTAGTGCTTTAGCACGTCAACACAATAATGCAAATATTCTTTGTCTTCCTGCGAGATTCGTAAGTAAAATGCTTGCGGGCCGTATCGTAGATAGTTTTCTTTCTAGTGAGTTTGAAGGTGGCCGACATCAAAGGAGAATAGAGAAAATACCGTGTTAAATATATCCATTCTGATTTCAAAAAAGATCAATAACCTTTATTATTGATTTATATATAAAATCACATTATTTGATGTTTCATAAAATTATATCATGAATAATATAAAATTTATATTTAGTCCTTTATTTATTTTTATTTGGGTCGCAGCCCATAGCCAGTATATAAGCACAGTATCGATTCCTGATAAAAATAAACCAAAAATAACTTCGGAAAAAGATTTATCATTTCGATATGCGTCGGGTATTTCAGCATCAAAACTCAGAGACCACTTGAAGGTATTGGCTTCTGATTCCATAGAGGGCAGGGAAACCGGTACAAAAGGAGTTCAAATGGCAGCGGATTACATTTCCCGACATCTAGGAAACGTGGGCCTAAATACTTACAATAATGAAGGTACATATTTTCAGCCTGTAGCTTTTACATTTTCTAAATGGTTAGATACAGACTTATATATTCACCAACAAAGATTTAGATTGCTATGGGACTATATAGCATTACCTGAAAATAATGAAAATAAAGAGATCATTAAAGACAAAGAGGTCATATTTCTTGGTTATGGTATTGAAGATGAAAAATACAATGACTACAAAAATATAGACATCAAGGGTAAGATTGTCATGATCAATAAAGGTGAACCATGGAATAGTAAATCAGGATTATCTTATATAACCGGTACTAAAGATACATCCCAATGGAGCAAAGATCTGGACAAAAAGTTGAAAATTGCAAAAGAAAAAGGCGCTGCCCTTGTACTCATAATCGAGGAAGACATCAAAAAGACGGTAGAAAACAATAGAAAAAGATTGCTTTCCCCGTTTTTGCAATTAGGAAATCTTAAAAACCCTAAATTGGCCACTGCAAATCATGCTTTTATTTCTTCCACTATAGCTAAAAGTATAATTGGAGATAATGAAAAGAAAATATTAAACGCTCGCAAAAAAATATCCAAAGGTAAACCCTCTTTCGTAAAGCTTCCCACAGATTTTGTAATAAATATGGCTATAGATCGTAAAGTTTTGGAAGGAAATAATATTGTGGGATATATACAAGGACGGACGAAAAAGGACGAATACGTTGTAGTTTCTGCTCATTACGATCATTTGGGTAAAAGAGGAGATGAAGTTTACAATGGGGCCGATGACAATGCTTCTGGTAGCAGCACTTTAATGGAATTGGCTAGAGCTGCTCAACAAGCAGTATTGGAAGGCAATAGACCAGAAAGAAGTATCGTGTTTATTTGGTTTACCGGAGAAGAAAAAGGTTTATTAGGATCTCAATATTATGCAGAAAATCCTTTATTTCCACTAGCTAATACTGTTGCAAACATCAATGTGGATATGGTAGGAAGAATAGACGACAAATATAAAGATAATCCTGATTATATTTATGTAATTGGGTCTGATCGGTTGAGTACTGAATTACATAAGATCAATGAAGATGTAAATCAAAAATATACGCAGCTTACTCTTGATTATACATACAATGATGAGAACGATTCTAATAAATATTATTACAGGTCAGATCATTATAACTTTGCTGCAAAAGGTGTTCCTGCTATTTTCTATTTTAATGGTACTCACCCAGATTATCATAGAACAAGCGATGATATAGAAAAAATAAATTTTGATAAAATGGCTAATGTTGGTAAACTTATTTTCCACACGCTTTGGGACCTTGCTAATAGACCCGAAAGGATTAAAGTAGATGGAGTCGTTAAGTAAACTCAGGTACTTTTGTTTTTTGGTATAATCTGTTTTACTTTAGTTTAAATTGTTTTATATGTCTAAACCCGGGATAAAAGTATTTGCCCCTGCTTCTGTAGCTAACGTGGCAGTAGGCTTTGATATTTTGGGATTTGCCTTAGATAAACCTGGAGACGAAGTTATCATTAGAGAAGGTAATACTCCTGGACTTACTATTAGTCAGATTACTGGAGCAGCGGGTAAATTGCCTTTGGATATTCAAAAAAATACTGCAGGATATTCAGCATTCAGATTATTAGAATATTTAGGAGAAACCCAAAGACCATTGGAAATGGAAATCCATAAAAAAATGCCTTTTGGTAGTGGTTTGGGATCATCTGCGGCTAGTGCTGCTGCAGGAGTTTTTGCTGTCAATGAATTTTTAAAAACAGGGTTGACAAAACAAGAAATTTTGCGTTTTGCGGTGGAAGGCGAACAAATAGCTGACGGGGCTTTCCACGCAGATAATGTAGCGCCATCACTTATGGGTGGAATGATTTTAATCCGAGATAATGACACTTTAGATATTAAGAAACTGCATATTCCTAATGGCTTATGTGCAGCTGTGATCTATCCTCACGTGGAAGTACTTACTAGAGAATCTAGAGGTATTCTTAAGTCAGAAATACCATTTATAGATTTTGTAAAACAAAGTGGAAACTTAGCTTCGTTTGTAGCCGCTATGTATACTTCTGATTTTGATATGATTAGAAAATCATTACAAGACCTTATAGTTGAACCTCAAAGAGCACACCTTATACCTTACTTTTATGAAATGAAGGAAGCCGCTTTAAAATGTGGTGCATTGGGATTTAGTATAAGTGGTGCTGGACCATCCATGTTTGCTTTATGTGATAATTCAGGTGTTGCACATGATATATTGGAGGCAGCAAGATCTTTGTTTTTATCCAAAAAAGTACAAATTGACACTTATTACTCCAAAATCAACCACGAAGGAGCTATTCGTTCTTAATTCTTATTTAATATTTATGCAATTTTATTCGACTAATAATAAAAGTCTAAAAGTCAATGTCAAGCAAGCTGTAATGCAGTCTCTTGCACCTGACAAAGGACTGTATATGCCAGAATTTATTCCTCAACTTAGTCAAGACTTTGTTAATAATATTTCATCTTATGATCTCAAGGACATTGCATTTACGATAGCAAAGGCTATACTTGGAGAAGATATTCCAGAAAATGACTTAAAAAAAATAGTTTACGATTCCATAAATTTTGCAGCACCAGTAGTTAAAGTTGGTGAAAATATTTACTCTTTAGAATTGTGGCACGGACCCAGTTTGGCTTTCAAAGATTTTGGTGCTCGATTTATGGCAGGACTTATGTCATATTTTATTAAAGGAGAAGATAAAAAGCTTACTATATTGGTAGCAACATCTGGTGATACTGGAGGAGCAGTAGCCGCCGGATTTTATAAAGTCCCTGGTATTGAAGTTATCATTTTATATCCATCTGGAAAAGTGAGTGACATCCAGGAGAAGCAACTTACTACCCTGGGAGAAAATATCACTGCATTAGAAATAAACGGGACTTTTGACGATTGTCAGGCATTGGTCAAAGAAGCATTTTTGGATGATCAATTAAACGCATCATATAATCTAAGTTCTGCAAATAGTATCAACATATCAAGACTGATCCCTCAAAGTTTTTATTACTTTGAAGCTTTCAAGCAAGTAAGTCATTTAGGAAAGGATATAGTTTTTAGTGTACCCAGTGGAAATTTTGGCAACATCACAGCGGGAGTTTTGGCAAAAAAATTGGGTTTACCCATAAAAAGATTTGTCGCAGCTACCAACGTAAATAATATTGTTCCTAAGTATTTGGAAACGGGAAATTATATTCCTAAACCATCCATAGCTACAATCAGCAATGCTATGGATGTAGGTAATCCTAGTAATTTTGTAAGATTATTAGATTTATATAATCATGATTTAGCTGCCTTACAAAAAGATATTTCCGGTTTTTGGCTTAATGATGATGACACACGTAAAGCTATGAGAAATGCTTTTTATAAGAACAAATATGTCTGTGATCCACACGGAGCCATTGGTTATCAATCGTTACTTAATATTGGAGAAAATGAAGTCGGTATATTTTTAGAAACAGCACATCCCGCCAAGTTTTTGGATACTGTCCAAGAAACGCTTGAAACAAAAATTTCTATTCCATATAGCTTAGCTTCTCTTTCAGACAAACCCAAAGATGCACACTATTTAGCAAGTGATTTTATGTCTTTCAAGAAATTTTTATTAAAAAGATAGATTCAACAATTTTCTAAATATAGTCTTTTTTCCCTTTCAAGACTTTCTATAACGTGCTCAATAACTGTTTTTTCTGCTTTTAGAAAAACAAGTATTTGATCGGTATTTTTTATGTTATCGTTGATACAGTTTTTTGCTCTTCTGAGATGAGTACTGCTAACCCATCCAAACATCATTGCAGAATGCATATTTTCAAAAAAGCTAATATACGGCGTGTATAGATTTTTTTGCTTAGTAAAGTAATTGATGTCTAGTAGCTCCTTATTCAGATTTTTTTCCAATTGATCTATTAAAGATATAATTTGTCTAAAATTTTTTATTTGTTGTATTTGGTCATAGTAAAAGACCTGTAGTTGGTTAGTATTAATATGATCAAAATAGGATAAATTTTTAAGTAGAATTTTTAAGTGATCTTTAAGTTCTAATGCAGCTGTTGTAGCTTCTTTAATTTCTATAAGGAATCTATTTTTTTCAGTGATTTTATTTTCAAACTGAATTATGGTATCTGAAAGGTGATGCTTTTCATGAATCCTTTTTGTACTGATGATTAATGACTCAATTTTGGTATAGATTTGTTCCTTTTGGCTAATTTTATTTCTCAATATTTCCCTTTCGAATTCTAATAATCCAATCTTATTAGACAAATCGTCGTATTTCAAAATAGCCATTAAGTATTCTTCTCTTTCTTTATCCAATTTTTGGTCAATATCTCCCAGGAACTTTTTATATAAATATGAGGTTGTTGTCTTCTCGAGTTTCTGCACATCTAGATATTCTTTATCAACCAAAATCATAGCTAAAGCTAAATCATGTGACAAATCATCCAACTCGTGCACAAGTACAGCTAGCCTTTTCTCAGCTTTAACTATAGAAAGTAATTCTTCTCGAAGTTGATCTATACTTTTGCCTATATCCATTTTACAGCTTCTCGTTATTTTTATGTCTATCCATATCTCTCTTAGTTTTTTTATTTACATTTTTGACTATAGCTTCTTCAAGATTGATACCTGTTTGGTTAGCTAGGCAAGTAACAACCCAAATTACATCAGCGAGCTCATCTGCAAGATGTTCCTTTTGCTGCTCCGGAGATATCGGAATTTTAAAAGATTGCTCACCATAAATTCTGGCAATTAACCTTGATACTTCACCAACTTCTTCAGCAAGTATAGCCATATTTGTCAATTCTGAAAAATACCTTACGCCTATGGTTCTTATCCATTGATCTACATCATTCTGATATTCATTAATTGTCATTATTCCTTATTTTTTGTGTCTATAATAATGGTAACAGGTCCGTCATTAATCAACGAAACTTTCATATCTGCTCCAAATATACCTGTTCTAACTATTTTTCCAGACTTCTCTCTTAGCTTCCCAACAAAATAGTCATACAATGGAACAGCTTTCTCGGGTCGAGCAGCCTTAATATATGATGGTCTGTTTCCCTTTTTTGTACTAGCATGTAGTGTAAATTGACTAACAACCAAATATGAACCATTAATTTCTTGAATAGAAAGATTCATTTTATCATCGGCATCACTAAATATTCTTAGGCCTATGATTTTGCTTATCAACCAATCTGCATCATCAATACCATCCTCAGTCTCAATACCTAACAAAATTAATAATCCGTTCTCTATTTGTGAATGAATACTTACTCCAATACTTACTGAAGATTCTAGTACTCTTTGTATGACAACCCTCATAAACTTATAAACATATTAATTTAAAGTAATACTTATTACTTTGATTTTAAATATAAATGCAAATATAGTTATCCACACTGAAGATGTCAAAATTATTGTAAAAATATAGTGTTTACGATATAATGTTTACATACATATAAAATATAATTAAATATAAACATTTTACACTTATTCTAACTTACAGTATCTACAAGATATCCACACCATATTTTAGAAAAGTTATAGATGTGGATATGTGGAAATATCAAACTGCCAATTTGTTAAATATCAGATTTCCAGTATTATATATAAAAATAAAGTGTTGATAAGTCGTATAAAAATAAATGACGAAATAATTTTCGCTTTTTATCCACATATCCACACAACTAATAATGAGTTTTAATTCTATTTATTTAGAATTTATATTATTAATACAAATTGTTGGTTTGTAAAAATCAAAATTTAAATTTTACTGTTTGATTGATTAATTTTGCGGCATGATACAATCAAATAAATATTCAGATTCTATTCTTACTTGGCTCAAGGTTGGCCTCTTTATGATTTTTATCCAGGTGGTTGTTGGAGGTATTACCAGATTAACTGAGTCAGGTTTGTCTATAACCAAATGGGAAGTTGTCAGCGGTATATTGCCACCTTTGTCTGATGAAGCTTGGGACAAGGAATTTGATCTTTACAAGGCAACGCCGCAGTACAAAGAGATTAATGAAGGTATGTCTTTTGAAGACTTTAAATTTATTTATTTCTGGGAGTATATTCACAGATTTTGGGCTAGGGTTATGGGATTCGTTTTTTTGTTTCCATTTCTTTGGTTTTGGTATAAAGGTAAATTAGATAAACCAATACTGAAAAATTTGGTGCTGGTTGTATTTTTGGCAATACTTGCTGCAACTTTTGGATGGATTATGGTTGCAAGTGGACTTATAGAAAGGCCTTGGGTAAATGCTTATAAATTATCTTTGCACTTAATGATAGCTTTTAGCGTGTTTGCTTCGCTATTGTATACTTATTTGTGTG
>Ga0075157_10002471_pt1 | contig 10818 bp, 10 predicted proteins | sample JI81BgreenDNA_FD_70967 | JGI IMG/M metagenome (GOLD analysis project Ga0075157, IMG submission 70967) | Wastewater effluent complex algal communities from Wisconsin, to seasonally profile nutrient transformation and Carbon sequestration -... | ecosystem: Engineered > WWTP > Effluent > Algae...
GTGCCCATGGCGGCAGCGCATCTGGAGTATCGGGGCGTATCGGTGGCACGCGGCGGCCAGCCGGTGCTGCACGGCGTGTCGCTGGCGGTGGCGCCGGGCGAGCATGTGGCGCTGGTGGGCGCATCGGGCGCCGGCAAGACCACGCTGCTGCGGCTGGCCAACGCCATGCTGCGCGCCCATGCCGGCCAGGTGCTGATCGATGGGCAGGATGTGGCCGGCACAGACCCGGTGCAGCTGCGCCGCGGCATCGGCTATGCCGTGCAGGGCGGCAGCCTGTTTCCGCACTGGACGGTGGCGGACAATATCGGTGCAGTGCCCTGGCTGCTGGGCTGGGACCGCCCGCGCATCGCCGCCCGCGTGGCGCAACTGCTGGACATGCTGGAGCTGCCGCAGGGCTTTGCCTCGCGCTTTCCGGCCGAACTTTCCGGTGGGCAGGCGAGCCGGGTGGGGCTGGCCCGCGCACTGGCGGCAGGCGCGCGGCTGCTGCTGCTGGATGAGCCTTTCGGGGCGCTCGATCCCGATGCGCGCGACGCACTGGGCAGCCGGCTGGAAAGCCTGGCGCGCGATCAGGGGCTGACGGTGCTGATGGTGACGCATGATCTGGCCGATGCACTGCTACGCGCCGATCGGTTGGCGGTGCTGGATGGCGGCCGGCTGGTGCTGGCCGGGCCGCCGGCGGTGATCGCGGCGAGCGATGCGCCGGCCGTGCAGGCGTTGATCGCAGCGCCACTGGCCCAGGCGCGGGCGCTGGCACTGCTGGCATGACGCTGGACCCGCAACTGCCGCAGGCGCTGGCCGCGCATCTGGCGATCAGCGGCGCCGCCGTGGCGCTGGCGGTGCTGGTGGCGGCGCCGCTGGTGCTGCTGATGCCGGCGCGGCCGCTGCTGCGCCGGGCGGTGATGGGCTTTGCCTCCACCGTGCAGACCATCCCGGCGCTGGCGCTGCTGGCGCTGTTTTACCCGCTGCTGCTCGGGCTGGGGCGGCTGACCGGCATCAATGTGCCGGCGCTGGGCCTGGCGCCCTCGCTGCTGGCGCTCACGCTCTATGCGCTGCTGCCGCTGCTGCGCGGCGGCGCCGGTGGGCTGGCCAGCGTGCCCGATAGCGTGCGCGATGCCGCCAGGGCCATCGGCATGACCGCGCGGCAGCGGCTGGTGCACGTGGAATTGTCCCTCGCGGCGCCCGTGGTGATGGGCGGCCTGCGCACGGCCGCGGTGTGGACGATCGGCGCCGCCACGCTCTCCACCATGGTGGGCCAGCCCTCGCTGGGCGATCTGATCTTTGCCGGGCTGCAACTGCAGGATTGGCCGCAGGTGCTCACTGGCTGTGTCGCGGCGGCTGGCCTGGCGCTGGTGGTGGATGCCGGGCTGGGGCTGGCGCAGCGCGGGCTGGCCGAGCGGCGGCGCGGGCCGGCGCTGGCGGGGTTGGCGCTGATCGCGGTGCTGGTGGCAAGCGTGGCCGGCTGGTGGTGGCAGGCCCGCAGCGACAGCACCGCGCGGCCGGTGGTGATCGGCGTGAAGACCTTTTCCGAACAGTTCATCCTGGCCGAGTTGATCGCCACGCGCCTGCGCGCCGCAGGCCACCCGGTGGAGATCAGGCGCGGGCTGGGATCGGGCATCGCCTACCAGAGCCTGAAGGCCGGCGGCACCGATATCGGCATCGATTATTCCGGCACGCTGTGGACGCAGGCGCTGGGCCGCACCGAAATGGCCCCGCGCGCCGAAATGGTGGCGACGCTGGCCCGCGAACTGCCGGCGCGCGATGGCGTGCGCATCGCAGCGCGGCTGGGCTTTGAAAATGCCTATGCGCTGGCCATGCGGCGGGCCGATTCGGAGCGGCTGGGGGTAAAGCGCATCAGTGATCTGGCCCGCGTAGCGCCTGGCCTGAAGATGGCGACCGACCTGGAGTTCCAGTCCCGTGCCGAATGGACGGCGCTGCGCCGCGCCTACGGCCTGCGCTTTGCCCAGATCAACAGCTACACGCCGGTGCTGATGGTGGCGGCGCTGCACGATGGTACCGCCGATGTGATCACCGCCTACAGCAGCGATGGCACGCTGGCCGGTGATGATCTGGTGCTGCTGGCCGATGATCGTGCTGCGCTGCCGGCCTATGATGCGCTGCTGCTGGTGGCGCCGGGGCGGGATGATTTGCTGGCGGCGCTGGCCCGCTATGAAGGACGGATCGATGTGGCGGCGATGCGCGAGGCCAATTGGCAGGCCGACCGGCCAGACAACAAACGCACGCCGGCCGAGGCCGCGCGCTGGCTGGCGGCGAAGATCGGGGAGGATGAATGATGGTGCAGGCGGTGATCTTCGATTTCGGCGGGGTGATCACCTCGTCCCCATTTGAGGCCTTTGCACGGTATGAGGCCACCAGGGGCCTGCCTGCGGGCTTCATCCGCACGGTGAACGCCACCAATCCCGACAACAACGCCTGGGCCCGGCTGGAGCGCAACGAGATCGATGCCGCCGCCTTTGATGAAGCCTTTCGCGCGGAGGCGCTGGCGCTGGGCCATGATGTGCTTGGGCGGGAGGTGTTGCCGCTGCTGGCCGGTGACGTGCGGCCCGGCATGGTGGCGGCGCTGCGGGCCTGCAAGGCCAGCTTCAAGGTGGGCTGCATCACCAACAATGTCGCGAGCGACCGCGACATCGGCTGGGGCGACAGCGTGGCCGATATCCTCGCGCTGTTCGACCACGTGATCGAATCGTCAAAGGCGGGCGTGCGCAAGCCCGATCCGGCCATCTACCTGATGATGTGCGAGGCGCTGGGCGTTCAGCCTTCGGCCTGCGTCTATCTCGATGATCTGGGCATCAACTGCAAGCCGGCGGCGCAACTGGGCATGCACGCGATCAAGGTGGTGGACGAAGCGCAGGCACTGGCCGCGCTGGCGGCGGCAACGGGGCTGCGGTTTTAGGAGGGCGATCCCCAAGCAGGATTTCGTCATGCTGAACTTGTTTCAGCATCCATGGCGTGCCTGCCTCGGCAGGTTTGCTTTCGGGGACGCTGGTCCCATGGATGCTGAAACAAGTTCAGCATGACGCGTGCTTGTCGGGTGACGGGTGCCCGCCTTGCTTGGGCAGGAGCAACGCCCCCTACCACCCCACCGGGTCGGCAAAGGCCGTGCCCTGCCGCATGATCTGCGTGGCGATGGCATATTTGTGCACTTCGGTGGGGCCGTCATACAGGCGGAACGGCCGCATATCGCGGAAGATCATCTCCACCACGGTCTCGCTGGTCACGCCGATGCCGCCCAGGATCTGCACGCAGCGGTCCGCCACCTTGAACAGCTCTTCGGAGACGCTGGCCTTCACGATGCTGCTTTCGTGGCGGGCGCGGGTGCCCTGATCCAGCATCCACGCCACGTGGCGGATGGCGAGCCGGGCTTGGTGCATGGCGATCTCGTTCTCGGCCAGCATGAAGTTCACACCCTGGTGCTCGATCAGCGGCTTGCCGAAGGCGGTGCGGTGCCGCGCGTGTTCGATGGCGATATGCTGGCAGCGCGCCGCCGCGCCCAGCCAGCGCATGCAGTGGGTGAGCCGGGCCGGCGCCAGCCGCATCTGGGCATAGCGCAGCGCCGATCCCACCTCGCCCAGCACCTGATCGGGGCCCAGCCGCAAGCCGGCAAAGCGCACCACGCAGTGCCCTTCCACATAGTTGCGGTCCATCGAGTCCATCACGCGCTCGATCTGGATGCCGGGCGTATCGCCCTCGCACAGGAACAATGTGGGGCCATGGGGCCCGTGCGGATTTTCGGGCACATTGGCCATGATGATCCAGGTGCGCGCGCCGTTGGCGCCGGTGATCAGCCATTTCAGGCCGTTGATCTCGTAATCATTGCCATTGAACAGCGCGGTGGTGGCCAGCTGGCCGGGATCGCTGCCGGCGCCATCGGGCTCGGTCATGGCAAACACGCTGCGGCGGTGGCCGGCGACCATGGGGGCCAGGAACTGCTGCACCTGATCGGGCCGGGCGATGCGGCCGAGCAGATACATGTTGCCCTCATCGGGCGCGGCGCAGTTCATCGCCACCGGCCCCAGCGTGGACCAGCCGGCCGCTTCAAACACGGCCGCCTGCGTGGCGTGATCGAAACCCATCCCGCCCAGCGCGGTGGGCGCCTGCGGGGTGAGCAGGCCGGCGGCGCGGGCGTGTGCCACCAGCTCGGCGCGCAGCGCGTCATTGGGGCCATGCGCGGTGAGGCGCGGGTCCTTCTCGTAGGGGATGATGGTATCGATCACCCATTGGCGCACGCGGCGGGCCAGGGCCTTGGTGTCTTCCGGCAGGGTGAAATCGGTCACACGCGGTCCTTTTCCAGTTGGGCCAGCGCGTGGGCGGTGATGGCGCCGGCCAGCGCTTCGAACCCGGCATAGCGGCTTCCCGTGATATCCCCGCGCTGCCATTTTCGATGGAGTTGCAGCCAGGCCACCGCCAGCCGCAGCCGCGCCAGCGCCGTGGGCCACACCAGATCGCCCACATCCTGCCCGGTGATGGCGGCATAGCGCGCCGCAACGGCCGCCCGGCCGGGCCAGCCCGGGGTGAGCGAGGGCACCGCCATCAGCGGCTTCACGTCATCGGGATCACCCGGTTCGATCCAGTAGGAGAGCAGCACGGCGAGATCGAAGCTGCGCGGGCCGCGGGTGGCCATGTCCCAATCGATCATCGCCTCGGCGCGCAGCGTGGCGGGATCGACCAGCAGATTGTCGGGCTTCAAGTCCATGTGCAGCAGCGCCGGCGCGCCAGTTTCGGCGGGCACGCGGCGGCCCAGCGCCGCAATCAGCGCGGCATAGGCGGGCGGCAGGCCATCGGGCCAGACCGCGTGGGCGCGCGCCGTCCAGCCCTTCAGCTGGCGGGCGTGGAAGCCTTCGGGCTTGCCCAGATCGCCAAGGCCGATGGCGGCGGGATCGAGCGCGTGCAGCGCGGCCATGGCCTGCAGGGTAGTCTCCACCAGCGCCAGCCCATCCCCCACGCTGGCCGGCAGCCTGCCGGCAATGGCGATGCCAATCCGGCGCTCCAGCAGCAGGAAGGGTGTGCCGAGCACCGACGGGTCATCACAGGCGGCGATCAGGCGCGGCGCGAGCGGGAAGTGCGGCGACAAGGCGGCCAGCACACGGGCTTCGCGGCCCATGTCGCTGGCCCCGGCGGCAAGCGGGCCCGGCGGCGGGCGGCGCAGCACGGCGGGCCCGGTGCTCAGCATCACCGCCTCGTTGCGATTGGCGATGCCGCCGCCCAGTGGCTCAAGCTGCGTGCCGCGCGCCAGCGCCAGGCCAACGCTGGGCAGCCAGGACGCGAGGCGGGCGAGATCGTCGTTCATGCTGGGCGCACCATGATGCAGCGGCGCGCGGGATCAAGGCCGCTGGCGGCTTCCCCCGCCGGCATCGCCGCCAGCCAATCGGGCAGGCCATCGGGCGGCACGATGGCAAAGCCGTGCCGGGCGTAAAAAGGCGCGTTCCAGGGCAGCAGTCGATCGGTGGTGAGCGACAGGTGATGGCAGCCGAGTGCCGGCGCGCCGGCAATGGCCGCCTGCAGCAGCGCTGCCCCCAAGCCCTTCCCCTGTGCCGATCGGGCGACCGACAGCTCGAGGATATGCAGCCAGCCCTCTTCGGTCGCCGCCAGCAGGAAGCCCTGCGGTGCATCGGCGGCATCCGCCGCGATCCACAGGCAGCCGGCGGCACAGCCAGCCGCCAGCGCATCATCGGGCGTGGTGGGGCCAGCGGCAAATGCGGCCATGGCCGTGCCGGCAAACAATGTGGCCGCCGAAGCCTCCACGGCCGGAAGCAGCGGCAGATCGGCGGGGCGGGCCAGGCGGATCATCGGCGGCGCTTGCGCGGGCCGCCGGCCGGCGCATCGGGCGGGCGCGTTTGCCGGGGCACGCCGTGGGGCAGGCTGGCCACCCGCACAATGGCGGGGTGGGCGGCATCGCTGGCGATGACGCGGGCCGGATCAATGCCCTCTGCCGCCGGATCGGGCAGCATTTTCAGTATATAGGCAACATGGCGGGGCATCACGTCCAGATGCGCGCCGATATCGCCATAGGTGATGGCCTGGCCGGCGGGCACGCAGCGGGCGATGGCCAGCACATCGGCCTTAATGCGGGCAAAGAAAGGCGAACCGGCCATGGCGCAATGGCTAGCACGGCCGCGCGCCGCCTTCTATGGGGCGGGATGGACAGCGCAGATCACCGCATCATCCGCACGCCGCGCCTGGTGATGCGCCCGCACGCAACCGCGGATTTTCCGGCGCTGGTGGCGCTATGGTCTGATCCACAGGTGGTGCGATTCCTGGGTGGGCAGCCGCACAGCGAGGAGGACAGCTGGTCCCGTCTGCTGCGCTATGCCGGCAGCTGGGCGCTGCTGGGCTTTGGTTTCTGGGCGGTGCTGGATGGCGACGGCCAATATCTGGGCGATGTGGGCTTTCTGGAAGGGCGCCGGCAGGGCGTGACCGGCTTTGATGGCGATCCCGAAATCGGCTGGGCACTGGCCACGGCGGCGCAGGGGCGCGGGCTGGGGCAGGAAGCGGTGCAGGCGGCGCTGGCCTGGGGGGCGGCGCATCTGGCGCCACGGCACCGGCGCACCGTGGCGATGATCGATCCCACCAACGCACGCTCCATCGCGCTGGCCGCCCGTTGCGGTTTCCAGCCGGCCGGGATCACGCGCTACAAGGATCTGCCGCGCCTGCTGTTTGCGCGCGGCTGGCCAGCTACCGATTGAGGCGCCCTTCGATCAGCGCGTCCACCACCGATGGATCGGCCAGCGTGCTGATGTCGCCCAGCGTGCCATGATCATTCTCGGCGATCTTGCGCAGGATGCGGCGCATGATCTTGCCGCTGCGGGTTTTTGGCAGGGCCGGTGTGATGTGCAGGTGATCGGGCGTGGCGATGGGCCCAATCTCGTGGCGCACCGTCGCCTTCAGCGCCGCCAGCAGGCCATCATCGGCCACCACGCCCACATTCAGCGTGACATAGGCATAGATGCCCTGCCCCTTCACATCATGGGGGAAGCCCACCACCGCGGCTTCGGCCACATCCGGGTGGGCAACCAGCGCCGATTCCACCTCGGCGGTGCCCATGCGGTGGCCGGACACGTTGATCACATCGTCTACCCGGCCGGTGATCCACCAATAGCCGTCCGCATCGCGGCGGGCGCCGTCGCCGGTGAAATAGCGGCCGCGATAGGTGGTGAAATAGGTCTGGGTGAAGCGTTCGTGATCGCCAAACACGGTGCGCGCCTGGCCAGGCCAGCTGCGCAGCAGCACCAGATTGCCGCTGATCTCCTGCCCCGGCGCCCAGGGGATGATGGTGCCTTCGGCGTCCACCAGCGCCGGCTCGATGCCATAAAATGGCCAGGCGGCGCTGCCCGGCTTCAGCGGGGTGGCGCCAGGCAGCGGCGTGATCAGCGCGCCGCCGGTTTCGGTCTGCCACCAGGTGTCCACGATCGGCAATTGCCCCTTGCCCACCACGCGATGATACCAGTTCCACGCCTCCGGATTGATCGGCTCGCCCACCGTGCCGAGCAGGCGCAAGCTCGACAGATCGTGCCGGTTCACCGGTTCATCACCATCGCGCATGATGGCGCGCAGGGCGGTGGGCGCGGTGTAGAAGATGTTCACCCGGTGCTTTTCGATCACCTGCCAGAAGCGGTCGCTCGCCGGCCAGCTCGGCACGCCTTCAAACATCAGCACGGTGGCGCCGGTGCTGAGCGGGCCATAGACGATATAGCTGTGCCCCGTGACCCAGCCGACATCGGCGGTGCACCAGAAGACTTCGCCGGCGCGATAATCGAACACCGTTTCAAATGTCAGATTGGCCCAGAGCAGATAGCCGGCGGTGCTGTGCAGCACGCCCTTGGGCTTGCCGGTGGAGCCGCTGGTGTAGAGGATGAACAGCGGGTCTTCCGCGTTCATCGGCTCGGGCGTGCAGGTGGCCGGCACTTCGGCGCGCACCTCGTGCCACCAGTGGTCGCGCTCCTCGTGCATGTCCACCGCAGCGCCGGTGTGGCGCACCACCAGCACCGCCTCCACGCGCGGCTGCTTCTCGCAGGCTTCGTCCACAATGGCCTTCAGCGGCACTGGCTTGCCGCCGCGCCGGCCCTGATCGGCGGTGATCACGAAGCGGCTGTCGGCATCCTCGATGCGGCCGGCCAGGCTCTCGGCGGAAAAGCCGCCAAACACCACCGAATGCACCGCGCCGATGCGCGCGCAGGCCAGCATGGCCATGGCGGCTTCGGGGATCATCGGCATGTAGATGGTCACGCGGTCGCCCTTGTCCACACCCAGGGCCACCAGCGCATTGGCCATGCGCGCCACCTCCTCGCGCAGTTCGGCATAGCTGATGCGACGGGTGGGCGTGGCCGGATCATCACCTTCCCAGATGATGGCAATGCGGGTGGGATCGGCATCGGCCCAGCGATCGAGGCAGTTCCAGCTGGCATTGATCACGCCATCTTCGAACCACTTGATGTCCACCGGGTGCCAGCGCCAGTTGCCCATGATCGTGGGCGCGCGATACCAATCCAGCCGGCCGATCTGCTGGCGCCAGAAGCCATCGGGATCAGCGAGGCTTTGCGCGTGCAGCGCGTGATACTGGTCGGCAGTGGTGCGGGTCTTGGCCAGTGCCTGGTCGGTCACGGGGTGGATGGTCTCGCTCATGCACGCCAGACTAGGCCGCCCGCGCCGGCTGGGCTAGAGGCTAGCGCATGCCCTTCCCCCCCTCCAAAGCGATGGCCCGCGCCCTGGATGAAGCCCGCGCCGCCGCCGCGCGCGGGGAAGTGCCGGTGGGCGCGGTGATCTGCGCACCCGATGGCAGCATTGTGGCCGCCGCCGGCAATCGCACCCGCGAACTGGCCGATCCCACCGCCCATGCCGAACTGCTCGCCATCCGCGCTGCCTGCGCAGCGCTGGGATCAGAGCGCCTGCCCGGCCACACGCTGCACGTCACGCTGGAGCCCTGCGCCATGTGCGCCGCCGCCATCGCCGCGGCCCGTATCGACCGGCTAGTCTATGGCGCCAGCGATCCCAAATCCGGCGGCGTGGCCCACGGCGCCCGCGTGTTCAGCCACCCGCAGGCGCACCATGTGCCGGATGTGGTGGCGGGCATATCGGAGGCCGAAGCGGCGGCGCTGCTGAAGGGGTTTTTCGCCGGGCGGCGGTAGGGGCGACAAGAAGGTGGCCTCCGGCGGGCGTTTTTTTGCCTCCGGCGGGCAGGGCCTGAGGCCCTGCACCCACTTTTGTTTTGGCCGGTCCCTGCGCCTCGTCAGGCCGGGCCTGAGTCAGAAGGATGGGAGACATCGGCGCCCTGTCCTGCCAAGCCCTTTACCGTCAGCCAGTCCAGCATCGCCGAGTTCACCGGCACCGGTGCTTCCTGTTGCACCCAGTGGGATACCTGGGGGAAGCGCACCAGCGTGAAATCCTGCACGTGGGGGCCGTAGCCTTCGGTCAGCCTGATATCGAGCGCCTTGTCCTCCTCCCCCCACAGCATCAGGGTGGGGACGGTGATCGACGGGCTGGACTCGTCCAGCAGCTTCAAGTTGGCGCGATAATAGTTGATCATCGCAGTGAGCGCGCCGGGGATCAGGGCGTTTCGGCGATATTCTTCCAGCACGTGCGGTGGGAAGGCGCCTTTATCGATCGCCATGTTGATGAAGGCATTGGCGATGCCTTGCGCGCGGTTCTGGCGCAGGAGGAATTCCGGCAGCCATGGGATCTGGAAGAACGCGACATACCAGCTTTTCCACCGCTGCGGGCTGTAATGCTTGATCAGATCGCCAAATACCGTGGGGTGCGGCACGTTCATGATGATCAGGCCATCTAGATCCACCGCGCGGCGCATGGCCACCACCCAGGCGATGGCGGCGCCCCAATCATGCGCCACCAGCAGCTTGCGCCGCGGCTGCAGCGCATCGAACAGGCCCACCACATCAGCAACGAGATGATCGATATGGTAGGCCGCCTTGCCCGCTGGTCGGCTGGACTGGCCATAGCCGCGCAGATCGGGCGCCACTGCGCGCCAGCCCTGCGCCGCCAGGAAGGGCAGCTGGAACCGCCAGGAGAAGCGCGATTCGGGAAAGCCGTGCAGGCACAGCGCCACATCGGGGCCGTCGCCAGCGACATCGCAGACGAAATCAAGACCGTTGGCCTTGATGGTGGTGGTGCTGACCCGGGGCGTCACGCCCAAATCCTCAGGCGTTGAAATGCAGCCTCAGGCCCGGGCGCGGCCAGCGGCATTTGGCCAGCCGGCCGGTGGTGGACAGGCAGACATAGGCGTCCATCATGTCGGCCCCGCCAAAGGCGATGTTGGTGGTGAGCAAATCGGGGAAGGCGAAGAACTCCTTTTCGCCCGTGGCCGGATCGCAGCTGGTGATGCCGGCTTCCTCGATCAGCGTTGCCTGTGCAATGCGGCCATCGGCTTCGATCGCCATCGAATCGAGGAACGTCTTGCTGGCCCAGGCCGCCACGTGGCGGCCGGGCACAGCGGGCAGCGGATCGGGTGCGAGCTGGCCGGGGCCCACAATGTCCCACGCCAGGATCACCCGGCGGCTGGTGGAAGCCGCATAAACGGTGCGGCCATCGGGGGAGAGGCCGACGCCGTTCAGATCGGGGCCGTGGATGCAGCGGATGATCTTCGATCCATCGGGCAGCGCGTAATAGAGCCCGCCATGATCGGTGTGGTGATCATGGTGCTTGCCCAGATCGGTGAACCACATGCCGCCATCGGCATCGAACACGATGTCATTCGGCCCCGAAAGATTGAGCCCGTCGCAGCTGTCGTAGAGGCGCTCCACCTTGCCGGTGGCGATGTCCACCCGCTCGATGCGGCCGGTGGTGTAATCG
>Ga0075157_10002474_pt1 | contig 10814 bp, 9 predicted proteins | sample JI81BgreenDNA_FD_70967 | JGI IMG/M metagenome (GOLD analysis project Ga0075157, IMG submission 70967) | Wastewater effluent complex algal communities from Wisconsin, to seasonally profile nutrient transformation and Carbon sequestration -... | ecosystem: Engineered > WWTP > Effluent > Algae...
CACCGTACGCCTCTCGCCTGAGTGCGGGTGCGGCGCTTCCCGGTAGGCGCACGCGCTCCCACCCGGGATCGCCAGTCACGGGAACACCGGTGGCCGCGATGACCTGATCGGCCGGCAAGACGAACGTGACGTCGAACGTACCGAACTCCCCGTACAGTTCGCCCTGCGGTACCAGCGCATTGGGCTTCCACCCGTGCCGGTCGTACACCGCCACTTTAGGAAACCACTGCGCGAAGTCGTAGTGCCGACCCTTGCGTCCCTGTCGGCGCAACACCGTACTTGGCCGCGCTTCCCACGCCAGCGCCACGGTAATCGAGTCGCCGGGAGGAAGCGGCCGTGGCAGCGGCAATCGAACGACGGTGCTGTCGGCACCCAGGGGATACTCCGGGCGTACGCGCTTCCCGTTGATGCGCGGCGCTTGGGTGAATCGCTCGTACCCATACGCCGGGTCTTCAAGTCGCTGGAAACGCACCTTGCCTTTGGCCGAGTCGTCGGCGCTCCAGCGCGATCCTGGCCGGAACGCGTTCAGGTGCTGGTGCAGCCACAGTTCGCGCAGCGTATCGGGGCTCGCGTTGACGTACCGCAGCGTACCATGGGCGCGTGCGCTGCCGCGCGCTTCGTTTAGTTGCACGACCAGGGCATAGTCAGCCCGCTGCTGCCAGTAGCCCGCGTCGCCCGCCTGCCGCGGCGTCGTGGCCGGCGCGACCGGGACGGGCGGCGCGCTGGTCCCCTGATTGGGAAGCACTCGGGGCTGTGCGTTGGCAGCCCCGGCCCCCACCGTAGCGCCCACCAGTACCGCGCAGAAGCGGTGGACCGCCAACAGCTTGCGGCGCGACTGAGGCAGCGCGTGGCAGACCGCACGGCCCAGCGCGGTAAATGCGAACGGTTCGGTCATGGGAGAGCCGGTAGGAGCGGAAGGTGACCGGAAAGCAGAGCGGGGAGCGCCTCGTTGGTGATGAGGCGCTCCCCGTTCATGGTGTCACGTGAAACGCGAACTCAGGCGTGACCGGTACCCATGCGACGGCGCAGCTTCGCGAGCTTGCGACGCACCGAGCCGTCCATCACGGTGTCGCCCATACGCACCACGACGCCGCCAATGATCGACGCATCGATGGACACGTGCGGTACGACCGTCTTGCCCACGATCTTCGACAGCCGCTCGGCAATCATCGACGTTTCGTTGTCGCCGGCAGCCCGCGCGAGCGTGACTTTGGCGTGCACGATGCCCTCGGAGGCGTCGAGCAGCGTGTCGTATTCGTCGGCGATGACCGGGATGAGCATCTGGCGACGATTCTTGACCAGCTGCTGCAGGAAGCGGAGGAAGAGGCGCGGCACACGATCGCCGAGTGCCTTGCTCAGCACCTCGGACTTGGCCGCCGCGGAGATACGCGGCGACTCGAGGAAGCGCGAGAGCGTGGTATCGGTCAGAATGGCGCTAGCCACCTGCCGCAGCATGACGCCCCACCCGGCCGGATCTTCGGCCTTGCGGGCGAGCGTGAGCAGCGCCTCGGCGTAGTTACGGGCGATCGATTCGCCCTGCACGCCGGCGGCCATTAGCGGGCCGCCGGGTTTTCGAGCGACTCGAGGAAGCTCTCGACGATCTTGCGGTTGGTGGCCGAATCGAGATTCTGCTCGATGACGCGCGAGGCACCAGCGATGGCGAGATCAACCGCTTCCTTGCGGAGATCAGCGATGGCTGCGGCCTTCTCGCCTTCGATAGCGCGGCGGGCCTGCTCGATCATCTCCTCCTGCTGCTGCTTGGTCTGCGCGAGCAGATCGCTGCGCATCTTTTCCGCCATGGCGCGGCTGTCAGCGATGATCTGCTGCGCCTCGTTGCGTGCGGCCTCGAGCTGCGCGCGCTGCTGCGCCAACGCGGCTTCGGTTTCAGCGCGGTCACGCTTGGCGCCTTCAATGGCGTCGGCCAGCGCCTGCTCACGCGCCTCGACGGCGGCGAAGAGCGGCTTGAAGGCGAACTTCGACAGCACGAACAGCAACAAGACGAAGATGACCAGCGTCCACACCATCACGCCCGGGTTGGGCGAGAGCAGGTCGGTGGAACCGCCTTCGGAGGCGAATGCCGGCGAAGCGGTGAACATCAGAGCGGCAGCAAGCACGCCAGCACGGCGAGCGGAAAGAGCGAACATGGAGGAGTCCACGAAGAGAGAGAGTGCGGCGGGACGTCCGAGTGGACGCCCCGCGCGCGAACACATCAGAACGTGATCTTGCCCTGGATCTGGAAGCCGATCACGACGCCGAACAGCGCGGCGCCTTCGATGAGGGCGGCCAGGATGAGGGCGGCCGTCTGGATCTTGCCAGCGGCTTCCGGCTGACGCGCCATGCCTTCAACCGCCGAACCGCCGATGCGGCCGATGCCCATGCCGGCACCGATCACCGCGCCACCGGCCGCGAGGCCGGCACCGATCATCGCGAGACCCTTCGGATCCTGAACGACCGGCGCAGCGGCCTGGAGGAGACCCATGATTTCCATCGTATAACTCCAAGTAGAAAGTCGTGTGGTTACCGCGCTCCCGACGGACGCTCTGGTCCGCATGTCCCGTCGGCGAGCCGAAGCTCAACGGGTTTCGCCGGTCGCTCGACCGGCTACACGATCCGGGGCCCGGGAGTGGGGCTGGTGGATCGTAGAAAAAAACGCTTAGTGGTGCGACTCGCGGATCTGCCCGATGAACACCGACGCCAGCAGCGTGAAGATGAACGCCTGCAGGAACGCGACGAACAGTTCGAGCATGCTGATGGCGGTAGCCATGAGCACCGGCACCGGCGTGATGAGCCAGTTCTTGAACGCGAAGATGAGGCCGATGAGCGCCAGCAACACGATGTGACCGGCTGTCATGTTGGCGAACAGACGGATGGTCAGCGCGAACGGCTTCGAAATCTTGCCCACCATTTCAACCGGCGACATGACGAAGAACATCACGATGCGCATGGGCAGCGGGAGTTCCTTGTTCCAGTAGAAAATGGTGTTGAGGTAGCCAAGCCCGTTGGCGCGAATACCGGAGATTTCCACGACGATGGCCGTGATGATGGCGAGCGTCGCCGTAACCGCGATGTTGCCGGTGGCGGTGGCGCCCCACGGCAGCATGCCAAGCAGGTTGCAGACGAGAATGAAGAAGAACAGCGTGAGCGCGAAGGGCACGAAGCCCTCGCCATGGTGCCCCACGTTGGGCAGCACGACTTCATTGCGCAGATACAGCGCCATGGCCTCGATGGCGCCGGCGAACCCCTTCGAGCGGCCAAGCGTGGCGTGCTGCTTCTTCGAGGCGTTGCCTGCCGAAATGAGCACGATCGACACGATGATCGCCGCCAACAGCATGAACACCACGTGCTTGGTTGGCGACAGGTCGATCTCGACGCCACCAATGTTCACCGGTGCGAAATGCGGCAGCGGGATTTCCTTCGCGAAGTGCGAATTGAGCGCTGGCACTTCGAGGTGCGAACCGTCAGTGATGTGCGGCGTGATGAAGTCTACCGGCTTTTCCGACGCTGGCGCGGCCGTCTGCTCGGCGGCGCCCGCCTCGTGCTCCTGCGCACCGGCGGTGAGTGGAGCAACGGCAACGGTCGCCGCGACAAGCGCGGCGACACGGAAGAATCGTGACAACGAACGGAGCATCTGCTGCATCCGGGAGTATCAGTTCAGGAAGAGCGGCTCGACGAGCGTCGAGACGAAGTAGAACACGACCAGCGAAATGAGCGCGGGGCCAGACACGAGCCCCAACGCCTTGATGCCGAGGAACGCCCAGAAGGCGACAGAGGCAAAGCGCAGAATCACGCCCAGCCCCCACCCGGCTATCACCTGCTGCCGCGCGACCAACCGCGCGACGACGAACGTGAACGACTGCACGATGAACGCGAGCCAAGCACTGGCCCGTACGGCATCAGCGCTCGCGGCATCGGTCCATACGAACCGCTGCATCACCAACATCGCCAGCACGATGATTGTGCCCTGCGCGGCGGTGAACCCGAGCACAGCCCGCCCCATCCCCATCGGTACCGCACTCGACTCCGTCGGCATGGCGTTCCCCGTCATGAATTCGGTGTCGAGTCGTTCTTGCGTGAGTGCGAACCACGCGGCTTCGTGAGTTGCCGGTAGCTCAAGAAAAAACTGCCTCCACCGCCCAGGAACACGCCGCTCAAGAGAAACAGCGGCGCCACGTCGAATCGGCGGTCGAGCCAGTTGCCAATCCAGACGAAGAGCAGAATGGACGCGAAAAACTGCGTTCCCAGTCCAGCCAGGGCCCACGGCGAAACGTCGTCCGAGGCTGGCTTGGAATCACGCGCGGGCGTTTCCGGGAATTCCTCCATTCGAGGGCGGAACCTAGACGCTTGTGAAATTTTTCGCAAGCGAACTTTTTGACCGAAACCGAACAAAAACCGTTGCGGTCCGAACTCGGCGAAGGTCAAGAACTACCGTCACTTAGCTGGTCGTCGGACTGTCAATTCGCTCTTGACAGTCCGCCGGGTCGTTAATAACGTGGCCAAGTACCGAAATGTGATGCTGAATCGTCCAAACGCTTGCAGGATCTGCGGATTGGAACTGTGGCATCGCTCCCCCGACATTTCGCCCCGTTTACTGATGCTTTGGCGCATCACCGTTCCACTGCTGGCAGCAGCCGGTCTCGTCTATGCGTGCGGTCCGCGCACGCCGAGCCCGGTCGCGAACGCGCGGCCGAAGGCGGGGGCCGACAAGGGCGTAACGTCCCATGTCATGGTCGATACGGCCAACGGCACAGTCCGTTTTGCGATCGAAGTGGCGAACGATTCGCCCAAGCGCGTGGAGCTCATGTTCCCCGACGGTCGCACGCACGACTTCGCGGTACTCGACAGCACCGGACGCGAAGTGTGGCGCTGGAGCGCCGGCCGCCTCTTCACCCAGAGCATTCAGAACCGCTTGCTCGACGCGCACGACCGTACCGTCTACGACGAGCGTTGGCAGGCTCCATCGCCGGGGCGGTACACGCTGGTCGCGCAGCTCCGAAGCGACAACTATCCAGTGCAGCAGCAGGTGGAGTTCGCCCTGCGCTGAACGGCGTGTGCACGAAGGCGCGCGGCGCGCGCTAATTTCCCTGTAGGTCGCAACGGACGCCCCTTGGCGTCCGTTAGTGTTTTGCGACAGGCACTATTCGCTGCGAACTCCAACCCTTGCACGTGACCTCGCCTACCGAGACCGCATCGCCGGATGCCAACGACCTCGCCCTGCTCGATCGCCTCGCTCAGGCGCGACAGCAGCTCACGTCGCAAATCGCGCAGCGCATTGTCGGCCAGTCGCACGTGGTCGATGACTTGGTCACCGCATTGCTGGCGGGCGGCCATGCGGTACTCGTCGGTGTGCCCGGCCTCGCCAAGACGCTCCTTGTGCAGACCGTGGCGCAGGCGCTCGATCTGACCTTCTCGCGTGTGCAGTTCACGCCCGATCTCATGCCGAGCGATATCACTGGCACCGAGCTCATGGAGGAGGAGCCGGGCACTGGCAAGCGCGCGTTCCGCTTTGCGCCCGGTCCAGTGTTCGGCAACATGGTGCTTGCCGACGAAATCAATCGAGCCCCACCGAAGACGCAGGCCGCGTTGCTGCAGGCCATGCAGGAACGCACGGTGACGGTGGCGGGCCGCACTTACGATCTGCCGCGCCCGTTCTTCGTGCTCGCCACGCAGAACCCGGTCGAGCAGGAAGGCACCTATCCGCTGCCGGAAGCGCAGCTCGATCGTTTCATGTTCGAGTTGAACATCGGCTATCCCACGCGAGAAGAAGAAGAACAGATCGTGCGCTCCACCACGGGCGACACGCAGGGCACCATCACTCCAGTGCTTGGTGGTGAAGAGCTGCTGCGCCTGCAGCGACTTGTGCGCCGTCTCCCTGCCCCGCCCAGTCTCGTGTCGTACGCCGTTGCCTTGGTGCGCAGCACGCGCCCAGACGCGCCTGAAGCCACGGCCCGTGTAAAGAAGTACGTCAGCTGGGGCGCGGGTCCGCGTGCATCGCAGTATCTCGTACTCGGGGCCAAGGCTCGGGCGGCCATGGACGGCCGCGCCATGCCGGATATCGCCGACGTAAAGAGCGTCGCGAAGTCAGTGTTGCGCCACCGTCTGGTGGTCAACTTCCAGGCCGAAGCCGATGGCATCGCGACCGAGTCATTGATCGAACTTCCCTGACCGGAATTTCTTCTGGCAATGGGAATGACGCCGCTGGCGTCACACGGGCGGTGCTCCACGAGAGCATCGCCCGTCTGCCTGTGTTATACCGAGGCCCGAGTCGCCGGCTTTCCCGGCCGTGATGTGACGGCCCGATCGTCGTCGGTTCGTATTGCAGATGACGATGCGATGACACCGTATTGAAATGTTGTAGCGCGACTCGTACCGGCCGTCCCCTCCGTCCTCCTCGATCGATTCATGCCTTTCACCGTGAATCCGCTGCTATTGCATCTCGCCGACTCCGCCGAGTCCAGCGTTGAGTCGGAGTTGCCCGCCGCTGAGGCCACGGCCGCGGTGCCCATCGTGCTCCAAACATTTGGCGCCGCCCGTGTGCAGCTGGGCGCGCAGTCGCTTGGCATGCACAACGCGCTGCTGTTTCTGTTGGTAATCCGCATGGCGTACGCGCCGGGCATGGCGGTGCGTCGTGAGGTGCTATTGCGGGAGTTCTGGCCGGACCAGGATGACACGCGGCAGCGTGGCAATCTCCGGCAGGCATTGTACAAGCTGCGCAATCTGGGTGTGCAGACGGCGTTGCGCGGCGATGTCGTGTATCTCGAGCCGTCGCAAGTCGAGCGCAACTTCGCGCTGTCGCCCACAGTAGAGTCGTTCGATCGGGACATCACGCGCGGCAGTGAACCGTATGGCCCCTTCTTGCCCGGCATTGCGCTGCCCACGCCGGCGTTACGGCAGTGGGCAGAGCAGACACGCGAAGAGCTGCACGGCGTGGTGCGTCGTGTGCTGGTCGAGGTGTTGCGCCTCCGGCGTGAGCGAGCCGATTGGAAAGGCACGCAAATGGTGGCCGAATGGCTGCTGCAACTCGATCCGCTCAACGAAGACGGAACCCTGGCACTCGCCGAGTGCGCCGCACTGCTCGGCTCGAAGGCCGAAGCGGTTGCCATTCTCGACCGCTATCTGCTTGAGTTGGGCACCGGCGCTGGCGATATCCGTCTGCCCGCCACCTTGCTCCGTCGGCGATTCGCCGAGACGCCGACACGCCGGCGGTCGGTTGCGCTGGTGACCGACAAATACATGCTGGGCCGTGAGCAGGAGCTGAGTGATCTCACCATGTCGTTGCGGCGCGCGCGATGGCACGATGGCAGCGCTGTGCTGATGCACGGCCCGCCGGGGCTGGGCAAATCGCGGTTGATGGCCGAGGTGCTGAAGGTGGCCCAGCTCGAGGGCTATCGCGACGTGGTGATGGAGTGCCGGGAGAGCATCAGTACGCGCCCACTCGGCGCGCTCATCGAAGCGTTGCCGGAGTTGCTCAGTGCCCCGGGGGCAATCGGCTGTGCTCCCGAGAGTCTCACCATTCTGCGCAAGCTGCTGGGTCCTGACATTGGCAAGGCAGAGGCAGACGAGGAGCAGTCATCGTCGAACGAACACGTGCCCGAACTCTCGGCGACGGAGCGTATCGAGTTGGCGCTGCGGACCATGCGCGCGCAGTCTGTACGGCACGCCGTGGTGGATCTGTTCGCGGCGGTCTCCGACGAGCGTCCGATCTTCGTGCTCGCCGAGGATGTGCATTGGTTGGACGATGCGAGTTGGGAGGTGCTGTCCGATGTAATGCAGCGGGTGAACGAGATGCGCGTGTTCATCGTGCTCACGTCGCGCTTCGCGACCATTCGCGAGCAGCGTCCCGCGCGAGTACCGACGCCCCTCACGTATCACCGTCTGGCGCCGCTGCCTGCCGAGGCGTTGGCGGAATTGGTGCGGGGTGCCGCCGACGACTTCGGTGTGGGTGTTACCGAGGAGGCCGAGCGGTGGATCATTGGTGGGTGCGAAGGCAATCCGTTGATGTTGCGGGCGTTGCTGGAGCATTGGGCGGCGACGGGCTGTGCGAACGGTGTGCCTCCGAGCCTGACAGCGTTGATCGACCAGCGTATCGACCGTTTGGACTCGCACTCGCAGCAGGCACTGCAGGCCATCAGCCTGCTGGGCCAGTTCGCATCGTTGGAGCGCATCAAGCTCGTGCTGGAGTTACCGGTGCACGAGTTGATTCATGCGTTGGAGATGCTGGAGTTTTCCGGCTGCCTGTCGACGAGCCATGCGTCATTAGTGATAACGCACGACCTGGTGCGGCACGTGTCAATCCGGCGGATGTCGCCGTTGGTGGAAATGGCACTTCGGGCCGCTATCGGAGATACTCTTGAGGCCGAGTATCTCAAGACCGGGGATCTCGAGATTTTACTAGAGGCGCTAACCCATACTTCGTTGAGCGGTCGCCCTGATGTGCTACATCGTTTTGTATTGAAGCATGATAAGGCACTCGTGATGGGAGATCGACCTTCGACTGTACTGCGTGCGATCGAAGCTCTGTACCAGCAAGTCCCACAAAGTAGACAAGAGCGGAGAATCGTCCGACTTCAGATTAACCAAGAGTCCCAGAATGGTGCCTCTGGGCGTGCGCTTTCACTGTTGCCTGGCGGTCTTAAATTGCCAGCAGATTCCCGCGCACTAAGCGAAGCCGAGACCGATGAGTATCTCTCCTTTGTCGAGGCCGCATACCGTTCTTCTCCGATTGCCGACCCGATCTCGCTCGCAAACTTCGCAGGCTCAGTCGCAAGAAACCCCTCTACCTCGATTGGCTATCGAATTCGGGCGGCAGATATTTGTCTGACAATCGCATCTAACACATGCGACAGAGAAATTGCGAGCGCGTGCTACCTAAGCCTCCAATACTCAGAGAGCAAGAGCCTGGAAGATGAGCGAACCCAGAAACTTGGATTGTTGTATCACACAGTCTTTGGTTCTGTGGACGCAGCTGTGCAACTTGCAGAGGGACTTATCAAACGCAACGCAGATGCACGCCCGACGAGTCAGGGCGTTGTCGAGTGCGGACGTGCCGGCTACGTGTTCCGAATGACCGGTCGGCCGGAACAGGCATTTAAAGCCCTTCGGCTAGCACGGGAGAAGGCGCTTAAAATTGATGCGCCTCGGCTTGCCGAGTATCCAATATGGCAGCTTGCTCAGCTTTCACTCGAAACGGGTGACTTGGCAGAAGCCATGAAATGGACCAAAGAACTCCATCAACTTGGCGAAAGCAACGCGGATGAAGCCGCGAACACGTACATCCATGCACACATGTGCATGGTGGCGATTACGCAGGGCGATCGACGCGAGGCCGAACGGTATTACATAAAAGTCCAGCAGGCGCTTACTGGACGGCGACCTCTTCGAACCTTGGCCTACGCGATTGGCCTAGAACTCGGCGTCGGCTTGATGGACCGCCGCTGGACACCGGGCGAAGATTTGCTGCGGACCGCCATCGCCCGTTTCGAGCAAGCCTCCGCATTCTGCGCGTGCGACTTTCTCGCATCTAGAGTTGGCGAGTCCCTCATCAGACTAGGCCGTATCGATCACGCTAGGGCACTTCTCGCGAATTACATAACAGAAAAGCGGCGGGAAAAAGCAGACCCCTCCGCTTTCCTCAGTCCTGTTCTGGTGAAGCTAAAGCTAAAAGGCCGGAAATAAGCCCTACGCAACCGCCGGAGTTCTAACTCGTTTCTTTCGGATTGCATCGAAGATCTGAGTTAGGGAGTAGACTCCGCCATCGTCGTTCTTGTCGAATAGGCGAGAGAACTTCGGTGAACTCAAGAGCATGTCGCAAATCTCAGGATCAAACTGGATCCCTCGCCACTTCTGCAATTCAGATCGAACATCCGACTCACCTAGCGCCTTCCGATACGGGCGGTCTGTTGTCATCGCGTCGATCGTATCGGCAAACATGATAATGCGGGACTCAAGAGGGATATCCTTACCCTTCAACTGATCAGGATATCCCGTGCCGTCCCAGTTCTCGTGATGGTGCCGAACAGCCGGGACAATGTCCTGAAGCTCGGAAATTTTTGAGACGAGTTCTGCGCTCTTAATCGGATGAAGCTCCATGATGGCGCGTTCCTCTGGAGTCAGGCGCCCTGGCTTCATGAGAATCGGAGCAAAGATCTCATGGATCTTCCCGACATCATGCAACAGTGCGGCACGCGACACCTTTTCAATCTCTCTTGGCGACAGTCCAATCTCTTGCGCGATGATTTTGGAGAATCGCTTGACTCGATGGGAGTGACCAGATGTGTAGGGATCGCGGTACTCGACCGTGTGCACAAAGAGTTCGAGCAACTCTTTATTGGTAGTCTCGAGTTGGTGCATCGATTGATAGGTAAACCGAAGCATCACAAGCATTGCACAGAAGAGCGCGAGCCCCCAACCACCCCAATCAACATACGCACGTCCGAATGCGTAGACGACAAAGATTGCTGCGAAGTCGACGAGGAATCCCTTGGCGCTACCCTTTGCCCAAGTCTTGAGTATTCCCTTCCCTTCCGCGAGGGCAACGGCAACCGCGACCGAATAGGTATTAAGGGTCAGAAACAGGACGACGGCAGCCGCGTGCGGCACGAAGCGCCATGACTTGTCCTGCTGAAGTGAAACACCACCCAGCTTCAGATATGCGAATACGGCAACGCATCCCGCGAGTACGATCTGGGCGACATTGAATACCCTTTTGATCGCAGGCTTCTTCTTAGAGACCTCTGCCAACAGCGCGCCGGTCCCGATCGCAGCCATCGTTGACCACGAGGGGTAGAGGACCAACGCGGTCAAGTAGGGAATATGGC
>Ga0075157_10002479_pt1 | contig 10783 bp, 11 predicted proteins | sample JI81BgreenDNA_FD_70967 | JGI IMG/M metagenome (GOLD analysis project Ga0075157, IMG submission 70967) | Wastewater effluent complex algal communities from Wisconsin, to seasonally profile nutrient transformation and Carbon sequestration -... | ecosystem: Engineered > WWTP > Effluent > Algae...
GACGTGGTCAAGGCGCGGCTGAAGCGGCTGGGGCGCTGGTTGATCGAGGAAGCGCGTCGGCGCGGGCCTGCGCCGCCGGAAATCAAGGTCTTCGTCGATACCGCCCCGGTGATGGAAAAGCCCCTGGCGGCGGCGGCGGGGTTGGGCTGGCAGGGCAAGCACACCAACCTTCTGGGGCGCGACTTCGGCAACTGGGTGTTTCTGGGGGCGATCTTCACCACGCTGGAGTTGCCGCCCGATGCGCCGGCCGAGGAGCGCTGCGGCACCTGCACCGCCTGTCTGGACATCTGCCCGACGCGGGCCTTTCCGGCGCCCTATCAACTGGATGCGCGGCGCTGCATTTCCTATCTGACCATCGAGCACAAGGGGCCGGTGGACCCCGCGCTGCGCCCCCTGATGGGCAACCGCATCTATGGCTGCGACGATTGTCTGGCCGTCTGCCCCTGGAACAAGTTCGCCGCCCAAGCGCGCGAGGTGAAGTATGCGGCGCGCGAGGGCAGGGTCGCGCCGCCCTTGGCCGAGCTGGCGGCGCTGGATGACGCCGGGTTCCGGGCGCGGTTCGCCGGATCGCCGATCAAGCGGATCGGGCGGGGGCGGTTCGTGCGCAATGTGCTCTATGCCATCGGCAACAGCGGGGTTCCGGGGTTGGCCGCTTCGGCGCGGGCCTTGGTGGATGATCCGGACCCGGTGGTGGCCGATGCCGCCGCCTGGGCGCTGTCACGCCTTCAGGAGGGCCATGGCGGCGGGCCAGGCTTCGGGATCGGCCACGGTCTTGTCGCGGCAGAAGGGGTTGCAGAAGCCGATGACCTGCCGCCGGATGCGCGCGAAATGGGTGACGGGGCGGCCTGAATAGGGGCAGGCGGCGGTGAGGCCCGGGCCGTCGCAGGCCTCGGCCGGGATCGGTTCGGGGCCGGGCCAGGGGCGGCGGGGCCAGGGGCGGTCGTAGTAGGTCTGATCGGCGCCATCCACGAGGCCCATCGCGCGCCAGCGGCGGAAATCGGGGTGGGCGAGGTGGGCCTCGACATAGGCCATGGCCGCCGCACCCACCGGCAGGTTGTAGCCGGCGATCCGGGCCGCCACGGGCGCGAAGAACACATCCGCCGCGCTGTAATCGCCGCAAAGCCAGGGGCCGCCGGTTTCTGCCCGGGCCCAGGCCCACAGCGTCTCCAGCCGCGCCAGATCGTCGCGCACCGCCTGCGGCGGCTGGCAGTCGGTATAGCTGACCCGCAGGTTCATCGGGCAATGGTTGCGCAGGGCGGTGAAGCCTGCGTGCATCTCGGCCGCCAAAGCCCGAGCAATCGCCCGCGCCCTGGGGTCCTGCGGCCAGAGCCCGGCGCCGGGGTGGCGGCTGGCCAGTTCCTCGGCGATGGCGAGGCTGTCGGCGATCACCACGCCCTCGGGCAGGCGCAGGGCGGGCACGGTGCGGGCGGGGGCCCAGTCAGCCAGCGCGGCGGCAAAGCCCGGCTCGTAAAGGCGGGTGGTGTGCAGGCGCGCCCCGATCCCGAAGGCGGCGGTCAGGAGCCAGCCCCTCAGCGACCACGAGGAATAGGCACGGTCGGCAATCAGCAGGTCGTAGGTCATGGCATCCTCCTGTCCGGCGACACTCTGCCGCAGCCATGTGGCGCATACCAATTCCGATTCGTGAGGATTTTCACGCGCTCTGGTGATCCGACGGTGAACCGGAACCGGGCGGCCTGCGTAGACTTCGCAAACAGGGGGATAAAGCATGGCACTGGACTCCACTGGCAGCGATCGGATGGCCCGCAACGCGATGCGGGCCGAGATGCTGGATGCAGAAACCGAACTGGCCCTGGCGCGCGCCTGGCGCGACCACCGCGACGAGGCGGCGCTGCACCGGCTGGTGACGGCCTACATGCGCCTTGCGATCTCGATGGCGTCGAAATTCCGCCGGTATGGCGCGCCGATGCCGGACCTGATCCAGGAGGCGGGGCTGGGTCTGATGAAGGCCGCCGACCGTTTCGATCCTGAGCGCGGGGTGCGGTTTTCCACCTATGCGGTATGGTGGATCAAGGCCTCGATCCAGGAATTCGTGATGCGCAACTGGTCGCTGGTGCGCACGGGGTCCACCACCAGCCAGAAGGCGCTGTTCTTCAACCTGCGCCGGATTCAGGCCGAACTGCTGCGCGAAGCGCGCGAGGTGGGCGAGGCCGTGGATGGCGCCGAACTGAACCGCCGGGCGGCGGACCGTCTGGGCGTGCCGCTGGCGGATCTGGTGATGATGGAGGGGCGGCTGAGCGGGGGCGACGTGTCGCTGAACATCCGCCCCGCCGGGGATGAGGACGGGCGCGAGTGGATCGACAGCCTGGCCGACGAGGGCGAGGAAACCGGCGAAATGGTGGCGCGCAGCAAGGATGCGCAGGCGCTGCAGGGCTGGATCGCCCAGTCGCTGGCCACGCTGACGCCGCGCGAACAGCGCGTGATCCGTGCGCGCAAGCTGTCCGACGACCCGGTGACGCTGGAAACCCTGGGCGAAGAGCTGGGCCTGTCCAAGGAGCGCGTCCGCCAGATCGAGGCGGCGGCGCTGGCCAAGATGAAGCGCGACCTGGTGCAGCGCGCGCCGGGGGTGCACAGCCTGCTGGCATGAGGGGGCTGTCGCTTCTGGCGCTGCTGGTGGCCACGCCCGCCCTTGCCGAACCGATCCTGCCCGCGGGGCTGGAGGCGCTGCCTCCGGCCCGGATCGTCCTTCTGGGCGAGACGCATGACAATCCGGTTCACCACGACCTTCAGGCGCGCGCCATCGCGGCGATCCGCCCCTCGGCGCTGGTGTGGGAGATGCTGACCTCCGATCAGGCCGCGCGGATGCCTCTGGTGCGCGAGGATGCGGCGGCGGTGGGCGCGGCGCTGGGCTGGGAGGGGTCGGGCTGGCCCGATTTCGCGATGTATTTCCCGCTGATCCAGGCGGCGGGGCCGGCGCGGCATTTTGGCGCAGGGCTCCCGCGCCAGCAGGTGCGCGGCGCCTTTGCGCAGGGCGCGGCGGCGGTCTTTGCCGGGGATGCGGCGCGCTTCGGGCTGGACCGGGCGCTGCCGCCCGAAGATCAGGCCGCACGCGAGGCGGAACAGTTCGCCGCCCATTGCGCCGCGATGCCGATGGAGATGATGGGCGGCATGGTCGAAGCCCAGCGCCTGCGCGATGCGGAATTGGCGCGGGTGGCGCTGGAGGCGCTGGAGCAGACCGGCGGGCCGGTGGTGGTCATCACCGGCTCGGGGCATGCGCGGCGCGATCAGGGTATCCCGGCGGTGCTGGCGCTGGCCGCGCCCGATACGCAGGTCCTGTCGCTGGCCTTCCTCGAATCCGACCCGGGCGAGGGGGCGCCCTTCGACCTCTGGCTGGTCACGCCGCCCGCCGAGCGCGCCGACCCCTGCGCCAGCCTGCGCTGAAACGCAAAAGGGCCGGTCTTGCGACCGGCCCCCGCGCGCTTGTTCCGCCTTACTCCTCGCGCTGCCCGAGGAACATCAGCAGGAACTGGAACAGGTTCAGGAAGTTCAGATACAGGCTGAGCGCGCCGGCGGTGGCCGACTTGTCCAGCCATTCCTGATCGCCCTGCATGGCGTGGGCGATGTAGGTGTTCTTGACGTTCTGCGTGTCGAAGGCGGTCAGGCCGGCGAAGATCAGCACGCCCAGGCCCGAGATCGCGAACATCATCGCCGGCGACTGCAGGAAGATGTTGATGATCATCGCCACGACCAGGCCGATCACGCCCATGATCAGGAACGTGCCCATGCCGCTCAGGTTGCGCTTCGTGGTGTAGCCGAACAGGCTGAGCCCGGCGAAGGCGATCGCGGTGACAAGGAACGTCTGCACGATCGAGAACGAGGTGTAGACGAGGAAGATCGAGCTGAGCGACAGGCCGATCATCGCCGCGAAGACGAAGAACGCCAGTTGCACCGCCGCCGCCGAGGCGCGGTTCATCAGCGCGCCGAAGCCGAAGAAGATGAAGGCCAGCGGGGCCAGCATGATCACCCAGCGCAGCGGCGAGGCATAGATCGCATAGCCCAGCCCGGTCAGATAGGTGCCGTTGGGCAGTTGCGCCGCGGCGGTCGCCGGGTCGGTGGTGGTGGCAAGACCCGCGATGGCCCAGGCGGCGGCCGCGGTAATCAGCATGCCTACGGACATCGTGCCGTAGACCTTGTTCATGTGGGCGCGCAGGCCCGCGTCGATCCGGGCGCCAAGCGCGCCGGCTTCCGCGGTGTGCAGCGTCTGGTAGTTGGCCATGTAACCCTCCGTTGGAACCAGTCTCGGGCAGCGCCGAAAGGGCTCCGCCGATGGCGAAAATATCGGGATCCAGAGTCAGGATTTCAAGAGGGACGTCCGTCAAAACCAGTGCGACGGGGCGTCCCAGAGGGGGCGGTTCGCCTCGGTCCGGGCCTGTTCGCGCGTCAGGCCCAGATCGGCCAGCCGTGCATCATCCAGCGCCGCCAGAGCGCGGCGCTGCTGCCACAGGTCCAGCGCCGCCAACACCCGCGCCAGCGGGGTCAGGCGCCGCGGGGCAGGTGCGAAACGGGGGGCTGTGGTCAGGACCTGGGCGGGCATGGTCTTGCGCTTTCGTGATGAATGGAGGCCGAGTCATTCCGGCCCTTGAACCCCTACACCCGCCGCGCTAATGATGGAAACGAATGTTTCTTATGTTATCCATCACGGATTCCGATATGCGCCGCAACCTTGACCTGTCCGCCCTGCGCGCCCTGACCGCCATCGCCGATTTCGGCGGCGTCACCCGCGCGGCGCATGTGCTGAACCTGACGCAATCGGCGGTGTCGATGCAGATCAAGCGGCTGGAGGAGTCGCTGGATCTGCGCCTGCTGGATCGCAGTGGGCGCGGCGTGATGCTGACGGCGGCGGGGGATCAGTTGCTGTCCTATGCCCGCCGGATGCTGGCCCTGAACGACGAGGCCGTGGAACGTCTCACCGACAGCGAATTCGAGGGCGAGATCGTCGTGCTGGTTCCGCATGACATTGTTTATCCTCATATTCCTCAGGTCTTGCGGCATTTCCAGCAGCGGTTCCCGCGGATGCAGGTGCAGCTTCACACCCGCAACACGATCCCCGCCAAGGAGGCCTTTGCCGCGGGCGAGTGCGACCTGATCCTGACGACCGAACAATCCTGCGGCCCGGGCGGCGAGACGCTGACCCGCTTGCCCCTGATCTGGATCGGCGCGCCGGGGGGGCAGGCCTGGCGCCATCGGCCCCTGCGGCTGGCGCTGGGGCGCTATTGCGCCTTCCGGCCCGGCATCCTGGCCGCGCTCGATCGCGCCGGGATCCCCTGGGAGGCGGCGGTGGAATCGCAATCCGACCGCACGCTGGATGCCGCCGTCAGTTGCGACATGGCGATCCATGCGCTTCTGGCCGGGACCGAGCCGCCCCACGCCGAACGCATCGCCCACTGCGGCGCGCTGCCGGAACTTCAAAGCTTCCTCGTCAACCTCTACATGCGCCCCGGCGTGCCCAAGCCCGGGGTCGCGGGCCTGGCCGACCTTCTGCGCCGCGCCTGGAGCGGCACCCCGGCGCTGGCGGCGGAATGATCAGCCGCCCATCGTGATCACGACCTTGCCGGTCGAGGCGCGGCTGCGCAGAAGCTCCATCCCCTCGGCCACGCGCTCCAGCGGCAGGGCGTGGCTGACATGGGGGTGCAGGCGCCCGGCGTCGAACAGGCCCAGCAGGTCGCCCAGGGATTGCGTGATCACCTCGGGCCGGAAGGCGGCATAGCCGCCCCAATACAGGCCGATCACGTCGATATTCTTGACCAGCAGGATATTGGCCGGGAATTGCGGAACACCACCACCGGCAAAGCCGATCACGACATAGCGCCCCTCAGGCCGCAGGGCGCGCAGGGCGGCGCTGGCGGCAGGCTCGCCCACCGCGTCATAGACCACATCCACCCCGCCCAGCCCCTTGAAGGCGGTCTTCAGGTCGGCGCTTTCGCTGTCGATCAGCACCTCGGCCCCCGCGGCCCGCGCCACCGCCAGCTTGTCGGCCCCGCGTGCCACCGCCACCACCCGCGCGCCCCTCTGCGCGCCCAGTTCCACCGCCGTCAGCCCTACGCCGCCGGCCGCGCCCAGCACCAGCAGCGTTTCCCCCGCCGCCAGCCGCGCCCGATGCGCCAAGGCGACATGCGAGGTGCCATAGGCCACCATGAATCCGGCCGCCTGCTCGAAGCTCATGCCCGCCGGGATCGGCAGGCAGCGCGCGGCGGGAAAGCAGCCGTAATCGGCCAGCCCGCCCTGCCCGGCAAAGGCCGCGACCCGCTGGCCGATGGCCAGCCCGCGCACGCCCTCGCCCAGCGCGTCGATGATGCCCGCGACCTCCATCCCCATCACGAAGGGCAGGGGCGGGCGCTCCTGATACTGGCCCCGGGCCATCAGCAGGTCCGCGAAGTTCAGCCCGCAGGCCCGGACGCGCAGCCGCACCTCGCCGGGGCCGGGCTGGGGCATGGGCAGCTCGGTCAGGCCCGGTGGCGATTCGGTCGAGGACAGGACAAAGGCGCGCATGGGTTCCTCCGCAAGCGGCGCGTCCAGCGCGCCCACCGGCTGCAGAATGAAGAACGCGCCCGCGACAGGCAAGACTCCGCCGGTCCCGGCGCCAGAAAGACATTGCGAAACGCAAATGCACGTTTTGGTTGAGGCGAGTTGCATTGCAAAATGCAAAACACGTCTTGATGGAGTGCCCAAACGATGCTTTCATCCCTGCGGTTGCCGAATGTCCCGACTCCTTCCGTTGCGTCACCCTCTGTCCTGCCCGCGTTCTGTCCTGGGTCCGTTCCGCGTGTCTAACCGGCGGCAAATCCCGTCTGACGCGCATCCGCACCCGAGGGCCAGCTCTTGACCTTGCGTAAACCTGCTGTTCTTCGGGAAGTTTGGCACGAAAATTGCTTGTAGGAAGATCGGCAAGACACAGAACGCCAGCCCGCAACAGCGGGACGCCAAGGGTCAGACAAGGAGTGAATCGTGAAGCATCCTGTTGATGTGCATGTCGGAAAACGCATCCGCCACCGCCGGTGGATGGTTGGGATGACCCAGCAGCAACTGGCCGATGCCGTCGGCATCAAGTTCCAGCAGATCCAGAAATACGAAACCGGCATGAACCGCGTCAGCGCCTCGCGCCTGTGGGACATCGCGCGCACCCTGGGCGTGCAGATCGGCTTCTTCTTCGAAGGCCTCGCCGGCGAGGAAACCAGCGACATGCCCCAGGACAAGGATGTGATGGCCAACAAGGAGGCCATGGATCTGATCCGCGCCTATTATTCGATCCCCGAGGCCCAGCGCCGCCGCCTGTTCGACCTGGCCCGCGTGCTGTCGGACGCGGCCTGAGTCTCCGAGGCCGGGCTTGTCCGCCCGGCCTCGCCCGCCTAGACAGGGCAGGCCAGCCAGGAGCCCGCCATGCCCCGTCCCCCCCTCTCGCCCGCTGCCGCCGCCGAACTCTGGCGCACCGCCCACGCGCTGGCCGATGCCGCCCGGCCCGCGACGCTGGCGCATTTCCGTCAGGCCGGCCTCAGCGCCGACAACAAGCTGGCGGGTGGCTTCGATCCGGTGACCGTGGCCGACCGCGCGTCGGAGGCTGCGATGCGCGCCGTGCTGGAACGCCTGCGCCCCCAGGACGCGATCCTGGGCGAGGAAGAGGCGGCCAAACCCGGAACCTCCGGCCTGACCTGGGTGATCGACCCGATCGATGGCACGCGCGGCTACCTGTCGGGCACGCCCACCTGGGGGGTGCTGATCGGGCTCGCGGACGATCAGGGGCCGATCCTGGGCATCATCGACCAGCCCTATATCGGCGAACGCTTCTGGGGCGGGCTGGGCGAGGCCTTCGTGCAGGGGCCGATGGGCAAGGCCCCCCTGCGCGCCCGCGCCCCCCGGCCGCTGGCCGAGGCGATCCTGTTCTCGACCTTCCCCGAGGTCGGCACCCCCGCCGAAGCCGCCGCCTTCCGCCGCGTCGTGCCGCAAGCGCGCCTGACCCGCTATGGCACGGATTGCTACGGTTACGCCCTGATCGCCGCCGGCCAGATCGACCTGGTGATCGAGGCGGGATTGCAGACCTATGACGTCATGGCCCCGATTGCCGTGATCGAGGCGGCGGGCGGGATCGTGACGAACTGGCAGGGCGGCCCCGCGCATCAGGGCGGGCAGGTGCTGGCGGCAGCCAATGCCGAGGTGCACGGGCAGGCGCTGGCGCTGCTGAACGGCTGACGGAAGGGGGGCCAGCCCCCCGCTCGCCGCAAGCGGCCCAGCCGCGCCACGGGCGCGGCGTCCTCGGCTGGGACGCTCCACTGGAGCGTCCCCGAGACGCCTCGGACCCCCCGGGATATTTGAAGAGCAAAGAGGCGCGTCAACGAAGTCTCAACCTTGATTCGCCATGGTGGACCCACGGTACAGGCGGGGACGCCGATGACCGTGAGCGAAGACGGCGGCGCGTTCCTACCGGGGCGCGCCGCTTGCTTTGCGCCCCTCTTTGCTCCTCAAATATCCCGGGGGGTGAATGGCCCGGAACGGGTGAGGGCGTTCAGAAGGTTTGACCGTGGGGCGGGTTGAGGGGTCAATATTTTCAATGGGTTAGGGGATGGTCAAATTCAGATGGTTTGACCATAATCACGCGAAACGGGCTTGAAACGGGGTTGCCGGGTTCGGGTGGCGGGAAAATTATTCAATAAAATCAGTAGGCGCATATGCCAAGGTGTGGGCGTTTTCGCCCACACCCCACACCCGGAATGCGAAAACGGGAACTGAACAGTTCCCGTTTCCCACCCTGTTTGAACGGGCGATGTAGCCCTGCCGCCTTATCTCCAGCCCTTCAAGTCCGGGTTGTCATTGATATCTTCCACGAGCATGGCGGCTACTCGGATTGCGGTTTCTCTTGGCGAACGCAAGTCTTCCTGGAGCAACAAGGCGGCGGCGGTTTGCAGGTCAACCTTCAACGTCTCCATCTTCACCCGTAGATCATAGACGGCGCGATGCATGACCAAGAAGAAGGGCTTCACGTCCAGGAAAGCCGGAAGCGCGCTATCGAGGTCTCCACTCATGGCAGTTTCATTCCTGAGTATGGAATAGCGGGCGAGAGCGACGGCGGTCCCTCTGTCATGAAGTTCCGGCCATACCTCGTGCGAGGGAACCGGCGCACCTTCAAGAAGCTTCGCAAACTTTGACGGAACGCGCCCGCGCGCGCGCCAAGAAGAGATTGTGCTTTGATCAATTCGAAGCAGTCGGGCGAGTTCTGCGTCGTTCTTCGCCCCCACCACAGACCGAAGATCGCTGATGGTTCCTTCAATCTGGTTCATCGCAGCCTCTTGACATGATCGCATGCGGAGTATTTACTTTGCATGTAAAGACATGACCGGAGCCGCCATGCCCAATGCAAACATAGCCGACAAGGCCGCAGAGCGCCAGAGGCGCATCCGCGCTGGTTTTGTGGCCAAGGGCACCAGTTTCACCGCTTGGTGCAATGCGCGAGGCATCAAACACCAGAACGCACGAAAAGCGATAGCGGGTGAGTGGCAAGGGCCGAAGGCAGCCGCAATTGTCGCTGAGATCATGGCGGCGTCTGGGGTCGAAAAATGATCCTGGGGGTTGCCGATATCGCCGGGCTGAGTGGCGTTCCCGGAACGCATCGCGGCGTCCGTGAGTGGCTGAAAAGGCTTTCCGTTCCCCTTACAATTGACGGTAATCGTTTCACTTTCCGCCTTCCCGACCTGCCGGAAGAGGTTCGCCGGGCCTATACCGTGAAGGCGCTTGCGGCGCTGGACCTTGACCCCGGCACCTATGACGAAGAGGCGCATGCGGCGCTGGTTGCGGCACCGGCTGGCATGCGGGCGGAGGCGGAGCGCAAGGCCGGGGTCATGCGGATGATCCGCGCCGGGCGGAACGCGGGCCTTGGGCGCGCGGCGGTGCATCGGGCGGTGTGGGATGCCTTCGGCAAGGACGGCAACAGCGAAAAGTCCCTGGACCGATGGGAAGCGCAGGTCCGGGGGGTCGATCCGGTCAATTTCGCGGCGTTCCTGCTGGACGGATACAAGGGCGGGGCACCGAAGGCCGATATCAGCGAAGAGGCTTGGACCCTGTTTGAAGGGGGGCTTAAAGCCGCCTTCCTGTCGCATCGGTTCATGGCGCTGTATCTGGACGTGAAGGCGATTGCCGAGGCGCAGGGTTGGTCCTGGCCATCCTATTCAACGGTCATGCGGCGGGTTCACGCCCTGCCGGTTGCCGAGCAAGAGGCGCTGCGGAAGGGGCGGGATGAGGCGCTGCGGCGGCTGTATCAACCGACCTTGCGCAATTCGACAAGCCTTCGGGCAATGGAATGGGTTGTCCTGGACGGCCGGACGGTTGATGCATGGGTCACTTGGCCAGATGGGCGCGTCTTGCGGCCCACGGTGCTGGGGCTGGTGGATCAGGCATCGGGCAAGGTGCTGGATATCGAGTTCGCGGCTTCGGAGAACACCCAAGCGACCTGCACGCTGGAACGACGCACCTTCAAGCGGTTCGGCGCGCCGGACAACCTGTTGACCGATAACGGCCCAGCTTTTTCTGGGCACGGCCACGCGGGACAGGTGCCGCACAAGCACCGCAACAAGGGCAACCGTCGCATCAAGGAAGAGCCGCCGGGCATCTTCAAGCACCTTGGCTTCAACCTGCACTTCGCCTTGCCGCGCAATGCCCAGGCGAAGCTGATGGAACGCAAGTTCGCGGATATGTCGCGCGAGATCGATACCGGGCCAGAGTTCAGCGGCGCGCAATCGGGAAGCCATCCGGGCGAGAGGCCCGAAGGCACTGTCGTTGC
>Ga0075157_10002481_pt1 | contig 10781 bp, 18 predicted proteins | sample JI81BgreenDNA_FD_70967 | JGI IMG/M metagenome (GOLD analysis project Ga0075157, IMG submission 70967) | Wastewater effluent complex algal communities from Wisconsin, to seasonally profile nutrient transformation and Carbon sequestration -... | ecosystem: Engineered > WWTP > Effluent > Algae...
TCACTCACCCACAGATACGGCACCTGTAGCTAAGAATGTCTTTCAAGTATATGTTGCTGCCTTTGTTTTTGTTCATGTTTTAAGTCATACCAGAAATATACAAGGATAAAGTAAAATTGTGTAAATGTTTTATTACTAGATAGTTGTATTTTTGTATTGTCAAACAAAGATAAAAGAAGTATGGTATATAAGACAGAGTTGGATTGGACACAAGATGTGATAGTCATCCTTGATACTATCAATACTAGATTTCCGGAATTGTCCAAGTTTATTGAAGAAATCCCTGTTAAGCCATCGTCAAAATCGATGAGATTGTCTTCTATGGAAGAATATCATGATTCGTTAAAAAATCTTTTAAAGGAATACGAACAATCACATATTCCATGTAAATAAAGTGATACCTAAATTTAAAAATTCAATATTATGAGTCCTGAAGATATTATGCTCAACTATTTTTTTCATGAGCCCCATTACAATTGCAAATCCAATGCTGATTATTTAGACTTCTCAGAGGTTAAAAAAGATGGCAAGGCAAACTTACCTATAAACCATAATCTATCAGACACTTTGCAACAAAATGAAGCTCACCCTGGGCATCAGCCATATCGAAATAATGCTAGACATTCTACCAAGAGCAGCAATCCGCCTGTACTGATGCCATTTTTTCCAAGATCTAGAAACAACGTGAAGAAAATAAACACCAAAGTCATCTCATTGGACGAAAGTCATCTTTACAATGAAGAGTCCGATTTTGAATAACGCATTTTATACAAAACAATAATTATCAATAACATATAATATTATGCATGTAACCATAGGAATCACCGAAGCCAATAGATTGGCCATAGCCACAGAGTTGTCAAAAATGCTAGCGGATGAGACCGTTCTTTATATCAAAACTAAAAATGCGCATTGGAACGTAGAAGGACCGGACTTTTTTGCCATCCATAAGTTTTTTGAAGCACAGTTTGAACAATTGGATGAAATCATCGACAATGTAGCCGAACGTATCCGCACCATTGGTCATTATGCTCCGGGTACTTTAAAGGCTTATCTTGGGCTCACGCACCTGACCGAAGAAACGAGATCCAAGAATGACAGTCAAGGACTGATCAAAGATTTGCTCTTAGACCATGAAAGTATTATCTTAAATTTAAGAGAAAATATCAAAAGTTTTGCTAGCGAACATCAGGATTTGGGTACCAGTGACTTCATCACAGGATTGGTTGAAACGCACGAAAAGATGTCTTGGTTTTTGCGGGCACATGTCGTTAAATAAATTTTGTAGCTAAACAACGGAGTGCCGCACTGATAGAAGTCGAGCGATGTTGATAAGTTACATTACTATGGATATTCTATATTCATGAAACGAGTGACCCGTTTTTGATGTTATATCAATAAGCAATTAGGTCAATAAGTATCTCGGCGGAGCCGTTTTATACTTTGTTCCGCATCGATCTCAAAAACTGGAATATGTATTATGGAACAATAATGCCCATATTGTATGTAAGATTTTTGGGTGTTTTAGGCATCGTCAGAAAAATAATAGTGAATATCATAGGCATTTTTAGAACCATAGTCTATCAGGTTTCTGAATGCGACATGAGAGTAGTCGTCCACAAAACCTGTGCATTGGCAGCTCAGACTTTTATGCTTGCTATGGCAAACGAAAAATATGATACCTGTCCCATGGAAGGCTTTGACAGTGTTCGAGTAAAAAACATACTCAACCTTCCGTATGGTGCTGAAATTAACATGGTTATATCCTGCGGCATTAGAGACGATATTGGGGTTTGGGGAGATAGGATGCGCGTACCCTTTAACGAAGTTTATCAGGAAATCTGATTGGACAAACTAATACCGGTTGGCTTTGCTAAAAATTAGTCATTTTAACAATGGTTTGGAAAACTATTATGGACATCTTAAAAAACTTTTACTTTCCTTTTTCCATTTATACGAAGAGTTTCTAAAAAAATAAAAATGAAAAAACAAATCTTATCCCTAATGTTCTTACTAGCCATATGTTCTATCGGTTCCAACGTACAAGCACAGTGGTCCATAGATTTTGAATCTGGTCTGGTTACACAGGGATACAACGATGTTCGCATACCTGGAGATCTGGGTACAAGGTTTTCTTTAACCGATGACTTGATGCCGAAGGCCAATTTCTTCTACAGAACTAGGTTTAATTACATCATAAAATCACGTCACACCATTTCCTTGTTGTACGCACCTTTGGAAACAAAATCCACTGGACGGATCTCAAATGATATTCTCTTCGAAGGTGTTTCGTTTCCTGCCAATACGGATCTAACGGGCACTTACAAATTCAACTCTTACAGGCTCACCTACCGGTATGATATCGTACAAAAGCCTAAGTTTGAGTTTGGGCTTGGACTTACCGCTAAGATAAGAGATGCAAAAATCGCAATAACTTCGTCAGGCTTAGCATCAGAAAAAGCCAATGTTGGGTTTGTGCCCATTATAAATTTTAGATTATTGTGGAAAATGGGAAGCAAGATTGGACTATTGCTTGACGGAGATGCGCTTGCAGCACCACAAGGCAGAGCTGAAGATGTATTGATTGCGGTCACCTATGATTTGTCTGAAAAACTAAAAATACGGACAGGGTATCGCATTTTGGAAGGCGGTGCATCCAATGATGAAGTTTATAATTTTGCTTTGTTGCATTATGCAAGTGTTGGTCTGAATGTTACTTTCTAAAAAAAGGAGGATGGTCACGTGCAGTGAACCCGATCGTCGCAGTTTCCTGTTAAAGCTGGACAGGTCTGACCGATACTGGGCAGATTAATCTAACTGCGATACACTATATAGTGAATTTTAATTAAGTATACTTTACAGCAATAATGAATCACAAAACTATTTTATTTTAGATTTTTTGCTTTATAGTATTGGTATTTGTGGTATCGAATTATAAATTCTTCAAAAATAGGATTGAAGTTACAGAACTTGTGAAGCCATAGCGTTACTTCGACCATCGTCTCCGAGTTTGGCGGTGTTATAGCAGTTTGGGTCGGCTACTTGGGCGATCGGGGTTAGGGCGAGATTTCTTTGGTAGCCTGCGTTACGGCATCGTGAATCTATTTTAAGCTATATTTATTGTTACTGTTCTACCCAATCCCATTTCAACTAATTTAAAGAAGGTTGAAAGTTGGATTTCGCTTTTACCTGTTTCAATTCTTGAAATATAACTCTTTTTAGTTCCTGTCCTTTCAGCTAGCTCTTCTTGAGTTACATTACAGCTCTTTCTAGTTTCTTTAAGCATTACGCCCAATCGAAAAGCTAGAGACTCGGCATCATATGCTGTACGAGTATCTGTCCCTTTTTTACCACGATAATTGTCTAGATGATCTTCAAATGATTTAAGCTTGTTCATTATCTTTATTTTTAAAATATTCTTTTTTTAACTTAATGGCCAATTCTATTGCATTTTTAGGAGTTTTTTGACTCTTTTTAACTATGCAATTTGCCAAAATAACTAAGTTGCCATGGTCGAAAAAACTAAAGATTCTTATTTCTTTATATGTTGTAGAAACTCTTATTTCATATAAACTATCTGTACCTTCCATGTGTTTTAGAAACTTTTTTGGCACATGCTTTTCATTCTTAATTAAATCTAAAACAAAGTCTATCTTATCACGGCTTTTTTGATCCTGTTCTTCGTAAAACGTACCAAAATAATCCCCATATGAAAAGATTTTGCGTATCATAATACAAAGTTAACTATACGGTTAACATTTCAAAGGTTTTTTAAGTTTATTTTTTAAAATTTTCTATAAACTGTTGCCAAAGTAACAGTTCAAGTTTTCATGATCACTAACTCGATGTCACACGCCCCAAAAATCTAACCACTTTAGGGTTTTCATTAAAACCGTTTCCCAGACTGAAAAGTTTCTAAAGTCATCATGCTATCTACATTCGTCCGTACAAATTTATGTCATCTTTTTCACTTGTCCAAATTTGTTTTTTATATGTTGGATAAGGACGCAAAGTCTCGATCCATAGAAAAGCGTAACTCCTATTTTTATGTGATTACGATGTTGCTATTGGAATGATTGCGTTCTTATTTTTCTATTCATATCATATTGCTGGTCTCCTGTGCTTCTTTTCTTTTTAACATTTCGGACTTATTAATCATACAAGATTTTTGGCGAATTGTGTAACGGGTGCTGCCTTATGTACTCCTATCTTTGTCATATTATTTATCACCGTTAAAACAGTATAAAATGGGAAATTTATTGTACATCATAGCCGTCATCCTCATCATAGGATGGTTTATCGGTTTTGTAGGATATAATGCTGGTGGCATTATACATATCCTTTTGGTAATTGCTTTGGTTGCCATATTGTTGCGCATCATTCAAGGCAAAACCGTAGTTTAGAGATTTCATTTGCTTTTGGGTATGGAAAGCCTAAAACTGCAAGCCAAGTATCCATTTTAAAACCTGTATTTTTATCAAACAAGCCTCTATAGAGCGCATAAAATCCATTATAATGCATAAAGAAGAAGTCAAAGGGATCTGGGATCAACAAAAAGGAAAACTTAAGCAAATGTTTGCCAATCTTACAGACGATGATCTCCTGTTTGTAGAAGGTAAAAAAGATGAAATGTTAGGAAGGCTAGAAATAAAACTTGGAAAATCCAAAACTGAATTGGACAAAATTATTTCGACTCTCTAATGTTTGAAATAGAAAGTTTTTCACACATGCTATAAATTTCTGTGCTCTGTCGGGATACATTGTATTATCCTGACAGAGCATAGATGTGAAGCTCATTTAAAATAAATAATTAATGATCCATGGATACCTCAGAAGTAGAAAAATCAAAAGCATTTATTACCATTGAAATCATAGAGTATGTACCCAACTCCGTGGTCATCAAAACTATACTTAAAAAGACCACAGGGAACATTTCATTGATGTCTGTAGATAGCGGCGAAGGCCTGACGGAAAAGACATCTCCTTTTGATACTTTTGCACAAGTGATCGATGGGCAAGCCGAGCTGGTCATCAATGGTATATCCAACCTATTGAAAACAGGGGAGTCCATAGTCATACCGGCACACGCACCCAATCTGATCAGACCCAATGGCCGGTTTAAAATGATTTTGACGATCATTAAGAGTGGGTATGAATAGTTTTGCTTAGTTGTTTTGAATTGATGATAATGATGCAAATATTAGTAGTAATTGTGTAAATATTGTCACTTGATTTTGTGATACCTTTGGTACATAAAATTTATATATCATGACAGAATTAAAAATCACAACTTCAAGCAAGTTGTTTAAAGTTTTTTCATTAATGTTGGTAGTCATTTTGGTGGCTTCTTCATGTACTAACAAAATTTCATTTCTTACATCCACTGTCGTTCCAGCTGCCCGTAGCACAGTAAAGATAAAAAATGATAGTAACAAAAACCATACTATCAACATCGCTTTACTCAATCTGGCAGAACCGGAAAGACTCAATCCTGCTAAGAAAATGTATATGGTATGGATGGAAACAGATCAAGGTGCGACAAAGAATATCGGTCAGATCATGACGGATAATGGTACTTTCTCCAAAACCTTAAAAGCTGATTTCAAGACCGTCACTAGTTTTACGCCAGTCAAAATATTTATTACAGCTGAAAACGATGCCAATGTGCAGTCTCCCTCTTGGGAAATAATTCTGACCACTGCTAAATTCTAAATAAAAAACGACACCTACGTTGGACGACTACAATCAGTGGAAATATCTCCACGAATGTCCCGCCATTTGCGGTTTAATTCAAACAAGATGAATTCATCAAAATTATTTAGTTTATTGATTATTTCTGGTATCTGTTTATCCATATATAGTTGTGATAACGCAGCCCAGAAAGTAGTAAAAGCAGAAGAAAATGTAGTAGATGCTGAAAAAGATCTTCAAATGGCACAGGAAGAATATCTTGCAGACGTCAAGGAATACAGACTATTATCAGCAGAAAAAATAGCTGCCAATGACAAAAGTATTGCAGATTTTAATGCTCGCATCGACAAAGAAAAGAAGACCATAAGCGCAGATTACAGAGCCAAAATCAATGAGCTGGAACAAAAAAACAGCGATATGAAAAAGAAGATGGACGATTACCAGGATAATGGTAAAGAAAAATGGGACATCTTCAAAGCGGAATTTGGCAGAGACATGGATGCATTGGGAGAATCGATCTCAAATTTTGGTAAGAACGACAAATAACTGCCAAACATCTTTCAAATACATAGTTAAAAAGCGTGGCCGCTGTCCAAGTGGTCCATGCTTTTAACCCGGACTATGCTTTAGAACTTCGTTATGAGAAGCTAAAATGCAATAAATAGGCAAGGCTTCTGAGTTGCAGACCTTGTCAAGCCAAAGGCATGAAGTTTAGCTTTGGAATACCTGCCTAGCCGTACCGTAGGGCAGTCAGGGATTTTCTAATGCACATTTCGGGTTATAGCCCCGACAGGGCGTAATCTTTACCCCAATTATTTCTTTCGTAATATTCAACTTGATACTAGAATAACGTGCTTTCATGGCAAATCTTACAATAAAGTTTATCAATTATGTAATAACTTATTACTGTTTAATGTTGACCTTTGTATTATTAAATCATCAAAAAATATAAATATAATGAATGTTAAAAAAGTATTGTTAAGCGTGCTCGCAGGGGCAGCCACAGGTAACCTTAGGTGTATTGTTTGCACCACATAAAGGAAAATCGACCAGAAGAAGGATCATGTCGGAGGGCGAATCTTACATTTCCAAAATGAAACAAATCATGGACGGATATATTTCTATGATCAATGAAAGAGTGGAAAACCTTAAAGTGGAAATCACAGATATGAGTCATAATGGTAAAGCCAAAGTAGACGAAACCATGTCTGATTTGATCTACACCAAAATCAAATAAATTGAAGTAGTTATCCTTTAGTATCTAACACATAGATACACCACGCCCCCCAGCCCAAAATTATTTTCTCATACTCCAATCGTCGCAGTTTAAGCCCGATAATAGGCAGACAGGTGCAGCTGCGATGCACTATTTTATGAATCCTGCCAAAGCTGAACAGGTTTTGCAATTCAATACAATCTTGGTGGAGTACGACCAAGAGATGCTATTAGTTTGGAAATAAGACGGCTCCATTAGTTTTGGATGGCGGGGCTGTTTACTTGATTATCTGCTGGCTTCTTTTTTAATTCAAAATATTCGATCCATTGTTTTGCAGTCATTTCGACAAATTCTGTAAATTTACTCACTCCTTTTATTTTGTACATAGATCTTTCAGGTTGATTTGCTATAGGTTCTATAAATCGGAATGCATTATCATATGAAAACAATTTAACTTCTTTTGTTCTTCGGTCATAAAAGTATTGAGCTCCATCCGCTTCTTTTGTAAAAAATACTGAATTCGATAAATCAATGGGCTTAAAATCACCAATTCTGCACCATTCCAAATAGTATTCTTCCCATCCAATTTTATCCGTATTCATTGAGCCTACAAACATAAAATCCTGATTCAAAGTTAAAGTATAATTGTAGTCAACTCCATTTAATTCAATTGATTCCGGACCGTTAAATGAATGAATTATACCACCAATGTTGTCAATTAGAATTTGATGTTCTTCTATTAATTGAATTGTCGGATTATCAAATTGACACATCCATCCGCTAATTTCTTTACCTTTTTCCCAAGTAAAAAGAACCATTGATTTACCTTTAAATTCTACCCCAGTTTTGACACTTTCGTTTATTAGTTTGGTCATATTTGGATAAGTTTGTTGAAACTTATTCGTTAAGTTAAAATTCTCAATTTCAAATACTTTAATAGGTTCTTTTTTGTAATTGAACCAACTTATTTCATTTTGAAATGTATTGAAGTATCTATTCATCTTTTCCTTTTTGGTTGTCGAGAACAGGTGTAGTGACGACAATTGGTGGCATTCTGTCTTGCACAATGTTACTGTCCGTATTTTTAGTTGTCATATTTGTTATAGTATTCTATCCATGCATTTCCACTACTTTTGTTTCCTACTGAAAGTGGCGTTCTTTTATCTGTAGTAGGTAAATTAGGATAGTCTCTTCCTAATTCTTTCTTCGCAGCTTTTTCGTAATTGTAAGATAAATATCTAAGAAAAAGGCATGAAAGCATATAATCTCGGAAATCGTCTGCATTCATAGCTCCACGCAGATTGTCTGCTATATTCCAAAGGGTTTTGCCCAGTTGCTGTTGGTCTTTATTTGTCACTTGTTCTATTGATAATTTAAATACAATACTTCAAAATGCTCTTTGTTAATATTTCAAATTCTTCATAACTTTTTTGTACAGCATAAACGTGAGCTCCAATTGCACCATTAGCTGGTTTCAAAAGGAAAATTGGCTTATGCGATTCTATAGACATAGGAGCCAAACTTCTGTAATGTTTTAAAAGTGCGATACAATTGATGTCCTGCTCTACTTCATTTATTTCAGTTGAATTTCCCAAAACGAATTCTGAAAAAACTAAAGGGATTCTATTAGCCCAACGCAAATATGATTTTACAGGTTTACTTTCTTTAGCAGAATATTGCATTACGATATAACCAATTGGTTTTGATTTCTTTGATGGGATTTCAAAAGAAATGTTATCTGGTTTTCGTGCTAATCGATCATTCCAATCTATTTTCCATTTTTTTAATGTTTGCCCTAAATTTTTAATTCCTTGCAGAGAGAATAAATCTGATGCCACAGGCATTATAATATAATCTGAGCTAATGGTTACTGCACGATTTATAGCACCTAAATTAGGACCAACATCAATCAATAAAATCTCTGCGTTAAACTTATTTGCAGCCTCGTTAAAAATAGTATTAAAAATGCTAGTCAGCCTAAATGAATAGCTATCACCACCAAGAGATTTTAACCAAGCATCACTTAATTTATCTTCAAATACTGAAAGTGAAAGATTACCCAGTATTAATCCAAGATTATCGGTAATATTTTCAATATGAACTGGTTGGTATGGGTCACCAGATACTACAGGATTGATAGAATCTAAAATAGTTATTGGTAGGGTGTTATCATAAATCTCTTCTAATCGCTCAGGCGTTAAGAACATTGAAGTTAAATTAGACTGTGGATCTAAATCAATAGCTATCGTTTTAATACCTAGCTCTGATAGCATCCAAGCTACGTGGTATACGGTTGTTGTTTTTCCAACTCCGCCTTTATTATTAAAAAATATTATTGATTTCATATTACCATTTTTTATTTATTGGAATAGAAACTTTGAATTTAGTGCCTAGAGTTAAATCAAAATCAGGATGACCATTTTCATTTTTAACAAGTTCGTCTATTGCACGTTTTACTCCGTAGTTAAATCTGTTTACAAATCCTAAGGTCTTCATTGCTTCTGCAATCACAACATTTCTATAGTCGCTTGTATTTGGGAAGTTATGCGCATTTACGTCACCAAATAATCCACCTGGATTTAGTATCTCAATTCTGTTAGAGAACTCATATACATATATTGGAGAATTAGATTCATAATTTCTGTGCATAATAGCGTTCATTAACAATTCCCTCATTGCCCAAAAAGGATAATTCCTGATGGTTTCTTCTTGAAATGAATCTTTCTTTAAAGGTCTGTCTTTGATGATGTTATTCTTGATAAAATCATCCATCGAGTTTAGCTCTGTTATAAGTGCCCCGGAGAATTTTTTCTCATACTCCACATCACTGTTCATTTCTTCGCCTTTAAATTTAACATATTGAATATATGAACCTGGCAAAAAAAACTCTGGGTTAATACCGAATAATAAAATTCCACCATTTGTTGGACATTTTTCTGTCGCATCAAAAAATCGTAATGATGCTAATTGCTGCTCAATAGTTCTCCCATTTTCTCTCAATGTATCCTTGTCAATAGCAGCAGTCAAGTAAGTGGACTTGAAATATTCAATCGCTAGGTCTTCTATGCTTGCTCCCAAGGCAGGTTCAAGATCATATGTTTTGGCATAAGAAGCCCGTCTCTCTATCAATATTTTTTCTTCTTCTATCGTGGCCCGATCCCTTCTTGGCCCGATTCTTATCCAACACCTACCATCATATCTCACCGGTGGATACGAAGAAGGTGTAACTTGTATCACCACAACTTCACCATCTTCAAATTTGAATACGGGACTAACCACCATGGATGGTTGGGGCAGCACATTTCCATTTGTTTTAACGTTCCCTATCGCTTGTAATTCATCATCAGTCCAAGTCATCCCTGCCAATTTTCCATCATCATTAACGCCTAGTAAAATATATCCAGGCTTTTTATGATTAGGAAAGTCATTTGACAATGCACAAACTGCAGGACCTAACTTATTTTCTCTGACAGATATGGTGCGTTCAATTAAGTCACTTTCCATGTCTAACAAAAGTTGGTCCAATATTTCTTTTGTTATCATTTCAATTGATTTACACTCACAAAGATAGCTAATTTGAAATAATTTATCTTATATCTTTGGAAACAAGCCCTACATCAATCCAATTGTACCATCTTAGGTTTGTATGATTGAGAGACAGTTTTGTTGATCCCAAAAAATTGCTCATTTTGAAAATTCTGACTTTAATGGATTTCAATATTCGAGTCTAATGTGATTTTTTTAAAGTTCTGAAATTCTTTATCAAAGAATGATTTCAAGTCAATACAAGTCATAGGTTGTTTTGTTTGACATTTGGTTTGATTTACAACTACCAATATAAATATAAAAAATAAATATGCCTGTTTCACTTATT
>Ga0075157_10002485_pt1 | contig 10764 bp, 7 predicted proteins | sample JI81BgreenDNA_FD_70967 | JGI IMG/M metagenome (GOLD analysis project Ga0075157, IMG submission 70967) | Wastewater effluent complex algal communities from Wisconsin, to seasonally profile nutrient transformation and Carbon sequestration -... | ecosystem: Engineered > WWTP > Effluent > Algae...
GCAATGTGCGCGAAGAAGCCGCACAACAAGTGAAGCGCTTACGCAATCATGCGAGCATTGCACTGTGGTGTGGCAATAATGAAAATGCAGAAGGATGGCAGCGATGGGGATGGCAGATTGGGTTGAGCAGAAAAGAAAAAGAAAAATTAGAAAAAGCATACAGTGATGTTTTCAATGATATCTTACCGAATGCTGTTTTAAAACATCACACCACGATCAATTATTGGGAAAGCAGTCCACGATTTGGGAGAGGCGACAAGCGAAGCTTTACCGAAGGTGACTCGCATTATTGGGGTTTGTGGCATGATGAAGAACCCTTTGAATTGTTGTTGGATCGCATACCACGCTTTATGAGTGAATTTGGAATGCAGAGTTATCCTAATAGAGCGACGTTGGAAGAGATACTTACTACCGATAGTATTAATGGAGAAAATAGTGGCATGTTGCAGCATCAGAAGCATCCGCGCGGCAAGAAGCTGATGGACGATTATGTGCGCCGTTGGTATTCTCCCCAGAGCAATGATCTTTGGGAGTATGCCGCGTACACGCAGCGGATGCAAGCTGATGGGATGTGTATGGGCATTGAAGCGCAGCGGAGACACAAGCCCTATTGCATGGGGACATTATTTTGGCAGTTGAATGATGTGTGGCCAGCGTTTTCGTGGAGTGCCATTGATTACAAGATGGAGCCGAAGACCTTTATGAAGCAATTGAAAGAAGTATATGCGAATGAATTGCTGAGTCCCGTGGTGGAGGATGACTTCCTGCGGGTGTATTACATCAACGACGGGCCGCAGCGCCGCGACATCGTGGACGTACACATCCTACTTACCGACAGCGCCGGGACAAAATTATACAGCGACACCGAACGCTTCCTATCCCTCGAAAAGGAAGGAATTATTTATGGAAAAAAATGGAATGAAATATTGCCAAATGTTCCGCTAGAAAAAATCTACATCACCTGCCAGACGCAGACTTTGACCGGTGAAATAATTCACACTCGAAGCAAAAAACTGGTGCCGAAGGAGTGGAACTAGAACGATAACGAGAACAAGAACAAGAACGAGAACAAGAACGAGAACAAAAACGAGAACAAGAACGAGAACAAAAACGAGAACAAGGGCACAAGGGATTCTTGGGAACAAGGGGGGAATTAGAATTTAGAAATTGGAGTTTGGATGTTGGAAATTTGACAATTCCAAGCTCCAACTTCCAAATTCTAATCTCCAAATCGTCTACCGCTCCAGGACTACCCTCGATTGCATCGTCTCTTGTCCGGCGTGGGCTCGGAGGAAATAAATACCATCAGAAAAATTAGATAAATCAAGAAATCCAGTGAACGTGGTGTTCAACAACATTCTTCCAGTGCTATCAAATAATTCAATGCGATCTATCTTCATTCCTGCTGGGGTAGGGATATTTAATATTCCATCGGTCGGGTTGGGATAGATAGATAGCGAAGCAGTGGATGATTCAAGGACATTACTTATTGTAAAATCTACAATTACATTCTGGCATTGTTCGTTCAAACATTGAGGTGCTACACCATCCATAAGCACCATCGTAAGGCAAACAGAATATTCCCCTGGAAGTGGATATTGATACGTTGGATTCCACTCATCGCTATAACCTCCGTCGCCAAAATACCACTGTACCATGATTTCTTGGCCAAGTAATAAATCATAATCATCCTGCGCAGTGTCGATAGTAAAAGATGCAAGTCCATCAGAATCGATAGATACATCCCAAGAAAAGGTACAATTAAAAGGATTGGATTCTAATGGTGGTATATCAATAAATAATTCTGAAATAGAACCTTCTTCACAAAAAGAGCCGTATCCAATAGCAGAAACCAAATAAGTATTGGGATCAACAGATTCGGGAAAGCAGTGTGACTGAATATATGATCCTGTAATCCATTCTTCGCCACCAAAATTCCAAAGAACAGAATCGGCGTTGACCCAACCATCTAACTCGAATTCATAACAATTTCCTTCTACTAAAGAAGAATTTAGAGACGATTCACATGCTGAGGCATCCCCTTCCAAACAAAGACTATAATTATAGGCGCAGCAACCAAAAACATTGGTGGAATCAATAGAACTAATATTTGGCGAGCTAAAAAACAAGGTCCCCAAGTAGGTGTTGTCATTAACCCCTACATCCAACTGAATATCAAAACATCCCTCTGGTACGCAAAAATCCGTGGTGTATATCGACGGTGGTCCACTCATGCTCCATGCGTGTTGTGCCACAAGCGTAAACGAATCCTCATTATAAATAGAAATATAAATGGCATCACCATTAAAGCTCGTCTCTTCTGTGACTGTATTTATTTGAGCCGTGAGAGGATACTGCCCTGCAGGACAGTCGGGATCGGGAAGATCCACTTCCACAAGTTGACAAGTTGAACTGCTACAGATGGCATCATCGCCTTGATAAATTATAGATTCCATGCAGACTAAAAAACTTCCAGATGTTTCAAATTGATAGGAGCTTTCAAACTCTGTCCCAATAAAATCGGAGGAATTAAAAAACCAAGCATAGCTTGCTTCGCCCAGATTATGTGTAGAAAGATTGGTAGTAGTGAGCAATCCGTCTTCAGAAAGTACGAATTCGAAGACTGCTTCGCATTCATCATCAACCGTGATTATGTCTACCAGTTCTGTAGCAGTGTCGGAACATTCTAATTCACCATTGAGCCACACTTCTATCATAACAGACACTTCGTACACACCAGGAGTGGCGTACTCATGAATAGGATTGTCTTCTATTGACGTTTGCCCATCACCAAGATCCCATTGATAAACGATTTCGTAGTCCTGTTCCCAAAAAAAGCCACCAAGTCCGACTTGACTAAACAATTGTACATTTCCTTGTGGGAGTTGTTCTGACACAATCCAAACATTGCAAGATTGAGCGTGACTATTTGTAAAAAATACAAAAAGTAGCAGTACAGATAGAGCGGTCTTCATGGTTAGTAGTATTAAGGTACGAGATATAGACTAAAGCCTTCAATGAGGGGTTGCATACTCCGGAAGGAGGAAAGATTGAAAGATTGAAAGATTGAAAAATAGGAAGCCCAATCTACCATACTTCCAATCTCTCCATCTTCCAATCTCCCAATCTTCCAATCTCCCAATCTCCCAATCTCTCCATCTTCCAATCTCTCCATCTTCCAATCTCGCCTCGTTTTTCCCAAAATAATTTAAATGACATTTTTTATTAGTAGTGTTTGCATGAAGTGGTTTAATATTCGCTATTAAGAAATCATTAACGTTTTTAAAATTTATAACTATGAAACGAATATTATTCTTTCTCATCGCAGTAATTCTGCTCTCCTCTTGTGCTGTAGTGCGTCCCGGACAAGTAGCAGTAAAAAGAAAACTTGGACGGTTGAAACCAAAAGTTTATGATGCTGGACCTGTAGCATTCAATTTCTTCACCACCTCTATTGTTCGCGTGCCCGTGAACTTGAGGAACATCGAAATCGTATCGAATCTACCTTCTAAAGAAGGCCTCACGATTCGTTCGGAGATTTCGATTCTCTACAACATCCGTCGGGATAGCGCATTCAGTGTCATCGAAAACATAGGAATGAACTATGAAGAAGCGCTGATACTGCCTGTATTCCGTTCGGCGGCTGCGGATATCACCTCTCAATTTATGGCTAAAGACCTACACAGCGGCGAGCGTTCATTGATTGAAAATGAAATAAAACTAAGAATGGCTCAGATATTAAATAAAAATGGATTTGAAATTCAAGCAGTGTTGATGAAAAATATCATCCTACCAGAAGGGCTTTCAAAATCCATAGAATTAAAATTAAGTGCCGAACAAGATGCGCAGCGTATTTTATTCGAAATCGAGAAAACGCGAAACGAAGCCGATCGTCGACGTATCGAAGCACAAGGTCAAAGCGATGCACAAAAAATTCTCGCAGAAGGATTGACAGATCGCATCTTAAAATTCAATGCTATCGAAGCCTTCAGATTATTAGCTAATTCACCGAATGCCAAAATCATCATCACCGACGGCGATTCGCCCCTCATGATGAATGTAGATGGACAGTAAAAGATAAGTTCAATAAAAAACTTAGGGGAAAACACCGACAAATGACGTCGGTGTTTTTTTTTTCTTTGCATCCAATAAAAGAAACCCTCAAAGTAATGTTTAAATTTTCTGTTTTAGTATCGAGTCTCCTCTTATATCTAGGAGCTTCTTCTCAATCATTTGTCAACACGGGCACCATTGGCGGCTCATTCGATGATGCCATCCAACATGTAGCGGTGCTTGATAACGGAGACGTGGTAATAGCCGGTACCTTTCAGTCTACTGCCGATTTGTATCCTGGCCCATTATCGGCTACTTACACTTCTCTCGGACAGTCGGATATTTTCCTAGGTAGATTTAGCGATACAGGCACATTGATATGGATGAATACTATTGGTAGTATTGAAACCGATGATGTGCTTGATCTCGAAGTGACGAATAATTCAATTTTCATCGGAGGATATTTTAATCAAACCATCAATTTCGATCCGACGGGGAGCGGAGCGTCTGAAACAAGTCAAGGCGTCACCGATGGTTTCATAGCTGCCTATGACTTGAATGGAGACTACCTTTTCCATCAAGTGCTCGCTGGCCCAGCAGGTGAACAGATACTCAACATAGCGATTCAAACAGACGGCAGTCCCGCATTTGCAGGGTATGGATTTTCTGGTACGCTTCAAATAGGAGATTTATCATTGAATAATAATGGCGGCGGTGATATAGTGGTGGCTCGTTTGACCTCGACGGGTGACGTAGCATCGGCATTCAACATAGGAAGTGAGTTTGGAAATTCACTCGGCTACCCCGATGCGATGACCATCGATAGTCAAAACAATATTATTTTGGGGGGAAGCTTTGCAGGACAAATATTCGATTTCGACCCAAGTGCAGAAATTGAAGGAGCTTCTGCTAGTAGCGACAACAACGCCTTTGTGGCATCTTATTCAAATGATAATGAATTTAATTGGGTAAAGACTTATGGGTTTGGGAACTATGAAACAGTAGACGCTTTGGTTACTGATTCAGAGGATAATATTTATTTGTTTGGAGAATTTACAGGACTGATTTCCTTCGATTCTAACTTTCCAGAGATAGTTGGCACTCCATCATTTTCAAATTTACTCATTGCTAAAATGAACGCTGAAGGAACGACCCTTCAGCAAGGCCAGATATCTGGCACAAGTCAATTTAAAGTAACAGAAGCAGCCATCTCATCAGCTCAAGCTATATACATTGGCGGTCACTATACAGGCGTTGCAGATATCGATCCGCTCATTGGAATTACTAATTTGGGTACCGATAATAATAGCGGTTTTATTATTCAATTAAATACAGGACTAGAGCTTGTCAATGGGGAATCCGTGGGTATTGGGAGCACTCTCAGAATCCTAGACATCGCCATCACACCCGAACAAAATGTATTGTCCACAGGATTCTTTTTATTTACAACTATTATTCAATCTGAAAATGAAAACACCGAACTTATAAGTGCTGGTAGTCAAGACGGATTTATCACCATGCTGTTTCAAGATGTGTGCAGCGATTTATTTGTCAGTTTGGAAAACATCATCTACCCTACTTGTGCAAATCTCGGTGAAATCGCAATGAGTGCGGAAGGCGGAACAGAACCGTATTCTGTACAATGGTTGGCTCACCCTGATAATGAAGGATTCAGCGTTCCTCTAACCACACAAGGCATAGAGACCGTGACAGTCAGCGACGCGAATGGATGTACTCGCACCAGTACATTCATCATTCCCGGGCCTACAAACGATGCCGAGGTAGATGTAATCATCAATGTTTCGCATAGTCCATTCAGATTGGGGCAGACAGCTACTATTGATATCAATGTTTACAATCAATATTGTGATCTCGCATCTGGAGTGATCAATCTTGACCTCGGCCCATTTCTTACCATTGTAGAATCGAGCAATGAGGACTACACCCAAGAAGGTACTATTGTGTCATGGAATTATAGTGATCTTACTTTCGACAGCGGCCATATCATGATACGTTTATTTGTATTAGTATCTCCTAGTGCTGGCCTTGGGAATGAAATTACTATTTCTGCCGAAGTTGAAGAATCCGCAGGAGTTGATGTGGATATAGAAAATAATTCTGTTCTCGTAACTGGTGTTACCACCGCCGCGTTTGACCCCAACGACAAACAAGTATTGCCACAAGGTATTTGCGACCCAAAGTGGACATTGCAACCGGAGGAATTCACTTATACCATACGCTTTCAAAATCTAGGAAATGCTCCTGCACAGAATATATTTATTTATGATACGCTGAGTGTGCATCTTGATCCCAATAGCGTTGTATTTCGCGGTGCTAGTCCATTCGATCCACTGATTGAAATCATTGACAACAATATTCTCAAATTTACTTTCAACAATGTCTATCTACCCGATAGCACCAGTGATGCAGAAGGAAGTATAGGTTACGTAATTTTCGATATTGCTCCTTTCAATTCAGACCTTCCAGATAATACTGCGATTGAGAATAAAGCAGGTATTATTTTCGATATGAACGACCCTATCATTACCAATACTGTATTAAACACGATCGTGGATGAAATACCAACGGTGAATGATGAAATTATATTGAATGAAGGGATATCGCTTGCGCAAGAAAATGCTGACTACACTTGGTTTGCCGAGTGTGACGAGCAACAGCCATTGGATTTAAATACGCAAGCGATAGATGCAAATACCCTCGCTGGACTTGACATCAATGCGATCTCAGCGGCCATTAATTATCAGGGCTGCCCGACTGTACTCACTGACTGTGTGGTAGTAGTAGGCACGGAGGAAATAGAAGAATCATTTAATTTAAATATATACCCTAATCCTAGCAACGGTAGCTTCCGGGTTGAAACCGAATTCGAAACAGGGAGACTTGAAATCTTTGAAATTTCAGGTAAAATGATTTATAGCTCAAACCTCAACACGAATAATTTTCTGGTCAATCTACCATTATGCAGCGGGATCTACATACTGAAAGTATCAAATATTAATGGGGAAAGTACCCAGCAAAAGATAGTCATTGAGTAATCGTTGACTGCATTTTAAACACTTAAAACAAAAGAACCTTCCTTCGGGGAGGTTTTTTTATTCGAAAAAAGTGAATTTGGATCAGGTGGAAAAAAATTAGAATTACTTTCGTTTCCACTAAACCAAAATTATGAAATATCACATATCAGCATTACTGCTTTTGCTATGTTCTTCTTTTAATTCTCTTTCACAAGATATTTTGGTGAGAAGAGATTCAGTAAGAATAGAATGTCAATTAATTAAGATTGGCGAAAACGACATATCGTACAAACCCATTGACCAACTCGATGGTCCTCTTTATTCCGTTCGTAGTAATCGTATTGCTTATTATATCCTAAAAAACGGCACCAAAGTCTTGGTAGCACCTGCCAGTGATTGGTCTGCAGCGGCCGATTCAAGCGCAATAAATAATAGTTTAAGAGTGAATCTCTTCTCTTGGATACTGGGGCACCTTTCATTAGAATATGAGAGGAAAATCAATAATCAACTTGCTTTCACAACTGAGCTCGGCTACATAGGGATAGATGTAGACAATTTCACCGGAGCCCGCGGATTTTATAGCACCCTTGGAATAAAAATCTATGACTCGAAATATAGACGTCCTTCACGAGAAATAAAGCGAGACTTCGTGGCAGGCGGGTATGTATCGAGCAAAATTCATATTGAGAACTTTGAAACAAGTATGAATGTTGTCCCTTCCTCCCCACTGACACGATACAATTTCACCAATACCAGCATGGGCATGTCGATTGGAGCAGGTTTTGGCATGCACTTTTTCAAGAGACTCAACTTTGATGCTGGCGGTTCTTTGGGGTATCGTATTTTCAATATACACACTCCTCAAAGAGAAGGAATCACAATTAATAATTTATACGAAAAGCAAAACTATACTCAACTTTACTTAAACGACAGAGGTCCACTTTATGTGGAATTTACCATCGCACTTGGGTTCAATTTTTAAACTTACAACATGAAAAAAATAAGTCTATTCTTGCTATTGTTCGCCATTGCCCTTGTTGGTAGCGCTCAAGAATCAACAGAAAAAAAAGAATTCAATAATTCTCTTCGCCTCCAGTTCCTCGGATTCCATAGGGGGACCTTAGGATTTGAATACGAACGAGCTTGGAAGAAGCAATTTGCCATTACTGCCGAGGCCTCCTACATCGGCATCAATGATAGTAAGTTGGTATCAAATAATAGAGCAAATGGCTTTCTAGGCGGCGTTGGATTCAAGATGTATGGGGCTCACTACCGTGACAGACAAGCTCTAAAGCCTAAACAGCCATTGTTAGGCGGATTTTATGGAATGGGTAGATTGGCACTTGAGCATTACTCTGTGGATTATGGTGGTATATACACCACAATCAATGGAATCAGCTGGTTACCTTTTCAATACACCAATACCACAGCTACGGCCATGTTGGGTCTTGGCATCAACACGAATGTCTATCGACGGGTTTCTATTGACGTGGGATATAACCTGGGATATCAATTTCTGAACAATACTGAATCCGAAAGCTTAACAGTATCTTCTGACCTACTTCGCCAGGATAGATTCTTTCATGGTATTCCTTATGGAAATTCTCGGTATATAGTAATGCGATTAAACGTCAATGTAGGGATTAACTTCTAAGATGTATCTTGCTCTCCCAAATAAAAGGGCAGCGTATGATCATGCGATTTATTGAATTCGTTAGAAAAAAAAAGAGGTTCGAAGCCATTCTGAAAGCGAACAACCTTGATTTAGACTATGATTTAAATAAGAGTTCCCTTCAGCTTTTAGAATCCATTTTCATTCAACGAGAATACGCTGATTATTTTCCTTTTTATCAAAATGCCATCATTGTAGACATAGGCGCACACAAGGGATATTTCACAATATTTGCCGCTCTCAATACAGCTGCGGATTCTGAAATCATTTGTGTTGAACCTGTAAGTAGCAACTTCAAAATTTTAGAGCGAAACATTCTTCAACAGGGATATAAAAACATACTACTTCTAAAGGCGGCAGTCGCAGCTTTCGATGGACAATTAGAAATTCATTTGTCACACGACACCAACCACAGCTTAATTGGGGACAATCCACTTTCAGGAAAATCCAATGCGATAGAAAAAGTAAAGGCTATCACGTTGGATAGCCTTATTTCGCAGTATCAATTGGATGAAATTGATTTTCTGAAAATGGATTGTGAAGGAGCAGAATATGACATTCTTTTCAATGCCACTTTTGAAACATTGAAAAGAATTAAAATATTAAGTCTTGAGTTTCATGATTTGAAAGATCCTGAAAAGACTGCTTCGAGGCTCATCGACTTTATGGTGTCAAAACAATTCGAAGTAGTAAAATTTCATTATGAACCATCAAACCTAGGCTTAAATTACGGCAAATTAATTTTCAAAAGAATTAATCTAATGTAATTTCAGTATTCACTACTGTTACTCCATCCGAACGAAGTGTCAAGTCTACATTTTTTTCGTAGTTTCTTTCGTCCCCTATCACGAGTATACGATAAGCCTTATTGCCGACTAAACTAGCTTTTACTCTACCCGCTTTATCAGTATTTTCTTGGAATAACAATTTCGAAGAATTCACTTCATAAATCTGCACTTGTACACCTTTCACAATCTTACCTGCGTTATCTTTTACTGTAAAAATGATTTGACCAAAAGTACCAATTTCATAGCCTTTAGATACAAGGTCATAATTTGAGACATCAATCATGTAGATATCGCGTTCTCCGAACGTATCGCCATACTCTGCGGAGATAAACATATGTTTGTTATCATTAGTAAGTGAAAAAGTAGATTCTTCATTAACCGTGTTGATTGGGAACCCCAAATTCACTGGAACACTCCATTCACCATTCACTAATTCTGTTTTAAAAATATCATAACTACCCATGCCTTGGTGGCCGTTGCTTGCGAAGTAGAGTGTTTTTCCATTAGGATGAATGAATACAAATTTTTCATCATCATCTGTATTGATAATTTTTCCAAGATTTTTTGGATTGCTCCATGACTTTCCCTTCATCGTTGAGACATAAATATCTCCTTGACCAAGACCTTCAGGTCTTTCGGAAATGAAGTATACTGTTTTGCCATCAGCGGTCATACTTATGGAAGATTCGAAATAACTTGTATTGATTGGACGAGGCATTTTCTCAGCAACTCTAAATTCATTGTCCATTTCATTGTACTTACTAAAGAAAATATCACCGGTAGTAGTCACAGTATTCTTATAGACGAAAAGTCCAGACCCGTCTGGCACAACGCTGAGCACTGCATCATATGTTTCTGTATTCACGGCCCCAGGAAGCTGTTCTGCTGCAGACCAGGCATTATTTTCTGGATCAAAAACACTGATGTAGATATCTTCAAAGAATTTATAATCTCCTTTTGTGTCAATTTCTCCTCCTTTTGTATCACTTCGTCTCGAAGTAAAATATAGTTTAGAACCATCAGCAGTAATGCTGGGAGTATATTCTTCAAAACGGGTATTGATATCAACGCCAAGATTAGTAATAGTCACATTGGCGGGTGTTTTCATGGCTACTTTTGCATACTCACATTCACGAATATTTTTCAACGCGAGTTCCTTTTCGTAGCTGCTTCCTTTTGACTGTTGGATGAATTCAGTATAATAACCTATAGCCTT
>Ga0075157_10002489_pt1 | contig 10748 bp, 9 predicted proteins | sample JI81BgreenDNA_FD_70967 | JGI IMG/M metagenome (GOLD analysis project Ga0075157, IMG submission 70967) | Wastewater effluent complex algal communities from Wisconsin, to seasonally profile nutrient transformation and Carbon sequestration -... | ecosystem: Engineered > WWTP > Effluent > Algae...
TCCTTCATCGTAGACTCCGTAGCCGTCCTGAACCAGCAAAACCGGGTTTTCGCTGTCACGGATCGGGTATTCCGGTGCCAGAGGGCAAATTTCCAAAGCGATCAGCGCGTCCAACGGCTGGCGCTGCGTGAAATACAAAGCTCCGATCGCCCCAACCTCCTCCTTGGCCGACGCTACCAAATAAACATTCACCGCAGGCTCTTTCAAACATTCCGCCAGAGCCAGCAAAATCGCCACTGAAGCCTTGTTGTCCAGAGTGTAGCTCGCGATCCAGTCCTTCAACCGCAGCGGGCGCTTGCGGTGCTTTCCCACCACCATCCGCGTGCCCGGTCGAATTCCGGCCTCGGCTAATTCCTCGGCGGTACACTTAGTTTCAATCCAGGCATTTTCCCACTTTAAAGAAACATCTTCCTGCTGAGCTTTCTGAGGAGATTCGTGAGAAACATGGCGGGAACCGAAGCTGAGAATGCCGCTAATTGTTTGCTTGTCTCCGAGCAAATCCACCACGCCTTCGCCGTAAACCCAAGGAAACGAGCCGCCCAATCTGCGGACTTCCACGCGGCCACTCTCGCCTATTGTTTTAACTAGGGCGCCAATTTCGTCTTTGTGGGCGGTAATGGCGATCGACTTTTCGGGATTGCGACCCTTAATTAGGGCGATCGCATTGTCCGCGCGATCGACCCAAGCATTCACTCCCAGGGCGGCGAATTTTTCCATCAACCGCTGGTTAATTTCCGATTCCGCACCGCTGGGTGAGTGCAGCATTACTAATTCTTCGATTGTTTGGAATAGGCGATCGAACTCTAACATTTTTTATTTTCGTTTTTAGGAGCGAATTTTGACATATATTAAAGCACATTTACTCACTCTTTCCCGGCGGTACACTTAGTTTCAATTCAGGCATTTTCCCACTTGAAAAAACATCTTCCTGCTGAGCTTTTTGAGGAGCTTAGGAATGAAGCAATTGGAGGCAGTAAAGGGCCATTGAGTAACAAGATTCATGCGATCGCGTGGATGCGTTGGGCAATCCGTTGGAGTTTCACCTCACCCCCCGACAAACTGGTGACGCGAGCAGGAGGCGACCAACTGCAGCCATTACTGGTGGCGGATACACTGCTGGCTAACAAGGGCTATGATCCAGATCAGCGCGTGATTGACCGCCTCAATGCCGAGGGGAAGACCACCGTCATTTCACCTCGCCGCAATTGCAAGACCCTGGAAACTTACGATGCTCAATTGTACAAAGCCCGTCATTTGATTAAGAACTTTTTTCCCAAGCTGAAGCAGTATCAGGGAATCGCGACGCGCTATCACCCTAGGCGGTGAACTTTCCGGCGTGCGATTCTTCTGGTTGCTGCCGTCATCGGGTTGAATTGATGACACCCCCTAAATTAACTTGACAGTGCCGTAAACTAATATGCCTAACCTCTTGAGCACCTTCTTTTCTAGTAATTTCATTCCTCACGGGCATTGTTACCTCTGGAAACCGGGGTTAGTCTGGCTGCACTTAACGTCCGATGCCTTGACTACCCTCGCTTATTACTCGGTGGCGTTTGCCATTGTTTACTTTACGAATGAGCGTAAGGATCTGCCTGCTCACACCGTGATGCTGCTGGTGGGTTTCTTTTTTATTTTTGCCTTATGTGGCACGACGCACCTAATGGGAATAGTGACACTTTGGCACCCCATTTATTGGGTTTCAGGACTGATCAAAGCTGTCACTGGTGTTTGGTCTTTCTATACGTTCACTTTTTTACTGATTCCCTTAATTCCAGTGGCACTCGATACGCCCAGTCCAGCTCAACTTGCCCTTACAAACCAGGAACTAGAAAATAGTCGCCGCCGTATCCAGGCGATTAATGTGGAGCTAGAGCAACGGGTGCAGGAACGCACTGCCCAACTGGAAGCGTCTAATCGCACCAAAGACGAATTATTGAAGCGTGAACAAGTAATTCGGGCAGAGGCAGAGGCCGCCAACCGTGCCAAGGATGAGTTTCTCTCGATTCTTTCTCATGAACTCAGAACTCCTCTCAACGCGATCTTAGGATGGTCAACGATGTTACGGCAAAAAAACCTGAGTGAGGATAAGGTGGCGCGGGCTTTGGAGACGATCGAGCGCAACGCAAAGTCTCAAGCCCAGCTCATCGAAGACATCCTCGATGTTTCTCGCATCATCACAGGTAAACTGCGCCTCCGAGTCCGGCCTGTCAACCTCGTGCCGGTGATTGAATCGGCGATTGAGTCTGTACAATTGGCTGCTGAGGCAAAGTCTATTCGCCTGCAAAGCGTGCTCGATTCTGAAGCTGGCCCGCTCTTGGGTGATGCCGATAGGTTGCAGCAAGTTGTGTGGAATCTACTTTCTAATGCCCTCAAATTTACCCCTAAAGACGGGCGAGTCCAGATTCGTTTGCAGCGGGTTAATTCCCATGTTGAAATTACTGTCAGCGACACTGGAGCAGGCATCAGCTCGGACTTTCTACCGTTTGTCTTCGATCGCTTCAGCCAGCACGACAGCACGACTACTCGCAGTTATGGGGGGTTGGGTTTAGGGTTAGCCATTGTGCGTCAATTAGTTGAATTACATGGCGGGACTGTAACGGTAGTGAGTCCAGGGATAGGACAGGGGACGACTTTTACAGTCAAACTGCCGGTGATGATTATCCATCTACCACCGAGCGATCCAGAGCCATTAAACTCGATCGTCGAGGCGAATGGGAGGTTTCAGGCCTCGCCCACCCTTGAAGGCTTACAAATCTTAGTGGTAGAGGACGAGGCTGACGCCCTAGAGTTGCTGAGCACAATTCTGGAAAAGTATGGTGCTCATGTCATGGCTGTGGCTTCGGTAAAGGAGGCTTTGAGCATTATCGAAACCGCAACGGATCGCAGCCCCGATGTTTTAGTGAGCGATATTGGGATGCCGGATGAGGATGGCTACTCCCTGATCCGCAAGCTGCGTCAACTTGAAGCGCTGCGGGGCGGTAGGCTACCCGCGATCGCGCTGACGGCTTATGCCCGGAATGACGATCGTCAGCAGGCACTATTAGCAGGTTTTCAGATGCATTTGACCAAACCCGTAGATGCTGCCGAGTTAGTGGCGGTGGTGGCCAGCCTCACCGGACGTACAAGCAGGTGCTAAAACCCAGGTGTTCAAGAACAAATGTTGCGTTTGAGAATAATGGGCTTTTTGTCAGCAGCACAAACCTCTGTTAACTTGATTCAGGCAACAAGTCTACTGTATCCAGGATAGGAAGCACTCAGAGTGGTTATCGAGTAGAGCCTGCGTGAGTGCTAGATTCTCTAGGGTGCGAATTTCATCTTTGTCAGCGGTAATGGCGATCGACTTTTGGGGATTGCGGTCGGGAATTAGGGCGATCGCATTGTTTGCACGATCGAGCCAAGCATTCACTCGCGGGCTGGCGAATTTTTCCCTCAACCGCTAGTTAATTTCCGACTCCGCAGCCCTGGCGAAGTGGAGCCTTACTAACTGTTCAATTGTTGGGAGCAGTCGATCGCACTCTAACATTTTTCAATTCCGTGTTTTGCAGCGCCTTTTGACATATATTAAAGCATATTTACTCTTGTGAACAAAAAAATAACTCTCTGTCATGATATCTAGCGCCTTCTCAACAAACTCCGAATCAGCCGGATTGGTTGACTAAAACTATCGCCTTCAGGTTGAATTTGCATAGTTCAACTAGATTTACAAGCGGTGCAAAATGTGAATTAAGCTGTGGAGCATTTAAACCAGTAACGAGGCTAGTAGGGTGCGTCAGGAGTGAACCCTTACGCTGAAACGGAAAACCTTAGATGCTGACGCACCTTACGCAAGCCCTTTAAATGCCGAACAGCTTATTACTTAGGAATGAGAATTAAATAACTTCCACAAGTGTGTGGGATGGGCGTCCCGCCCGTCATGAGTGGACGGGCGGGACGCCCATCCCACAATAACAATTAAAATTGTAAGTTATTTAATTCGCGATCCTTAGAGGCTTTTCCATCATCGAACGTTATGTTAAAAAAATGAAAACAAATCTCCATCTCTCCCTATGCTTGTCCATAAACTTCAGCAACTCGTGCAGGGCCAAATTAGAGCAAAAAATTTAGGGATTAAATTTAACAGAGTTGCTAACTTTCAATTACCCGAACAATTAATTGTGCAAGGAAAACTGCATCAAGTAAACGTGCCTTCAGAGAAAGGCATGGACGGAGAATTTATAGAAGTGCTTTTAGACGACTGCTACGGAGTCGAGAAATTATCTGAATTGCTGACGACAATTATTGATATTGGAGCCAATGTCGGCTTATTTCCGATTGCTGCGAGGAACAGATTTCCCCAAGCCGTAATTCACGCCTACGAAGCTACTCCATACCTAGAAAATTATCTCAAACATCAATCTCAAATCGCAAAATTTACATATTTTATGGAAGCAGTAGGATGTCGAGATGGTAAAGTAGTCCTCGACATTCGGGAAGTTTCGGCAAAAACCCGATCGACAGTTAGCGAAAGCGGCGAAATACCAAGGATATAATTTCGTAGGGCGATCGAGCGAATTGGTGGTAGCGTCGATTTAGCCAAATTATACTGCGAAGGTGCAGAATGGCTGTTATTTGAAGATCGAGATACTTGGCAACTTGTGCAAAACCTTTCTTTAGCATCCCGAACCTGCAACCCTCAAGGATATAGCAGATGTTGAAGAAGGAAGTTCGGCAACGGATTCGCTTTCTTCTGATGTAACGGAGCTCAGAAAGAAAGTTGGTTGTGCTGGAGTTGTGGTGATAAGTTACAGCAGAGGGAGATCAGGGTTTGGATCGCGGGCTTACAGTGGCATTTTTTTTGCGGAGTGGCATAACTACTCGGAATCCACAAATATGGCAATTCGTCAAGCGCTAGTGGGAGAGGGTAAATTAGTGTTAGGTAGAGAAAAATCTACAGGCAGTATCGAAGTGCCTGTGCCATTCGGCTTGCCAGCAGGATCGGGCTGGTAAAGTTGGATACGATCGCGCCCAAGTCGTTTAGCTTGATACAGCGCTTGGTCGGCTGCAGCAATCAGAATTTCGGCTCCCGATTCAGATCCAGGAACAATACTCGCTACGCCCAGGCTGAGAGTGACGTAGGGGCTCACCTGAGAACCAGCGTGAGGCAGCTCCAAAGCTGCGATTTTGAGCTGTATGTGTTCGGCTACCAACACCGCGCCTTGAATCGCGGTATTGGGCAAAATAACGGCAAATTCTTCGCCTCCGTAGCGAGCTACTAAATCTGCTGGCCGATTGACTGCATCGGCGATCGCCGCGGCGACTTGTCGCAAACATTCGTCTCCGCCTTGATGCCCGTAGGTATCGTTGTAGCTTTTAAAAGAATCAATATCGCAGAGAATCAGGGACAGAGGCGTTTGTTCCCTGGCTTGTCTGTGCCACTCCATTTCTAAATACTGATCGAAACGGCGGCGGTTGGCTAGCTGCGTGAGTTCGTCTAAAGTTGCCAAGCGCTCTAACTTGAGGTTGGCCGCTTGCAACTGCTGGTAGAGTTCTGCTTGCTTGATGGCGATCGCCAACTGGGTGGCCAGAGAAGACAGCAACTCTACTTCCAACTGCATCCACTGCCGGGGACTGCACTGGTGGGCCATCAGCAGCCCCCACAACTCGTCTCCTTGCACTAAAGGCACAACCAAATAAGCTCTCACCGCGAATTGTGCGAGCAAGTCAATTTGATATTGTGGCAAATCTGCAGCCAAGATATCGGCGATCGGTCGGATCGCTCGATGTTGGTACGCTTCGAGATAAAACTGGTCAAAACAGAAATTTTCCAGGGTTTCCCCCAACATCGGCTGGCAGTTGGCAGCTACAGATTCCACTGTCACCGCCCCCGTCGCCGGGCCGGCGCCGAAACTGCCGGTACAGGTGTTAAAGCGGACGATCATCACTCGATCGGCCTGAAGGAACTGACGCACTTCTGTCACTGTTGTGCGGAGCACTTCGCCCAAATCCAGAGACTGGCGGATGTGCTGAGTAATCGTCGCCATCAGCAGTTCTCGTTCGTTCTGCTGCCGCAGCGTCTCTTCTGCCCGCTTGTACTCAGTGATATCTTGAGCGGTGCCGAAAATTTGTTTGGGACAGCCGTCGGCTGTGCGGGCGAAAACTTGGTCGCGGCAGCGAAACCAGCGCCATTGGCCCGATCGATGTTTGAGCCGATATTCCAACTCCAAAATATGCCCGTCTTGAGTCGAGGGAAATTTTTTCTGGTGGGCTTTGAGCCTCGGCAAATCTTCTGGGTACACCAAACTGGAGTACAAAGCAGTTTGCATCTGTAAAATTTCTTGGGGAGTGTAGCCCAGCAATTTAGAAGCTTGACCGTTGACGTAGACGTTGCGCTGTTGGGTCAAATCGTAGATGTAGAGCAAATAAGGCGCCGCGTCAGCAATTTGCTGGATGAAATGCTGGCTCGATCGCAATTCTTCCTCCACCCGCTGACGCACTTGCACTTCTTCCACAGCTTGATCCCGCATTGTGCGGTAAGCTTGGATGCGATGGGTGAGGTCGGTCACGTCTTGAATCACCAGCAGCGCGTAGAACGATGGGGCATTGACCCCCGGCCATATTGATGACGAAACTGAGGGTGGAGATTCCCTAGACACAAAAGCACTTCTTGACGATCGGGAGCCGACAGTACCGTCTGATTCCAACTCAAGAGTATGGAGAACCCAGTCTCTAATCTCCTGTTCTTCAATGCCAGCCTCTACGGCCGGCACAGCAGTCACAGTAGTTTGCTGAATTCGCTGCTGGCCGTCTTGCCAAGTTGCCGGAATCAGGTGTTTGTGAATTTGAGAAGAAAAAATTGTTGGCGGGCCTCCTGCAAAGATTTGCTTGAAGCGAGTGGCGTACTTTAACTGACTCAGGTGAGGAAAATGGGTTGTGATCTTTGTTCCCAATATTTGGCTGCGGGAAATTTTAGTCCACTCTTCGAGACAAGTGTTCCAAAACAGCACCACAAAATCCTCTTGCAGCAAGCAGGCGCCGACTGGTACGCTGTCGAGAACCCCAAACTTTTCCTTAATACTTTTGCTCTCCTCAATCATAGACCCCCGGCAAGTTGATTGATAGCAGTCAACAAGGTGTCAAAGGAATTAACATTGAAAATAAGAATGATATCTCCTTCAATGTGAAGCCTTTCAATCATGAAACTGGTCTGGGCTAATAAAACAACTGTATCAGTAGCTAAACCGCCAGATATCAGCAAACTAGCAATCGTCCCTTCGCTATAAGTGGGAATTGAATAGTTCAGGCGCTGCTGAAGTACGTTGCTGATTGCACCCATGACCCCATTAATTACAATATTTCCCACTTCACTCAGCGTACCAATTTTGACTGAATCGAGATCCTGAGTTCCAGCTTCTTCCCCTGTCAGCATTGTCACCAGCAGGGCAGCGCTGTTTGTGGGAAAGACTAGCTGGGCAATGCCTCCAAAGGAGCCTGTGAATTTGAGCTGGACAGCGGCGATTTGCTCGCCGTTGAGGTGTTGCTCTAACTCTTCTGCCACGTCGATGGGAGTCAGAATCTGAAGGTAGGGAATTTGCAAGCGAATCGGGGAGTCGATCATGTCGTTCAAAACCCCTGCGGCTTGACCGATCCCGATGTTGACGAGTTCCTGCAAAGCATCGAGCTGTCGAGTGCTTAATTTCATTGGGTGTTCTCCTCGCTGACACTGAGAGCTTTTTTGATCCACCCGATTAGTTCGTCTGAGTTGGGCATTTTGTGAATGACTGCTAGGGCTCCGAGTTCCATGCACTCGGAGCGTGTGCTGGCTTGGATGTCTGCGGTAATGACGATCACTGGAATTTTATATCCTCGATCGCGCATGGCTTGCAGGACTTCCCTACCTTCCATTTCCGGCATCAGCAAATCCAAGAGCATACAGTTTGGGGTTTTAGTGCCGAGCAGTTCTAGAGCTTCTGGGCCGCTGGATGCTTCCCAAGTCTCGTATCCTTCTGCTCGCAGGATTTTGCAGATTACCCTGCGAGTCAACCACGAATCTTCGACAACGAGAATTGATGTCACTACGTTCTCCTCCTTCTATTGTTTAGGACTGACCGGCGTTGCAGGTACTGCTTTTATCTTGACAGTAATTTAAAGTGCTGAGACGGTGTGCGATCGAGCTTCACTTGCAATTCCTGTTCTTAAAAACTAACGCATTAATGTATTGGATAGTTTAGTATCTTGGACTATGTGAAGAAAAAACCCGGTTTCTGAATGAAACCAGGTTTGCGGGATCTCTATTGCTCCTAACATGGGCGCTCAATTATAGATTACCAAACGCTTCCGGAGGGACTCTACTCGCTGTTTAGCCGTGGTATTGTCTGGCTCGCAGGCGAGAGCTTGTTCGTAGATTTCCAAGGCTTGAGCTGTTAATTTTTTGCGCTCGTAGGCGTGACCCAGATTATTGAGAGATGTAACGTATTCTGGCTGCAACTTCAGGGCTTCTTTGTAGTGGCGGATGGCGATGTCGTACTGTTCTTGGCCAAAGTGTGCAAAACCGAGGGCGTTGTAGATAACAGCTTGATTTTCTTCGCCTTCTAAGTCTTTGGCTTTCAGGGCTTTTTGAAACAGTACGATCGCCTGGGAGTAAAGCTTCTTATCTAGATAGATACTTCCTAATTCGTAGTATTCCTGCGCTGTTCCTTTTTCTACGGTCAGCTTATTTTCTAAGCGTTCCAGAGACATTTCCAGCTTCCGAGTTTTGAGAATCTGGCGCACCACAAACCAGGAAGTGCTGCCGAGTATAGCGAGCAGGACTGACAAGTAAATAATGAGCAAATTACTATCCATGTTTTTCTTAAAATTAGGTAGGTCTGTGGAAGGTTTTATTTATTTTAAGGCAGTAGAAATCTCTGATATCTGCTTCTGCAACTGTATAAAAAACAACGAAATAGCGATCGACTGGCCCGATCGCGATTTCTGAAAAAGCAAGAGTCCAGAAGTAAGAACAAAGAAGGAAAGTTTGTCTCAACCTCCTAAATTTATCAGGAGTTTTCCTTCTCTGGCAGACCGTTAAATCTTTCTTACTTCTGCTTTCTGCCTTCTGAAAATCAAGCTAACTTTCAGCCTCCGGCTCGATTAGCCATTTCCACGACTTTACCGAATGTTGCCGGGTCAACGATCGCCATTTGTGCCAGCATTTTGCGGTTGATTTCGATGTTGGCTTTTTTCATGTTGCCGATCAGTCTGCTGTAGCTCGTGCCGTGCTGGCGCGATGCAGCATTGATCCGAGCAATCCACAGGCGGCGGAAATCGCGTTTGCGTTTTTTGCGATCGCGATAACCGTTACGCAGGGCCTGCATCACCCGTTGGTTAGCTGTGCGGAACTGTTTCGACTGTGCGCCTCGGAAACCCTTGGCTAATTTGAGAATTTTTTTGCGGCGCGCTCTGGCGACATTACCGCGTTTTACCCGTGTCATCTTTAATTTCCGTTAAACTTTACAAGTATGGAAGCATTAACCGCACGTTAGCGTCGTTGGTCTCGTCGATGACGACCAGCTTAGAGAGACGGCTTTTGCGAGCTGAACTTTTGTGCTGTAGCAAGTGGCTTTTGTAAGCTTTGCGGCGCACAATTTTACCGCTGCCGGTCGCTCTAAAGCGCTTTGCGGCTGCTTTGCGAGTTTTGAGTTTTGGCATGGACTGGTGTTATTTGGACACAAGCTTCAACCGTATCACATTTGTGGTACTTTCTGCAAGGGAGATTTGCGGGTTGGGGGCGGCACTGTATTTACTGCGATATACAGGAGGGGCGATCGGGCGATCGGCTAATCTTGTGGTTGTTTGCTGCATAACAAATAGTATAAAATGTTATACTGCCGTTGCGGTATCATAAAGGCTTATCAACAGAGTTAATATTTGAAACCTGTTCGTGAGGCAGGATAATTAAATTGAATATCCAACCTTAATTATTGATTCGGGCGCTTACATATCCCATGGAAAAAATCCCTGGAAAATATCCATTGCTCAGTAATGACAACTTCAACGGACATTACTTTGCTAATTATAGCGGTTCTGGGGTAAATGAGGTACACAATTCCACTAAAAAAGCTTGATAACACAGGGTTTTGGCGTACTCCATCTTTCTGAGAAAGGCTATATGTCATAAATGTACTGGCGAAATCAATAAGTGCTTAATTGGAATTACCCGAAATATATAGCGTAAAAGCTTCAGCCGGGAAAGATTCTTGGGCAAAAGTTCCTTGGATAGCAATATTTAACAACCTTGTAACTGAGAGTTTCCAGTCGTGGTTTTACGGGAGCATCTCATATTTGTAAAAACACTTCTTCTGGCTGCTTCCTTCTGACTCTTTCCTCCTGCCTCCTGCTCCGCAGCAAGAGAGCCTCAAAACTCCAATTTCTAGCTTAGCTGCTTTCATTGAGATGCTCCCGGTTTTACTGTGTTTATTTCGCGCCTACTTCTCGGAAATTTATCCTTCTCTCAATCAAGGAATAGCAGATCAAAGAAATACAGCATATTCCATGTATATGTAGTACACACAAGAAGAGAGACGCGAGTAAGGTGCAGATACACCCGTCAATCTACAATCTTTATCAAATATGAACCAGATCCGCACCCTACCGATTAACACCACATAAGGAATGAGAATTAAATAACTACCACTCTTGAAAGTGGGATGGGCTCTTATAGCCCGTCCTTTTTGGACGGGCTATAAGAGCCCATCCCACAATAACAATTAAAATTGTAAGTTATTTAATTC
>Ga0075157_10002490_pt1 | contig 10748 bp, 10 predicted proteins | sample JI81BgreenDNA_FD_70967 | JGI IMG/M metagenome (GOLD analysis project Ga0075157, IMG submission 70967) | Wastewater effluent complex algal communities from Wisconsin, to seasonally profile nutrient transformation and Carbon sequestration -... | ecosystem: Engineered > WWTP > Effluent > Algae...
GATGCGCCGCTGCACCTCAGGGCCGAAACCCTCGGCGCGGGTTTTCTCATACATCTGGGTGATGCCGTCGCCCGCATCCAGTTTCGCGCGGTGGCCATAGCGCACGCCGTCATAGCGCGCGAGGTTCGACGACGCCTCGGCCGGCGCGATGACGTAATAGGTGGGCAGCGCGTATTTCGTGTGCGGCAGCGAGATGTCGACGATCTGTGCCCCCGCATCCCGCAGCATCGCGGCGCCGTCGGACCACAGTTTTTCGATCTCGGCGGGCATCCCGTCCATGCGGTATTCGCGCGGGATGCCGATCCTGCGGCCCCGGATGTCGCCGGTCAGCGCGGCCTCGAAATCCGGGACGGGCAGGTCGGCGCTGGTCGAATCCTTCGGATCATGCCCGGCCATGGCACCCAGCATGATCGCCGTGTCGCGCACGGTGCGGGTCATCGGGCCGGCCTGATCCAGCGACGACGCAAAGGCCACGATCCCCCAGCGCGAGCAGCGGCCATAGGTGGGCTTGATCCCCACGGTGCCGGTAAAGGCGGCGGGTTGGCGGATCGAACCGCCGGTGTCCGTGCCGGTGGCGCCGAGGCAGAGGTCGGCGGCGACGGCGGCAGCGGACCCGCCCGAGGACCCGCCGGGGGTCAGCAGCCGGCCGTCCACCTTCCAGGGGTTGACGGCATTGCCATAGCACGAGGTCTCGTTGGAACTGCCCATGGCGAATTCGTCCATGTTCAGCTTGCCCAGCATGACCGCCCCGGCATCGCGCAACTGCGCGCTGACGGTGGATTCGTATTCGGGCCGGAACCCCTTCAGGATGTTCGACGCCGCCTGCGAGGGCACGCCTTCGGTGCAGAACAGATCCTTGATGCCCACCGGGATGCCGCACATCGCCGGGGCCTCGCCCGATTGCAGGCGGGCATCGGCGGCGGCCGCGCGCGTCAGCGCGATCTCGGGCGTGTGGTGGACAAAGGCGTTCAGGGCGCCCGCGCCCTCGATGGCGGTCAGGCAGGCCTGCGTCAGCTCGGCGGCGGTGAAATCGCCCTTGCGCAGGCCGTCGCGGGCCTCGGCGATGGTCAGGGAGTTCAGGGTCATTCCACCACCTTCGGCACGGCAAAGAAACCCTCGCGGGCATCGGGGGCATTGGCCAGGATGCGCGGTTGGATGTTGCCATCCGTCACCCCATCCTTGCGCCGCTTCAGGCGCATCGGCGTGACCGAGGTCATCGGCTCGATCCCGGTCACGTCCACCTCGTTGAGCTGCTCCATGAAATCCAGGATGCCCGACAACTGGTCGGCCAGCTTCGGCAGGTTGTCTTCGGGCACGCGGATCCGCGCGAGTTTCGCCACGCGGCGCGCGGTGTCGATGTCGATCCTGGACATGGGGCTCTCCGGCAGGGACTGCTGCGGTTTAGCCGCGCCCGCGGATGGGTGCAAGCGCCGCGCCCTTTTCCCGGCCGCGGCTTTGGTGCATACCAAGGCCGATCCAGCCCCGAGGCCCAAAATGCACGACATCCGCGCCATTCGCGACAACCCCGCCGCCTTCGACGCCGCCCTGGCCCGCCGGGGACTGGCCCCGGCTTCGCCGTCGCTCCTCGCCCTCGACGAGGCCCGCCGCGCCAGCATCCTGGCCGCCGAGACCGCCACCGCCGAGCAGAACCGCGCCTCGAAGGATGTGGGCGCCGCCAAGGCGCGCGGCGATGACGCCGAATTCGAACGGCTGCGCGCGCTGGTGGCGGAAAAGAAGGCCCAGATCGCCGCCCTGACGGCGCAGGCCGCGCAACAGGACGCGGCGCTGACGGCAGCGCTGGAAGTCATCCCCAACCTGCCGCTGGATCAGGTCCCCGACGGCCCGGATGAAACCGGCAACGTCGAAATCCGCCGCTGGGGCACGCCGCGGACGCTGGATTTCACCCCGCGCGAGCATTTCGACATTCCGGGTGTCAAGCCGGGCCTCGATACGGCCATGGCGGCCAAGCTGTCGGGCTCGCGCTTCATGGTGCTCAAGGGCGCGGTGGCGCGCGTCCACCGGGCGCTGGCGCAGTTCATGATCGACACCCACACCAGCGAACACGGCCTGACCGAATGCTGGACCCCGGTCCTGGTGAAGCCCGAAACCATGTATGGCACCGGCAACCTGCCGAAATTCGCCGAGGATTCCTATCAGACCACCAACGGCTGGTGGCTGATCCCCACCTCGGAAGTCACCTTGACCAACTTTGCCGCGGGCGAGATTCTGGACGGCGCCGCCCTGCCCATCCGCATGACCGCGCACACCCACTGCTTCCGCTCCGAGGCCGGGTCCGCCGGCAAGGACACGACCGGCATCCTGCGCCAGCACCAGTTCGAGAAGGTCGAGATGGTGACGCTTTGCCGCCCTGAGGACGCGCTGGCCGAACACGACCGCATGACCGCCTGCGCCCAGGCGATCCTGGAAAAGCTGGATCTGCCTTACCGCACCGTGGTGCTCTGCACGGGCGACATGGGCTTCGGCTCGCAGAAGACGCATGACATCGAGGTCTGGCTGCCCGGCCAGGGCAAATACCGCGAGATTTCCAGCTGCTCCACCTGCGGCACCTTCCAGGCCCGCCGCATGAACGCGCGCTTCCGGCCGGAACCGGGGGCAAAGCCGGAATACCTCGCCTCGCTGAACGGCTCGGGCCTGGCGGTTGGCCGCTGCCTGATCGCGGTGCTGGAAAACGGCCAGCAGGCCGATGGCTCGGTCACCCTGCCCGCCGCGCTGCACCCCTGGCTGGGCGGCAAGACGCGCATCACGCCCGAGGGCGTGCTGGCGTGAACAGCAGGGAGGGGCGCTGCCCCTCTTCGGCTGCGCCGAATTCACCCCGGGATATTTGAAGAGCAAAGAGGGCGGGGTTAACAAAGGATGAACGCCCCCTCTTTGCTCTGAAAATATCCTCAGGGGGGTGAGCGCGGCACGCGCGAGGGGGGCGCGAGCGCCCCCCTTGACCCGGGCGCGGCGGGGCTCAGTCTTCGAACAGGTCGCTCTGCCCGTCCGGCGCCTCGCCGTCATCCTCATCCGCCTCGCGCGTGCCCGGCAGGCCGCGGCTGTCGAGCAGCCCCGCGTCGCGCAGGTCCTTCAGCCCCGGCAGGTCGCGCAGGGTTTCGAGGCCGAAGTGATCCAGGAACCCGTCCGTCACCACATAGGTCAGCGGTCGCCCCGGCGTCATGCGGCGGCGGCCGAAGCGGATCCAGTCGAGTTCGATCAACTGGTCGATGGTGCCCCGCGACAGGGTGACGCCGCGGATTTCCTCGATCTCGGCGCGAGTGACCGGCTGGTGGTAGGCGATGATCGCCAGCGTCTCCACCGCCGCGCGGCTGAGGCGGCGGGTTTCCACCTGTTCGGTGCGCATGAGCCACCCCAGATCGGGCGCCGTGCGCAGGGCCCAGCTTTCGCCCACCCGCACGACATTCACCCCCCGCCCGGCATAGCGCGAGCGCAGATGTGCCAGCGCCTCGGCCACGTCGCAGCCTTCGGGCAGGCGGCGGGTCAGTTCGGCGGTGCTGACGGGTTCGGCCGAGGCGAAGAGGATCGCCTCGACCATGCGTTCCTGTTCGCCCATGGGCGGGATCGGGAACAAGCCGGGGGATTGCGGCTCGTTCATGCGCGGCTGACCGGGCGCAGGTGGATGGGCGCGAAGGTTTCGGACTGGCGCAGTTCCACCTGTCCCTGCTTGGCCAGTTCCAGCGAGGCCGCGAAGGTCGAGGCGGTGGCCGAACGCCGCCGCGCCCCCGCCGCGCGCCAGCCGGGCGGCAGGAAGCTGGCCAGATCCGCCCAGTCGGGCGTCGTGCCGATCATGCCGCGCAGGCGTTCGAGTGCGGTTTCCAGCGGATAGATATCCGTTCGGTCAAAGGCATAGGGGCGGAATTGGTCGCGGGTGCGGATGCGGGCATAGGCGCGGACAAGGTCCAGCAGCGTCGCCGTGTGGCGGGTCTGCTTGTCGATGCTGACCGTTTCGGGCGCGCCACGGGCGAAGAACTCGCGCCCCAGCCGGTCGCGGCCCATCAGCCGGCCCGCGGCCTCGCGCATGGCCTCCAGCCGTTCGAGCTGGAAGGCCAGGTGGGCCGCCAGATCCTCGGCGCTGGGGCCGGGGTCGGTGGGGTCGGGGGGCAACAGGAGGCGCGATTTCAGATAGGCGAGCCAGGCCGCCATCACCAGGTAATCCGCCGCCAGTTCCAGCCTGAGCGCCCGGGCGGCCTCGACAAAGCGCAGATACTGGTCGGCCAGTTGCAGCACCGAAATGCGGCGCAGGTCCACCTTCTGGCGGCGCGAGAGGGCCAGCAGCAGGTCGAGCGGCCCCTCGAAGCCATCGACATCGACAATCAGGGCCGCATCGGCGGGGGCCGGGTCGTCGGACGCGTCGAAGGCATCGGTCATCAGGTCAGGCCGCCGGGTTGCTGAGCGTCTCAAACTCGGCGCGAAGGGCGGCGATGTCAACCGGCTCGGGCGGTTTGCGCCAGGTCAGCGCGGCCTCGGCGCGGCGGGTGGCGGCGGGCGACAGGTGGCCGGCGGCGGTGACGGCCTGTTCCATCTCGGCCAGCACGCCCGAACACTGCAGCGCGATGTCGCAGCCCGCCGCGATGGCGGCGGCGGCGCGCTGGCCGATGCTGCCGCCCAGCGCGTTCATGCCCAGGTCGTCGGTCAGCAGGAGGCCGCCAAAGCCCAGCGGCCCGCGCAGATGGGCGATGACCGTGGCGGAGTGGGTGGTGGGGTTGTCGGGGTCCAGAGCCTCGATCACCATGTGGCCGGTCATGCCCAGCGGCAGATCGGCCAGCGCGCGCACCGGCACGAAATCGCGTGCGTTCAGTTCGGCCAGGGGCAGGCTGACGCGGGGCAGGGCGTGGTGGCTGTCGGCATTGGCGCTGCCGTGGCCGGGAAGGTGCTTGATCACCGGCAGCACGCCGCCCGCCAGCAGGCCCTGCGCCGCCGCCCGGGCCAGCGCCGTGACGCGGGCGGGATCGGCCGACCAGATGCGGCGCTGCAGGAAGGGATGCGTCAGCGGCCCCGCCACGTCGATCACCGGGGCGCAGTTGCCGTCCACGCCGCAGGCGCGCAGTTCCTGGGCCATGAGCCGGTGGCGCAGGAAGACGGCGGCCTCGCCGCCGGCCTGAGCGCTGGCATCGGGCCAATCCAGCGCCAGCGGCGGGCGCAGGCGCTGCACGGTGCCGCCCTCCTGATCCATGAACACCGGCGCGTCGCGGCCCACGCAGTCGCGCAGCGCGCCGGTCAGGCGGCGCAGTTGCGCCTGATCCACCACGTTGCGGCGAAACAGGATGAATCCCCAAGGGTCGGCGGCCCGGAACAGGGCCGCTTCGTCCGGGGTCAGATCGGGCCCGGCAAGGCCGAGAATTGTGGCACCACGCATCACGGATCAGCGGACCAGCGTGGGGATGCAATCGAGGTTTTCGGCCCGGAACAGGGCACAGAACCGGCGCGCCTCGGGTTCGTCGGCAAAGCCCAGCGCGCGCAGCCGGTAGAACACCCGCCCGCCCGATGTGGCGGGTTCGATCACGCGGCCGCGGCCGTCCAGCCAGGCGGGGTTGCGGCTGGCCATGGTCTCCCAGGCGATGCGGGCGCTCTCGGGGTCCTCGTAGATGCCCAGTTGCACCAGCCGCGTGCCGGGGGGCAGGGTCGTGGGGTCGACATCCACGGCGCGGGGCGAACCGAGGCGGGTGACCAGTTCCTGCAGCAGGGCCTCGGCCTCGGGGTCGGTGCCGGCGGGGGCGGCGGCGATCTGGGCGAGCGGCGCACTGCCCGAGGGGGCCGCCAGCCCCGTGCCCGGCCGCGCCCGCGGCAGGGGCGAGCGGGCGATGCCGGGAACCGTCTCGGGCAGAAGCGCCAGCGGTTCGGGTGCCAGCGCCGCGGGTTGCAGCGCGTCGGGCGGCAAGGCCGCGATCTGCGGGGCCGGTTCCAGCGGGGCGGGCGAGCCGATCACGGGCGCCGCGGCCACCACGGCAAGCGGCGCTTCGACGCCGGTGCGGATCACGCCGGGCGCGTCCTCAGGGGCAAGGTCGATCGGCGCCGGCGCCAGGACCAGATGCTGCGAGGTCGGCGCGGCGCCTTCGGCGGCGACGCTGTTCACCGCAAGGCCCTGGTATTGCTGCTGTCGCCCGCCCGGATCGTCGTGCGACACCCGGATCGGCCCGCCCAGCGCGCGGATCACCGGAACCCCGGTCACATCGCGCACCATGAGTTGATACGACCAGACCGCCACCCCCGCCACCAGCATCACCGATAGCGCAGCCCCCGTCAGGTTCAGGATGCGGCCCAGCCCGGCACGCGGCGGACCGTCCGCCGGAGCGGGTTGAGAATAGGGGGTCGAATAGCCCTGATCCGGGGCCTGATAGCCCTCGTAATAGCCTTGTGCCATGCTCGCCTCATCACCCGCCGGTTGTTCCGGTCTTGGTTCAGTCTTGCGGCGCCCCCGGGTCCGGGGACACCCTCCTGCCGGCGCTGGCCTGTAATTCAGCGCATTTCTTCGGCCGGAGTCACACCAAGGATAGCAAGACCTGCGGAAATGACAACGCCCGTGGCGCGCGCCAGTGCGATTTTCGCGGCCATCGTGGCCGGATCGTCCTGCACGAAGCGCAAACCGGGCTCGTCATTGCCGCGATTCCAGTGGCCGTGCAGGTCGGCGGCCAGTTCCGTCAGGTATCCGGCGATGCGGTGCGGCTCTTGCGCGCGGGCGGCGATTTCCACCTGGCGCGGCCAGTCGCCCAGCTTGCGCATGAGCGCGAGTTCGGCGGGATGCGACAGTTGCGACAGGTCGGCCCCCGCCAGCGCGGCGTCGGACACGTCCAGCCCCAGGCCCGCGGCCTTGCGCAGCACGCTTGCAATCCGGGCATGGGCGTATTGCACATACCAGACCGGGTTGTCCTTGGATTGCTCCTGCACCTTGTCGAAGTCGAAATCCAGCGCGGCGTCGTTCTTGCGGGTCAGCATGACGAAGCGGGTCACATCGGCGCCCACCATCTCGACCACGTCGCGCAGGGTGACAAAGGTCCCGGCGCGTTTGGACATCTTGAAGGGCTCGCCGTTCTTGAACAGCTTCACCAACTGGATCAGCTTGATCTCCAGAGGCACGCGACCATTCGACAGGGCCGAGACCGCGGCCTTCATCCGCTTGACATAGCCGCCATGGTCGGCGCCCCAGACGTCGATCAAGAGATCGAAGCCGCGTTCGATCTTGCCGTGATGATAGGCGATGTCGGGCGCGAAATAGGTCCAGCCGCCGTCCGACTTCTTGACCGGGCGGTCCACGTCATCGCCATGCGCGGTGCTGCGGAACAGGGTCTGCTCGCGGGGCTCCCAGTCTTCGGGCGTCTTGCCCTTGGGGGGTTCCAGAACGCCCTCGTAGATCAGGCCCATGCCGCGCAGGGTGTCCAGAGCGGCCTCGATCCGGCCGGTGCCGTAGAGCGCCTTTTCGCTGGAATAGACATCCATCCGCACGCCCAGCGCTGCCAGGTCCTGACGGATCATCGCCATCATCCGGGCGGTGGCAAAGTCGCGGATCGCGGGCAGCCAGTCGGATTCGGGGGCGTTCAGGAAACGCTCGCCGTATTCGGCCTTCAGCGCCTCGCCCACCTCGATCAGGTAGTCGCCGGGATAGAGGCCCTCGGCGATCTCGGGCGACAGGCCATGCGCCTCGCGGTAGCGCTCGAACGCCGAACGCGCCAGCACATCCACCTGCGCGCCGCCGTCGTTGATGTAGTATTCGCGCGTCACGCACCAGCCGGCAAAGGCCAGCAGGTTGGCCAGCGCATCGCCCACCACGGCGCCGCGCACATGGCCCACATGCATCGGGCCGGTCGGGTTGGCGCTGACGAATTCCACGTTCACGGCCAGCCCGGCGCCGATCCGGCTGCGGCCATAGTCGCGGCCCTGCGTCAACGCCTCGGCCACCACGCCCTGCCAGAGGCTGGGTGCCAGCCGCAGGTTCAGGAAGCCGGGGCCGGCCACCTCGGCGGCGGTGATGCGCGGGTCGGCGGCCAGACGGGCGGCCAGCGCCTCGGCAATGGCGCGGGGTTGCAGGCCGGCGGGCTTGGCCAGCACCATCGCGGCATTGGTGGCCATGTCGCCATGGGCGGGGTCGCGCGGCGGTTCGATCGTGACGGCGGCAAAGTCCAGCCCCGGGGGCAGGGTGCCTGCCTCGGTCAGGCCGGTCAGGCAGTCGATCACCAGCGCGCGCAGTTCAGTGAACAGGGTCATGTCAGGGTCCTCTTTCGCCCTCTGCACTACCACGGCGAACGCCAAGGTCAACGCAGAGGCGGGCAAAACCCGTGTTATTGCGGGGCGAACGCGGCCTTCAGCCGCGCCCAGGGCCGCCCATCCAACACCGCAAGGCCCAGCAGGATCAGCGCCAGCCCGGCGACATGCTGCACCAGCAGGGTCTCGCCCAGGAACATCACCCCCAGCCCGATCGCGCTGGCCGGGATCAGGAACGTCACCAGCGAGGCATTGACCGCCCCCACCCGCGCGATCAGCCCGAAATAGAGGCCGTAGGCCAGCACCGTCGACACCAGCGCCAGCCCCGCCAGCGCCGCCAGCACCGGGGCGCCCGGGGCGGGCAGGTGCCAGGGCTGATCGACCAGCGCCACCAGCGGCAGCAGGATCACCGTCGCCGCGGTCACCTGCCCGAAGGCCGCCGCCATCGGCGGCAGGCCAAGGCCCCGGAACCGCCGCCCCCAGACGCTGGCCAGCGCATAGGACAGCGCCGCCATCAGGCAGGCGGCCTTGGCCAGCAGCGTGCCGCCGTCGCCCACGCCGCCCATCATCACCGCCACCCCGGCGAATCCCGTCACCACGCCCAGCGCGCGGGCCGGGGTCAGCCGCTCATCCCGCGTTGCAAAATGCGCCACCACCACGCCCCACAGGGGCGTCGTCGCGTTCAGGATCGAGGCGAGGCCGCTGCCGATCTGCCCCTGCGCCAGCGCGAACAGCGAGAACGGGATGACGTTGTTGAAAAGCCCCATCACCGCCAGCGCCGCCCAGACGCGGGCTCTGCGGGGCAAGGCGATCCCCAGCACCGGCAGCACCGCGGCCAGCGCCAACGCCGCCAGTCCCACCCGCGCGAGCGAGATGGTGAACGGCGGCAGATGCGGCGCGGCGACGCCCACGAAGAAGAACGACCCGCCCCAGAGCAGCGAGAGCAGGGTCAGATGCAGCCAGTCGCGGCCGGTCATGGGCGCCTCCGTTCTTTCAGGCACCGTGACCCAACCGGCCCGCCCGGGCGACCCGGATCCTGCGCGTTCCTAGCGCTGGCGCGTCCAGGTCTGGTCGCGGCAGATGAACATCACGCATCCCGCGACCGTCAGGGTATCCCCGGCAAGGTCCATCCGCGCCGAATAGGTCTGGTCGCGGTCGGGCGCATAGATCTGCCCGTCGCGATAGGCGCCGTTGCCGCGCGGCTCCATGTCCCAGACGATCTGGCGGCCGTTGTTGGCCGACTGGAACACCTCGCCATTGGCGCGGCGCGATTCGATCAGCGTGCCGCACAGGCGGTTGCCGCAAAGCTCCATCTCGATGATGCCGCGGTTGCCGTTGTCATCGGCCTGCGTCGCCCAGCGGCCCAGCGCGGGATCGGCAAGGGCGGCGCCGGTGCTCAGGATCGCGGCAGTCAGAGTCAGAATCAGTGTTTTCATTGCTTGGTCCTCCCTGCGCGCATCCTTGGGGATGCGAGGGCCTTGTGGCAAGACCCCGCAAGGGCGTCGTGGCGGCACCCTGCCTAGAGGCTGGCGTCGTCCATCAATTCCACGATCACCAGATCGCGCACCGAAGCCCCCCGCGCATGATCCAGCGCCGCCTGGTATTCGGGCGAGCGATAGCAGCCTTCGGCGGCTTCCAGCGAGGGGAACACGCTGACCACGTGGCGGGCGCGGTCGGCGCCCTCCAGCGTGACATAGCGCGCGGCGCGGGCGATGAAGCGGCCGCCGTGCGCGGCGATGGCCGGGCCGGCCAGGGCCGCGTAACGGCCATAGGCCTCAGGGTCGGTCACCTCGACATGCGCGATCCAGAGGGCCTTTTTCATTTGAGCCCCCCGATCAGCGCCTCGGCCGCGGCGATGGCCTTGTCGGCTCCCGCGATATCGGCGCCACCGCCCTGCGCCAGGTCCGCCCGGCCGCCGCCGCCCTTGCCGCCCAGTTCCACGACCGCGGCCTTGAGCAGGTCCACCGCCGAAATCCGGGCCGTGAGGTCATCGGTCACGCCCGCCGCCACGGCGGGCTTTGCCCCCGTGTCGGCGATCAGCAGCACCACGCCCGAGCCCAGTTTGCCCTTCATGGCGTCCACCATGGCCGGCAGGTCCTTGCCCGAGACACCCGTCAGAACCTGCGCGATCACCTTGATTCCGTTCAGGGTTTTCGCCTCGGCTCCGCCTCCGGTGCCGCCCATGGCCAGGTCGCGCTTCAGTTGCGCGACCTCGGCGGCCAGGGCGCGGCGTTCTTCGGCCAGCGCGCGCACGCGGTCCACCACATCGGCCACGGGCGCCTTCAGGATGCCCGCCACCTCGGCCAGACGCCCCTCCATCGCGCGCAGATGCGTCAGCGCGGCCTCGCCCGTCAGCGCCTCGATCCGGCGCACCCCGGCGGACGAGGCGCTGTCGCCCAGCAGCACAAACGCCCCGATATCGCCCGTGCGCGCCACATGCGTGCCGCCGCAGAGTTCGAGCGAATAGGTGTCGCCACCCGCGCCCTTGCCCGAACCCGCCAGCGTGCCCATCGACACGACGCGCACTTCATCGC
>Ga0075157_10002491_pt1 | contig 10747 bp, 10 predicted proteins | sample JI81BgreenDNA_FD_70967 | JGI IMG/M metagenome (GOLD analysis project Ga0075157, IMG submission 70967) | Wastewater effluent complex algal communities from Wisconsin, to seasonally profile nutrient transformation and Carbon sequestration -... | ecosystem: Engineered > WWTP > Effluent > Algae...
GGGCTGTCGCGCAGCCGCATCGACGACCTGATCTCGGCCGGACACGTGCAACTCAACGGTCGTGTCGTCAGCAAGTCCACCCGGGTCGCGGGCGGTGAACTGCTCGAGGTTGAGCTTCCGGATCGGCCGGTCGGGGTGCCGGTCGTGCCGCGCGAAGTCGAAGGGGTACGGATCGTCCACGACGACGCCGACATCGTGGTGGTCGACAAGCCGGCCGGAGTGGCCGCCCACCCGTCCCTGGGCTGGACGGGCCCCTCGGTCACCGAACATCTCGCCGGCGCCGGTTTTCGGATCTCGACCTCGGGTGCGTCCGAGCGGCAGGGCGTCGTGCAGCGGTTGGACGTGGGTACCAGCGGCCTGATGGTGGTGGCTAAGAGCGAACGCGCCTACACGCTGCTCAAGCGGGCCTTCCGCGACCGCACGGTCGACAAGGTCTATCACGCCCTCGTCCAGGGCTTTCCCGACCCACACGTGGGCACCATCGACGCGCCGATCGCGCGGCACCCCGGCCACGACTGGAAGATGGCGATCGTGGACGGCGGCCGGCACAGCGTCACGCACTACGCGACCATCGAGGTGTTCCGCGGGGCCACGCTGCTCGAGGTGCATCTCGAAACCGGACGCACCCACCAGATCCGGGTGCACACCCAGGCGATCGGGCATCCCTGTGTCGGAGATCCGTTGTACGGCGGCGACCCCGTGTTGGCTGCCCGGCTCGGCCTGCAGCGCCAGTGGCTGCATGCGGTCGAGCTGGGCTTCGATCACCCCGGTACCGGCGAGCCCGTCCGGTTCGCCTCGCCCTACCCCGACGACCTGGACGAGGCACTGCGTCGGATCGGTGACAACTGACTGCTGAGTTGCCGCGGTCGCCTGCCCGGCCGTGGACATCGTCCGCTAGGGTCTTCACCGTGCGTAGAGCGAAAATTGTGGCAACCCTCGGCCCCGCAACCGACAGCCCGGAGCGCGTGAAGGCCCTGCTCGAGGCCGGCGTCAACGTCGTTCGGCTGAACATGTCCCACGGTGACCACGAACAGCACATGCGAAGGCTCAAGCTGGTTCGCGATGCGTCCCACGAGATCGGTCGCCCGGTGGGCGTGTTCGCCGATCTGCAGGGGCCCAAGATCCGGTTGACCAAGTTCGAGAACGACTTCGCCATTCTGGTGGCGGGCCAGCGGTTCACCATCACCACCGACGAGGTGCTGGGCAACGCGGAGCGCTGCGGAACCACCCTGAAGACCCTTACCCAGGACGTCAGCCCGGGCGACCAGGTGCTGATCGACGATGGCAGGCTGCACCTGCGCGCACTCGAGGTCAGCGATACCGAGGTGGTCACCGAGGTGATCGTGGGCGGCCGAGTGTCCAACAACAAGGGCATCAACCTGCCCGGTGTCGCGGTCTCGGTGCCCGCACTGAGCGAGAAGGACGAGCACGACCTGCGCTGGGCGTTGCGGCACGGCATCGACATGGTGGCGCTGTCGTTCGTGCGCAGTGCGGCCGACTACGACAAGGTGCGCGAGATCATGGACTCCGAAGACCGCCATGTGCCGGTCATCGCCAAGATCGAGAAGCCCCAGGCCGTCGAGAACCTGCAAGAGATCGTCGACACCTTCGATGCCTTGATGGTGGCCCGCGGCGACCTGGGCGTCGAACTGCCGCCCGAGCAGGTGCCCTCGGTGCAGAAGCGCATCATCGAGAGCGCCCGTAAGTGGGCCAAGCCCGTGATCGTAGCAACCCAGATGCTGGAGTCGATGATCAACGCCCCGCAGCCGACCCGGGCCGAGACCTCCGACGTGGCCAACGCCATCCTCGACGGCGCGGACGCGGTCATGCTCTCGGGCGAGACGGCCATGGGCGAGTACCCGCTCGAGGCGGTCGAGGTGATGGCCCGCATCATCAACTACACCGAGGAGCAGGGCCTCGACAACATTCGCGGCATCAACTGGGACCCGCACACCCACTCCGGCGTCATCTCGAAGGCAGCGATCGACATCGCCACCAGGATCGGCGCCAAGTACCTCGCCGCTTTCACCATCTCGGGCGACACCCCGCACCGGTTGGCCCGCCTGCGCAGCGAGATCCCGATCATGGCGTTCACTCCGAAGCCCCGCACGGCCGAAGAGCTCACCCTGTGCTGGGGTGTGCAGTCGTGGGTGACTCCCGAGTTCACCACCACCGAGGCGATGGTCGAGTCGGTGCAGAACGCGCTGATGTCGACCCGGTGGGTCAAGCCGGGCGACTTCATCGTGATCGTCGCCGGCAACCCGGCGCGCTTCGGTGGCCAGACCAACTCGGTGCGCATCTACGAGATTCACGAATGATCCGCTCGCTCCGGTGATCGGAGCGCGAAAACGGGGGTGGCGGTTCGATCCGCCACCCCCGTTTCGCGTGTGTGCTACTCGCCCAGTTGGACGCCGGCCAGGAAGTGCGCGACGTCCTTGGTCGCCGGGTACAGGTCCAGGTAGTGACCGAAGAACTCGTCGTAGCGCGCCTTGTTGTCGGTGTTCGGCGTGACATGCGCCGAGACCTTCATCCAGCTGGTGGAATCGTCCGCCTCGCCGACGTTCTGGGCCGAGATCAGTGCGTCGCCGTAGCTGGCACCGATGGCGAGCTTCGGCAGCACCTGGTCGATGCCGCAGACGTCCGACATGATCTGGGTCCACAACCCGCCCTTGGTGCCGCCGCCGACCGCGACGTAGCGTTTGCCCTCGCCGCCGGCCTCCTTGATCGACTCCAGCAGATGTCGGGTGCCGTAGGCGGTGGCCTCGAGCAGCGCCCGGTAGAGCTCGCCCCGGGTGGTGCTGAGCGTCAGGCCGGCGATCACGCCGCGGGCCATCGGGTCGCTGATCGGGGTGCGCTCGCCGGCGAAGTAGGGCAGCGCCAACAGGCCGTTGGAGCCCGGCTCCACGTCGGCGGCCTCCTCGGTCAGGACGGCGTACTCGGTGCCACCGGTGATGTCGCGCAGCCAGGTGGTCAACGCCCCCGAGGCCGACAGGCCGCCGGCCAGCGCGAACGTGTCGCGGTAGGTGCCGGTGAGTGCCCACAGGTTCGGGTGCGACATGGCGTGGTCGGCGATCAGGTCGGCCACGATGGTGGAGCCGTACATGAGCATCACGTCGCCGGGATCCTTCACCCCGACGCTGAGCGCCTCGCTGAAGGCGTCCGTGCTGCCGACGCCGACCGGGATGCCCTCGGGCAGTCCGCTCAGCGCAGCACCCTCGGCCGTGATGTGACCGGCGATCTCGTTGGAGTACTTCAACTCGGGCAGCGGCATGCCCGGGGCGACCAGCTCGCACCACTCCGGGATCCAGCCCTGGGTCTTGGGTGAGTACATCGGGTCGAACATCGAGGCCGACAGGTGGTCGAGCACGTAGGCACCGGTCAGCTTGAACGACACGTAGGTCTGGGCCATGAAGAAGTACTTCGCCTTCTCCCACACCCACGGCTCGTTGCGCACCGTCCAGAGGAACTTGGGGCCCTGCGACTGCGAGGTGAGCACGTTGCCGCACTTCTCGACCAGCGCGTCCACGCCGATCTTGTCGGTCAGTTCGGCGACCTCGCGGTAGGCCCGGGTATCCACGCCGTAGAGGATCGCCGGACGCAGCGGCTTGCCGGCAGCGTCACAGAACAGGCTGCAGGGTCCGATACCCGAGGTGGTGATGCCGACGACGGGGCCGTCGGCCTTGTGCAGCAGGTCGTGTGTGATGGCGAGGAAGTCGGCCCACCACACTTCGTCCGCGTCGTGTTCGACGTGGCCCGGCTTCGGCATCGAGGTGCGGTGTGCCTTCTCGGAGGTCGCGATGACCTTGCCGTTCAAGCGGGCGAGCACGCCCTTCGAGCTGCCGGTTCCGAAGTCGATCCCGATGACCAACCTCTTGTCCTTCGCCATGCCTGCTCCTTTCTGAGAGCAACGTTGCTCTGTCGGGTACGTCGGCGACACTGCCTTCTCCCTGAGACGAACGGTATTCGATGGCGCCCCTTAGCGGGAGGGGTTGAGTGTGACAATTGAGGATTTGTTTGTGGTTTGCCTCACTTTTGGTGAGACCACCGGTCGGCAGTGCCGTTCTCGTCGCTTGAAACGCTGGCGCGGTCGACGGAGCCGCAGCCGATTTCTCACAAGCGAGACGGGTCAGTCGGGTACGACTGCCACCTTGATGCCTTCGCCCGAGGCCACGAATTCGATCGCCTCGGCAGCCCTCGAGAGCGGAAAGGTGTGCGTCACCAGGGCAAGCGTGTCGATCGCGCCGCTCTCGATCAGCCGGACGGCGCGGGTGAAGTTCGCGCGCCCGGAGTTGGACGCACCGACGACGGTGATCTCGCGGTAATGGATCAGGTTGGCCGCGATGTTCGACCAGCCCTCACCGGCGAGGCCGGCGAAGATGCTGACCCGGCCCCGCTTGCGCACCAGTGTCAGGCAGTCGTTGACCAACTGCGGCACGCCGATGCAGAGCACCGCCACGTCCGCCCCCTCTCCGTTGCTCAGGCCTTTCACGATGGCGGCCAGATCCTCCCCGGTCGGGTCGACGGTGACGGTGGCGCCGAGCGCGCGGGCGCTGGCGCGCCGAGCCTCGGACGGATCCGAAACCACCACAGCGCCCGCGCCGGCGATTCGGGCGAGCTGCAGGTGGATCAGACCGATCGGTCCTGCGCCCACGATGACGACCACGTCGCCGACCTCGACCCGGTAGTTGTCCATGCCGCTCAGGCAGCACGAGATCGGCTCGGCGAGTGCGAGTTGGGCGGGTTGGAGCTGGCCGGACGCCTTCACCAACTGGCCTCTGGCGACCGCCTCGCGGGGGATCAGCCAGTACTCGGCAAGGCCGCCGTCGATGTCGTAGCCGACCAGGTGCACGTCGTCGCACAGGTGTTCCGTGCCGCGCCGGCAGGGACCGCAGACCCCGCAGCAGACGGACGGGGGCATGCTGACCAGATCGCCGATCTCGAAGCCGCTGACGCCCTCGCCGAGCGCCTCGACGTAGCCGGCCACCTCATGGCCGAGCACCACCCCGAGCTCGACGCCCTTGGACTTCTCCCCGCGCAGAATGCGCAGGTCGGTGCCGCAGACGGTGTTCGCCCCGACCCGGGTGAGCACCTCGCCGGGTCCGGCCACGGGCGTGGGCAGGTCGGTCAGCTCGGCGGCCACACCCGGGCCGCGGTAAGTGAATCCGCGCATCATTGCTCCTCGGGAACGATCTGTACCCGCACACAGCCGTGCAGCCGGGTCGGGGGTCCCTGCCCACTGTAGGCTCGATCGGTAGAGGTCGACTCCGGCACGGCAGCACCCCCGCCCGCCGTCGCGCACCGACACACCCCCCGTGCTTCTGAGTGACCCACCCGAATTCGAGACAGAGGTGGCCGTTGAGTCCGACCGCGCCCAGCTAGTCGACGCCGGTGGCGCCCGCAGAAACGCAAGTCACCGTCCACGCCGCGCCTGGCTCCGGACTGGGTGCGGCGCTGCTCGCCGCGCTTGATCGCCGCGGGTGGCGGCCGGAGGAACGCCAGCAGGGGGTGGGTTCGGGGGAGCGCCATCTGATCGTTGTCGAGGACGACGCGGGCACGCCGGTACCAGGGGCGGTGCCGCGTCCGGATCGTGCGATCGCCATCGGCTCGCTGCGCAGCGCATCGACCCTGGCGGCGCTCGCCGGCAGGGGAGCGATCGTTCTCAACCAGGACGTGCCGTTCCTGATGCTCCTGCGACAGGTCGAGACGGCTCTCGCCGCCGACCCCGCGATGAGTCGGCCAATGCCGGCGTCCGGTTGGTTGAACGTGTCGACGCCGGAGCTGTCACGGACGCACCCCCATCGCCCCGATCGGTTGGACACGGGCCCGCGCCGAGACCGCCCGCGAGCCGACCCGCCGCAGACCGGCCAGGACCGGGCGGAACGGATTCGCGCGCGTGCCGCCGAGGCAACCGCCCTGGCTCGGTTGACCGAGCGTGAGCGCGCGGTGCTGTGCGGGCTCGCGCAGGGCCTGAGCGCCGCGGCGCTCGCGCGGCAGGGCTCGCGATCGGTAGCCACCATCCGGTCCCAGATCCAGTCACTGACCCGTCGGCTCGGGGTCGGCAGTTCGCTGGCGGCCGTGGCGATGCTGCAGCGCTCGGGTCACCAGGCGGTGCCGGACTGCTTGGAGACACTTCATCGATTCTGATGAGGCGTGCCCGTTGTCGGCGCGGGAAAGTTGATCCACGACGGCTGAGCCTCGGGTCACCCCAGCCTCGACACCCTCCACCCCCTGGTGGCCCGATCAAGGAGCACCGCCATGGGCATTCTCGCCGACTTCCTGGCCAAGCACATCCGCCCCGTCGGAGACGGCTGGAACCTACTCGCCGAAGACGCGCAGCTACGCGACGTCCTGGGCAGCTGGGGTCTCAGCGAAACCGACATCAACGGCCTCTACCTGAACTGGAAGCAGGTCCGCGACCTGCGTCCCGACAGTGAGCACGCGCGTGCTCGCTTCGTCGAGGTGGCCCGCAGCGTGAGCAATGGCCGATGGGACGAGCTGTACACGACGTCCGCGTCCACCGTCCTGTTCATGGACGCTGCGCAGATCAAGGAGCTTTCGCACGCGGGCAACCTGCACCGGAACACGAAGCGACTGGAGGTCTTCATCGCCCAGCCTGCGGTGGTGGCTGCGGTGACCATTCATCGCACGAGCGATCGGGCAGAGTTCGCCGACCCCCTGCCCAAGGGCATCGAGGTCGCCACCGACGCCGCCGGCAACGTCAATCACTTCTGGAAGCTGCTCTAGGCACATGGACGCCGTGAAAGAGCCGATGGCCGTCAGGCTGCTCGGCGGCTTCAGCCTGCGCGTGGACCGCGAGTGGGTGACCGTGACCCGGCCGAGCGCGCGCGTGGTCGCGCTGCTCGGCCTGTCCGGTCATCGAGGTCGTGACGACACCGCCGAACTCCTGTGGCCGGACGCGCCGCCCGAGCGTAGTCACGCGTACCTTCGCACCGCGCTGTGGCGGCTGAACGCAGTCGCCGACGGCGCCGTCCTGACCGTCGGTGGTCAGCTGACGCTGAGCCCACGCACCAGGGTCGATGCGCGCGTGTTGCTCGACTGGGCCACCGGCGACTGCGCCGGCGAGCTGCCGGTGGACGGTGACGACCTGGGCCGCGAACTGCTGCCGTCCTGGGACGATCCCTGGCTGGACCAGTACCGGGAACGGATCCGGGTTCTGGTGCCGGAGGCGCTCGAGCAGCGTGCCGTCCGGCGACTGGACGAGGGCGCAACGGGCTTGGCCCTCTCGCTGGCGCTGCGCGCCCACCAACTCGATCCGTTGCGCGAGAGCGCCGTCCGGATCCTCGTGGCGGGTCATCTGCGCCAGGGCAACCGAGGCGCTGCCGCTCGGGTGCTGCGCCGCCATCGGGCGGTGCTGCGCGCCGAACTGGGCGTGGACGCCGGTCCGGAACTGCTGGGTCTGATCGACCAGGCCGTCGGCCGTCGCTCACCTTCCCAGGCTCGACACACGCCACGACAGGCGACCGCGCAGACGCGCCGGCAGACCGGACCGTGACGCGACCCTGATTGATTCGACCCACAGTCACCCCGACCGGCGCCGGCAGGCGTCCGGCCCCAGTAGAAGGAGACAAGCAATGACTGTCATCGCAAACGACGTGGTCTCGGCCCATAACTTCTTTGAGCCGATCCGGCTCTGGAAGGGTCCGCTCAGCGCGCAGATGGTGGATGTGCTGGCCGATGCCCCGCCCGTCACCCCCACCAACGCCAGCATCTTCACCACCGGACCCACCGGTCTGGCGTCCGTGATCAGCACTCAACCGCAGGTCAGCGCCGACCTGCAGAAGGCGCTCGACACCCAGCAGCAGAATCTGACCGACCTGACCGGAGTTGCCTCTGCGTACGTGCGCAACCAGGCCAGCGTGCAGAAGAACCCGAACCTGGTCTACGACACCGATCTGTGGCAGGGGGTCTACAACCACCTGCCGTTGATGGCCGAGAGCCAGTTCGTGCAGCAGACCTACAACGAGTCGCTGAAGGGTGTCGAGGTGGCCACCTCGTTCATCGAGTTGATCCTCGGCTTCGCCACCGGGGCGGGTCCGGCCCTGTCGGCGTTCTCGACGTTCCTGGGCGGGCTGGGCCAATCGATCAAGGCCGGGGTGAAGTCGACGGGGCAGGCGTATCACAGCGCAACCATCGGCATCGTCCTGGACACCCAGGTGGTCGGCGGCGAGACCCAGGTCGTGCCCTCGCTCAAGGCCTACTTCATTGACTTCACCGAGAGCGAGCAGACGGTGTACTCGAGCTGCGCCTCGGCCGAGTCGTACAACATGAGCTTCCAGTACCGGTACTGCGAGTCGGTGTTCAACTACGGGGCCCTCGCCGACAAGGAGGTCGCCAAGCAGTTCAACGCGTTCATCCACGGCACCCAGATCGATGACGTCAAGAACGCCCAGAACTTCTTCGGCAACACGTTCCCCAAGACCAGCTGATCCAGCCCCAGTTGGGCGGCGACGAACTCGTCGCCCCACGCCGATCCCTTGGAGGATCCAATGATCGATCCCACCCCCCTCGACAACGTTTCGACACAGGCCACGACGTTTCTGGCCTGGACCGACCCCGGCCTTGCCAAGAACTCCGACGCCGAACTGGCGGAGACCGCCGTGCTGCAGTGCCTCGCACTGGTGCAGGCCTACGTGCTCGACAAGCCCGGCGAAGCGCCCGGCACCCTGTGGTCACAGGCGCTCAGCCAGTTGCCGCTGGTCAGTGTGGCGGCGCAGAACACGCTGTCCACGACCGCGGACCAACTGGACGTGCTCGTTGCCCAGGTGGCCAAAAGCCTGGCCAATCTGGCCGGCGCAGCGAGCGGCGATGCGATCGTCCCGCTGTTGCCGATGTCGCCGCACCAGGCGGGCACGGAGCAGAACCTCGTCCAGACCGTCGTGTCCGCCTCGGCCGGCCAGGTCACCGCCCAGATCAGCCAGCTCGTGCTGACCTTCGAGGAGGTCGACTCCGGCCTGCTGCCGCCGCAGCGCGAGTGGAAGCTGAACGAGACCCTGAGCAGCATCGCCTTCGCCTACCAGCAGCTCAAAGTGCCGGCCACCCGGGACAACTGGAACAAGTTGATGGCCGGGACGAAGCCGTCCGAGGTCACCTCGCTGCCCACCTATCACCGACTCACGCTGTGACCACCCCCACCACCCACCACCTGAGGAGTTGAACCCCGATGGACCTCATCGTTTCGATCACGAACTCCACCACCTACACCCCTGAACTCAAGAACGTGCAACTGGCCGGCTGCTCCTGGGTGCCGACCCAGGAGCTGAGCGACGATCAGTCGATCGCCGGCGGCAGACAGATCGTCGGCATGGTGACCGGCACCATTCCCTTCCGCGGTTCGCTTACCGTGCACTACACCTGGGTGAAGCCCGGCCCAACCGGTGCCGACGTGGTCCTCGAGTTCGAGGTCACTCAGCTCGGCCCGCAGCACGGCGTCGGCTTCAACGAACGGGTGCTGCCGCCGAACGTGCTGGTCAACACCACCTCGGAGGCCGGCAAGCTGGACAATGTCGACGTCGTCCTGCTCCGCGTTCAGGAGTGACTACTGGCTGAGCGCGGTTGGTTGAGCTTGATCGGTAGGTTGAGCTCGTCGAAACCACGGTTGGTTGAGCTTGATCGGTTGGTTGAGCTTGTCGAAACCCGCTCGGTTGGTTGAGCTTGTCGAAACCTGCTCGGTTGGTTTATCTGTAGCCAGGACGCGAAGTGCGGGGAAGCTTCTGTATGGGTTCACGAGGCCTTCCAGGTTCTGCTTGGTGCGAGGGTTATCAGTAGGGAGGGGACTCGCGCGGGAGCATGTCCCATGTCAAGCGTTGGCCAGGCCACAGCGACGCTCCGGGCCCGTCGGAGATGTGGGTGGCGTGAGTGTTGCAAACTAGTGCGATGTCGCGAAACGAGCTTTCATGCGCTGCACTTTGCGCTAGTGTACTGATGAATACTGTCCACTCGTTGTCGGAACTGGGAGCTTCCTGAGAAGTCCTACGATTGGAGAGATTGTCGTATCATCTTTTGCAAAATGTCTTGCTGGGACTGGTCTATCGCCGCTAAGTTCGATGGGAGGTGAGAATCACCGGCGGGACGACTGACAGTTGGGAGTTGTTATGAAGGTAAAGAACTGGATCATCGCATGGGGCGGAGGTCTCGTGCTGGCTGCAACGTGCGCAACTATGCAGGTTGCGAACGCGAACAATCTGGCGTCATGCAATAGCGGCAACGGGTGTCTGTTCGCGGACGCCAACTACTTCACTCTGGTTGGGGAGAAGGCGGGTGGCACTGGGCCATTCAATGTTCCGTGGAGCCAGAATGACTGGGCCTCGTCTTACGCAAACAAGGCGACGTGGAAGATGACGGTGTATACGGATACGAACAGCGGCGGCCAGTGCGGGGCCCGCAACGCGAACACCACGGGCAACTTCTACTCCCCGTTCCAGGATTCGATTTCGAGCTGGTCGATGCGCGCTGGTGGTTGCTAGGTGCCAGGGTTGATCTGCGCTGGCCTGAACCGTCGGTATGTCTCGGCTGTTGAAACCGTGACTGCCTTGGACGATGTGTCGCTGACAATTTCGCCAAGCAGCTTCGTGGCTTTGAGGGGTCGGTCGGGTTCTGGGAAGAGCACGCTTCTGAACGTGATCGCCGGTCTAGACAAACCAAATTCGGGGTCAGTGCAGATCAACGGAACGCAGGTCTCTGAGATGTCAGAGGGCGCACGAACCGCCTTCCGGTTGCAGAATGTGGG
>Ga0075157_10002494_pt1 | contig 10737 bp, 4 predicted proteins | sample JI81BgreenDNA_FD_70967 | JGI IMG/M metagenome (GOLD analysis project Ga0075157, IMG submission 70967) | Wastewater effluent complex algal communities from Wisconsin, to seasonally profile nutrient transformation and Carbon sequestration -... | ecosystem: Engineered > WWTP > Effluent > Algae...
AATAAAATACTTTCTTAAATAGTTTACGATACAGAGAATATACTTTTTGCATATATTCAAATAATGCAAAGAATCTAAAAAAATTCAACAATACTCCTTTAAGCAAAATAAATATACATTATTCTTAAATAATTGGAATAATATTTCTATTTTATTATTTAATATAGATTTATTTGTATAAAAAATACCACAATACAGAATAAATATTTACATTTGTTGCAACAATTAAATCATTAAAATCATTGAAAACATGAAAGACAAAATTCTTATGGGATTGTGTGGCCTAGTGGGTCTCGCAATGGTAGTCTTCGGACTCAACAAATTTCTTAACTTTATTCCAATGCCCGAAATGCCCCAAGCAGCTCAGGAGATGTTTGGACATTTTATGGCTATTGGTTGGCTGATGCCTTTAGTTGCTATAGTAGAGATTGTGGGCGGAGTTCTGCTTGCATTACCAAAAACTAGAGCCTTGGGAGCCATCGTGCTTTTACCGGTTATCACGGGTATTGTGGCCCACCATTTTCATATGGGGGACTTGATACAAGGTCCTGTTCCAGTTTTCTTTTTGGTAGTAATATGGGCAATTATTGATAGTAAAGATCAGTATATGCCCATGATTAAAAATTAAATCCAAAAAAAGAGGCATAAGGTTGCACTTGAGCCTCTTTTTTAAGATAATCTATTACTTTATTATAATCCCAATTCACTACTATGTCTCTTCTTTCTGTAGTATAGTAATCCTAAAATTACTATCAGCAATCCGCCTGCTTCTCTTACATATTCTATAAACGGACTTTCTGCTTTCATACTTCCGGTTATGGAAGGCATTCCTTCATCAAACCAGTTCATTAAGTTAGGTATGTATGATGAGAATGCTATCAGATACATAACTATAGCTATTTCGATCATATACTTAGGCAGTACATTTCGAAGAAGAATTAAAATCACCACTGCAAAATACGCTATAGCCCAAATCCATCCGTCAGGGTCATTAAACTGCAATACACCAAATAATACAAACACTGCTGCAATCAAATAATCGACTTTGGATAAAAAAAGCTTCATGGAAATTTTTAATTTGAAAGTAAAAGTAAAAAACAATGGTTATTAATTGAATAAAATCCTTACATATAAAGTTTGTGGTACGAAATTGTTGATTATATAATAGTAAATGTGATTTTATTAATTCAAATTCATAAAATTTTTAGCTGCGAAACAAGATATATTGAATGGAAAAACAAGCATTAAAAATACTTTTGGCTTTATTCTTTTCTTAAATAATTTTTATACTTCATAATAACATAATTTCGTTATCTTTGATGTCAAAATATTGTTTAAATCATAGCAAAACACCCATTAATGAAAAACCAAATCCTTCTTTTTGCGATTCTCTTATTTGTATTTTCATGCAAAAATAAACCTGGTGAAGAAACCTTGCTTGATGCATCCAAGGATCAAGAATTACTTGACCAATATTTTGGGGCTGCTACTGTAGGTGTGATCTCATCCACTGATGAGCTGAGATATATTTTAAAAGAGCCTCTTGACCAGGAAATACCAGAAGATATACTTCAAAAAGTTATCTCTTTAAGTCCTGCTGTACCGGGAAAGGTCACCTTGACAAACAATACCGTTTTGGCATTTACACCGAGTCAGGCACTTGCATCAGGACAATCATATGAAGTGACACTGGATTTAAAAGCACTAGACGCGAAGCGATATTCTGAAAAATTGACTTATATCATTAAGACATTTGCTCAGGATATGAGTATCATCAGAGAAGGTATTATCATCAATGAAGATGGCTCGGTATCCGTCATTTTGGGTGTGAAAACAGCGGACAAAGCCGATACTGAAAAACTGAAATCCTGTTTTACAACAGATGCTAACACGGTAGATATCATCGAGGTCAACCCTAATGATTATGACCTGGATTTTAAATGGAATAGTGGTATGAAAGAGAGCTCTTCTATATCATATGATGGAAAAAATATAGGGGCCGAGTCCAAAGGTGTGGTTGATTTATTTAAACTCAATCCTAAAGAGTTTGGCGTGGTGTACACACATCACCATGCAGATAAGAGAGAATTCAATATCTATTTTTCACAACGATTGGAGAAAAAAACTGACCTTAGCGGTCTTTTAAAAGTGCAAGGTCAAAACGCATCCTACACTATAAACAATAATGTACTGACTATCTTTTTGGCTGAGCTAAGAGATCAAAGTACCGTAAAAATAGAGCTAGACAAAAGCATCATGTCCGTGGATAGAAAGACATTACTTACCAACCAAAGTTTTGATGTCCAATTGCAAATAGACAATCCCGATATTCAGTTTGTCAGTGATGGTAATTATTTTCCGTCGGAAGGAGATTTTAAAATTCCAGTCAAAACTCGTGCGCTTCAAAAAATGCGTTTAACCGTTATAGAAATCAAGCAGGAAAACGTCATGCATTATTTAGCTTGGCAATCTTTACAATATGCAGATTTTTACAATTTACGTATGTATGGCAGACCCGTTTTTGACGAGATTGTGCATCTAAATCAGGGTATCAAAGACAATGAAGGATGGCTAGTACACGGTATAGACTTGAGTAACAGAATACGGAAAAACCCAGGTAGTGTTTATCATATCAGTATGGAGTTTGCTCCTGAACACACCACACTTTCGTGCAAAAAGGATTTGAATAAATATGAATTTAACACCAAAATACCTGATGCTGATTATTTCAAGATAAAGGACAATTATTATGACGATTACTATTACTACGGAGATGATTATGACTGGCAAGAATCTAGTAATCCCTGTAAATTGGCCTATTATGTAAACAAGCAACCGGTGCAGAGACTCTTTATCTGTTCTGACTACTCCGTGATAGCCAAAAAAGCGGGTAGTTCTTATCATATTGCACTAAACAAACTCATGGATTTGTCATCTGTTGCAGGTGCAGATGTCACACTCTACAATCTCCAGGCAGAAAAAATAGCCAATGGAATCACGGACTCGGATGGTTTTTTAGCTTTTCATCAAATCAAAGATGATGCAGCCGTCCTGAAGGTGGACAAAAACAGACAAGTTACCTATCTTTCTTTAGATCCAAATCAGAGCAATCCTTTGACAGAATTTGATATTGCAGGCGAAAGGTCAGAGACAGAAACGGAGTTCTTTAGCTATACAGATCGGGACGTATATCGGCCGGGAGACTCTATATTTGTAGATCTCATGATCAATAAATCTGTTTGCGACTTGCCCAAAGGTATTCCTATAGTAATGAAATTTTACAATGTAGATAACTTAGTTATCAATGAGCAAATCCAAAATTTGGATATAGATAAAAACCTGATTTACTCATATAAATTGTCTACACCGACCAATGCAAAAACCGGTACTTATCGTTGTCTATTCCGAGTAGGTTCTAAAAAAGTAAGTCATAACATAAGAATAGAAACCATCAAACCCAATACCGCTGAGGTAGTTTACAGTTTTGAAAATTATGAGGACAAGACTATTTATAGCGATCAGATCTCGGGAAGTCTTCAGGCAAAATATCTTACAGGTTTCGAGATTGCGGGTGCAAAAGTAGTGGCCAATGCCCGTGCCAGAAAAATGGTCAAACCTTTCACTAGTTATGGGGATTTTCATTTTGATGTATATGATAGCGAGATAAGTAATAACATAGAATTGCTAAATGTCATGACCAACTCCAATGGTGTGGCTAATTTTGCCAATGAAAACTCTTTAAAATATTTCAACACGCCCATAAAAGTGTCTATTGAGACCGTGACTGCTTTGCCTAATGGTGGTACCAATAAGGAGGGAAGTTCGGTGACAGTGTCTCCATTTACAAGTTATATCGGTGCATCAAGAAAAGAAGGAACAGGTTGGAATGGAAACCATACTTTTGCTGAAAATATTGAAGTCAATCTAGTCAATCTGACTAATCGTGGCAAATTAGTGTCTACGCCACATACCATTGAGTACACTATACAGCAACATATGGAATCTTGGTGGGTAGATAAATACAGACTGCGTTCTTCTGGAAACTTTGTAAATCAATCTTACTGGAAAGACGTCTCGTCTGCTTCGGTCAGTATCACAGGAAAAGGTAAAATCATATTCCCCAAAGGAAAACTAGGTAAAGGCGCTTACAAACTCACCATGACTGATGAAGCTTCTGGACACAAAACCCAAGTATACTTTACAGTCTATGATGGTAAGGAATCTATACCTGGTGCCCAGCCATACATCGTAGAGTTCCAAACCAATAAAGATGAATACAAAGCAGGAGAGCAGGTACAAATCAAATTGCCTGATATCGCGGATGCCAAAGCATTGATCAGTATAGAAAGAGGTAGTAAAGTAATAGAACAGAAATGGGTTAATCTGAGCAAAGATAAAAGTACCATTTCGTTGCCCACAAGTGAAAACTGGGCACCCAACGTATATGTCCACATATCAGTCGTTCAAAAATATGCACAGCAAAATAATGACTATCCGCTTCGTATGTACGGGCTCAAATACCTAAAAATGAACGGCGCCACTACACCATTAACACCCGTATCTAGTTTTGCTGATCAGTTGGAATCCAATAAGGCATACAATTTTACAGTGAGCGAAAAAGAAGGTAGACCTATGGAGTACACCATTGCGATAGTAGATGAAGGTTTGTTAAATCTGACTGGTTTTAGTACACCCGATCCCACCAAACACTTCAATGGTAAATTTTCACTTTTGGTCAAGACATGGGATATTTATCAATATTTATTAGCGTTTTTTAAAGGGAAATACGCGGGCATTATATCTATAGGTGGTGATGATGTTTACAATCCTGATGCTATTGCTGAGATCAACAGATTTAAACCTGTGGCTATGCATTTGGGACCTTTTAAAACAGCTACAAATGGCAAAAACAACCATAAAATTTATATACCTAACTATATAGGTAAGGTGCGTTTGATGGTCGTAGCTTGTAATGATAAAAATTTTGGAAAGCTCGAAAAACTGATTCCGGTCAAAAATCCGCTAATGGTTCAGACACAGTTGCCCAGAAGTCTCAATGTCACTGACAAGCTCAATCTTCCAGTGACTATCCTGAAAGATGACAAAACAATATCCAATGCCTCTTTGGTAGCTAAAGCAGATGCGACTATGGTCAAGGGGTTTTCTGGCAGTATTCCTTTGACATTTGGTGGTAAAAATCAATTATCACATGTATATGAAAATATTGAAGTACTCAATAAAACAGGTAAAATGGTTCTGGACTTAGCTGTAAACTCCGGAACTAAAGGCATGAAAGAGTCCACCAATATTTTGGTAAATTATCCCAACTCGTACGAATCATCTATAAAAAAAGATATCATTGAACCCAATCAGGCTATCAAAATGATGATTGAACCCAAAGGATACAAAGAAGTTTTCACGTCCAAAGTGATGATTAGTGGTTTGAAAGTACCCAATTTCACACAATATGCAGCTGAGTTAATCGAATATCCATATGGATGTTTAGAACAGACTACTTCAGGTGGCTTTGGCCAATTGTATCTTGATAAAATATTAAATCTAGATCCGACAGAAAATCGTAAGAGGTTGGAACACTTGCAATCTGCCATGCTGGCTTTGGGAAGATTTCAGGATGGTACTGGCAAATTCAAATATTGGGAAAATAGTTACTACCACGCTTGGTCTGATATTTATGCGGGTAATTTTCTGGTAGAAATGAAAAAGCAAAACCAGTTGGGCGGTTATCAGGAAATGCTGGAACGATGGTCCTCTGCCCATAATACGATAGCCAATAATTGGGCACTTGCTGAAGCGTCCAATGATTATACCTATGAATCAGAAACTATGGTTCAGGCATACCGTTTGTTTGTATTGGCGAAGGCTGGTAAATCTGCCAAGTCTGCGCTCAATAGGTTTGTTACTTCCAATAAATCTAAAAATCCATTGACATGGTGGCTTATAGCAGGCAGTTTTAAGCTGAGTGGATATGAAAGTAAAGCCGTAGAGTACGTCAAAAAGGCGGAAGGTTTACAAAAAGAGTATAAAGAATCGTATTCATATCAAAGTTTTGGTGATAGAGGCAGAGACTGGGCGCTCATTGTAGAGGTACTCAGTTACATCGAGAAGGATCAAAACAAACTGGAGGCATACTATGATCAAATGGTAGATATCCTCAATAATCAAAATTGGGCAAGTACGCAGACCAAAGGGTATGCTTTCATTGCAGCTTATCAGTATTTTGGAAAATCACTACAGATGGCCAAAGATGTAGAATATACTATAACTGGACTTAAAAGAGGTACTAAAAACTTTAAGCATAGCTCATACGAACCCAAAATGGTCTATATTCAGACTGCGGACTTTAACAAATCCATCTCGGTAAAAAACACGGGAAAAGGCAAACTCTATGTGTATCAGACATCAAGATTTATTGACAGTAACCCTAAAAAGGATGGCGCGTCTAGCAATTTGGGTATTTCAGTATCTTACAGCAATTCCACAAGAAAACAAAGCGGACTCAAGGGAACAAAGTTGGGAGATGACATCATCATCAATGTCATTATTTCTAATCCGTCAGCACTAGATATCACTGATTTGGCTCTGAACGTCAAAATGCCTTCAGGATGGGAACTGATCAATCCAAGACTATACGAAACCAATGTAGTACCCGATGCCGGCAACTTCAATTATCAAGATTATCGCGACGACAGAGTCTACACCTTTTTTGGTTTGAGACCCGGAGAGAAAAGAAATTTTAGTTTTAAGGCTAAAGCAGCATTTACGGGTGATTTCTTAATGCCAGCGATCAGTTGTGAGCATATGTACAAAGGCACGATTTATGCGAAGACGAGTACGGAGAGGGTGTTGGTGGGAAAATAATTTGGTATTGATAAATAATAAATTAAGTTCCATAAAAAAGCCATTGAATAAACAGGCAATAAATTTATGGGTCAAATAATTTCGAAGGGCTTTAAAAGTCCCTGCCTAGCCGGCAGGCAGGCTTCCATTTTAAGGGAAGGATTTAGCCTGCCTGCCGGCAAGGCAGGGATGGGTAAATTTAGAGGAAGAATTTTTCTTTTGACGTCAGGATGTTTTATGCTGCTTCTTTTATGCATACCCACTCCGGATTTCAAGCCAGCTTACAGCAATCAACTGTACAGTGCCGAAAATGTATTACTTGCAGCTACGGTCTCTAAAGAACAACAATGGTGCTTTCCTATGGATGAAGATATTCCTGAGGCGTTAAAAGAGGCCATTGTCACTTATGAAGACGAATACTTTGCTTATCATCCTGGATTAAACCCAGTATCCATACTCAAAGCGGCATATACCAATGTTAAATCCGGAAAAGTAAAAAGAGGAGCCAGTACTATTCCAATGCAAGTGATGCGTATGAAAAATAAAAACGCATCTCGAAATTGGTTCAATAAAATGCGGGAAGCCTTGGCCGCTGTAAAGTACAGTCTTTTCCACCGAGATGAAACCATACTCAAAGAATGGTGCGAAATGGCTCCATTTGGCGGGAATACGATAGGCGTCAAGGCAGCGGCACTTCGGTATTTTAACCGGCCATTGGATAAATTATCTTGGGCAGAATATGCTTTGCTAGCCGTTATGCCCAATGGACCATCTACGGCCAATCTGACTAAAAACAGGATGAAACTGCTTCAAAAAAGGAATTTCTTACTTCATAAACTGAATAAAAAAGGATATATCAATGACACTGACTTAGAACTATACTTAGGAGAAGATATACCTACACAAACTGCTGAAATACCCCAAAATGCGTATCACCTACTACTTTATCTATCCAAAAAATATCCTAATCAAAAGGTTTTTAAATCTACCGTCTCTCAAAACATACAACAAAAGACTGCTGAATTGCTGCAAACGGAAGCTACCTTTTTGCAAATGGACGATATCAACAATATGGCGGCAGTTGTTATAGATATTTCCAATAATAGTTTGGTAGCCTACCATGGAAATATCAAAAATAAAAATGGGAAGTTTTCTTACGTAGATATCGCACAGGCGCCTAGAAGTTATGGTAGCTTGCTCAAACCACTTTTGTATGCCCACGTATTGGAGTCGGGAATGCTGCTGCCCCATGAATTGGTCGCAGATATTCCTACATCCATTGGTGATTTCCAGCCTGAAAATTTTGATAAAAAATATCGTGGAGCCGTACCTTTTACTGACATTTTGCTCAAGTCTCTCAATGTGCCTGCCGTGAGGGTACTCAATACTGTGGGTTTACAAAGTTATTATGAGATGATCCAAAAACTCCAATTAGCCTATTTAAACCGCGGTCAAGATCATTATGGATTGAGTATCATATTGGGTGGTGGAGAATCCTCACTTTGGGATATGTGCAGGCTTTACAAAGGTTTTGCACAAAACTATAAAGGGATCACCCATCCATATGGTGAAGTAAAAGTACTAGCAAACAGTCAATCTTCTAATACCAATTCATTTAATTTTAGTGGGTATACTATCGATCATCTGGTCAATACTATGGCAGATGTCACACGCCCACGAGAAGAGAAATCCTGGGATTATTACGGCACAACTAATAAAGTAGCTTGGAAGACCGGCACCAGTTTTGGGCATAAAGATGCCTGGAGTATCGGATTCAATGGGAAGTATTTGGTCGGTATTTGGATAGGAAATGAAGGTGGAGAAGGTCGTTTTGATCTGACAGGTATCAGTAAGGCTGCACCAGTGATGTTCAAAATGTTTAATGCATTACCAGACAATACTTGGTTTGGCACCAAAACTATATATTCCAGAAAAGAAATCATAAGTATTTGCAGAGAATCTGGAAAACTAGCCGGTGCCTTGTGCAAGCACATTAAAAATCTAAATGTAGAACATCTATCCATGCGTTTTAACCCTTGTACATACCATAAAGTAGTTATGACTGATGATGCAGGAATGCAACTTTCTGAAAAATGTGCTACTTTCATGAAAAAACAGGATACCATGTTTGTTTTGCCTTCTCATATGGAATATTATTACGCAGCTGCGGACTTAAACTACAAGGTATCGCCGGCTTACCGACAGGATTGTTATGATGATGATAAGGCTTTAAATATCGTTTATCCCAGTGATGGTATTCGAATTTTTATACCTAAAACAGGAGAAAACAACCAAAACAATATCATACTTAAGGCATATCACAGGGATAAGGCAGCTACATTGTATTGGATTGTCAATGATAAATATATAGGTACGACCAAAAAAGGAAAACATGAAATTTTATTTACAGGAGCCAAAGGCTATTATCAGCTAAGTATTTCAGATCAAAATGGAAATTTCGACCAAATAAGTTTTGAAGTGATTTAGTGAAAAAAATTAGCACATTATGGGTATTATTTCCATATTTGCATTCCTAATCAATTAAAAATATGGCAAATTTTCCTAGCGATATAGAAATCGCACAAAACGCAGACATAAAACATATCAGGCATATAGCTGCTAAGCTCAATATTGCAGAAGATGATCTGGAGTATTATGGTAAATACAAGGCCAAACTGCCTTTATCCTTACAAAGTCCCCATCCTAAAGGGAAGCTCATCCTAGTTACTGCATTATCACCTACTAAGTATGGCGAAGGCAAAACGACCATGACTATAGGGCTTTCAGATGGTCTCAATTATAACGGTTATAAATCTATAGCTGTGCTAAGAGAGCCATCACTTGGTCCCGTATTTGGTGTCAAAGGTGGTGCAGCAGGTGGTGGATACTCACAGGTGATACCGATGGAAGACATCAATCTGCATTTTACGGGAGATTTTTCGGCTATCGAGAAAGCCAATAATCTACTCTCTGCTTTGATAGACAACAATATCCAAAACAAACAATATAGTCTCAATATAGATCCGCGAACGGTAGCTTGGAAACGAGTAATGGATATGAACGACCGATCACTACGTCAGATCATCATTGGTATGGGAGGCAAAGCCAACGGAATCATGCGAGAAGATGGCTTCAATATCACGCCGGCATCTGAAGTGATGGCCATTCTCTGTTTGTCCAATGATATCGCAGATCTCAAAAGGAAACTGGGCAACATTTATATCGGCCAAACATACGACGGTAAACCTGTTTTTGCTCGAGATCTTAAGGCTGTAGGCGCTATGGCTGTATTGCTAAAAGATGCAATCAAACCCAATCTAGTGCAATCTTTGGATGGCAATGCTGCCATCTTGCATGGCGGTCCTTTTGCAAGTATTGCACAGGGAACCAATACGGTTATTGCTACTAGAATGGGTCTAAGCTTGGGCGATTATGTGGTCACAGAAGCTGGCTTTGGTGCAGATTTGGGCGCTGAGAAGTTTTTGCATATCAAGTGTGTGATGGCTGGATTAAAGCCTGATGCAGCTGTAATTGTTGCCAATGTCAGAGCTTTAAAACATCATGGTGGTGTAGATAAAGATAGCCTTACATTACCCAATCCTGAAGCCGTAAGAAAAGGATATTGTAATCTCGAAAAGCATATAGAAAATATTCAGAAATTAGGTTTAAATCCTGTAGTTGCTATCAATGCATTTCCGGCAGATACCCAAGAAGAGTATGAAATCATACAATCTCTTTGTGCGGCACAAGGTGTCAAAGCCGTGGTCAGTACTGCTTTTGCTCATGGTGGCAAAGGATCGTCTGAGTTGGCAAAAGCTGTGGTAGAAAGCATAGAAAGTGGCCAAAACAATTTCAAGCCATTGTATCAACTATCTGACA
>Ga0075157_10002496_pt1 | contig 10731 bp, 8 predicted proteins | sample JI81BgreenDNA_FD_70967 | JGI IMG/M metagenome (GOLD analysis project Ga0075157, IMG submission 70967) | Wastewater effluent complex algal communities from Wisconsin, to seasonally profile nutrient transformation and Carbon sequestration -... | ecosystem: Engineered > WWTP > Effluent > Algae...
ATCGATGTAATTGAAGAGGTGCTGCGCATCCACGGACTCAACAACATTCCCCTGGGCGCACCGGTGAATTACCAAACAGCTTACCCCAAGCGCACCAACAAAAACGAATGGCAGCAACGCATTTCGAACCAGCTGGCGGGCAATGGCTACCACGAAAGCATGAGCCTGTCGTTCATCAGTCAGGCCGAACTGGAGCTGGTACCCGAATTTGTTGGCAAAGAGATCAGGGTGCTGAACCCGGTAAACGAGCAAGTGCCGGTTTTGCGCCCCAGCCTGCTTTTCAGCGGTTTGCAGAATATCAGCTACAACCTCAATCGCCGTCAGCTGAACCTGCATTTGTTTGAGTTCGGCAAGGTCTACCTGCGCACCAACCGTACACGCACCGAGCAGGAACAACTGGCCCTGTTGGTTACCGGCAACCAAACGAGTGAGTCGTGGTACGAAGGCGTGCGCAAAAGCGACTTTTACCACCTGCATGCCGATGTGCGCCGTGTGCTCGAAAGGCTGGGCGTACGCGATGCCCTGCAAGTGGCGGCCGGCACACATCCTTGCCTCACCGACCAGCTGCAATACAGCCTCAACGGCAAGCCCGTGGTCTTCCTGGGAAGAGTCAAGCCGACCATCACCCGCCACTACGACATCAAGCAGGAAGTTTGGTACGCCACCATGGAATGGGCCACGCTGATGCGCGAAACCGACAAACCGGTCCGTTTCAAGGAATTGCCCAAGTTCCCGGCGATGCGCCGCGACCTCGCTTTGGTCATTGGCACAGAGGTAACGTATGGTCAACTCGAAGGCCTGGCCCGCGAAACGGCAGGCAGTTTGTTGAAGGAAGTCAACCTCTTTGATGTGTACGAGGGAGACAAACTGGGCGCAGGCAAACGCTCGTATGCCATGAGTTTTGTTTTCTTAGACGAAGAAAAGACACTCACGGATGAGCAAGCAGACAAGGTGATGCAGAAATTAATGCATAACTTTGAGAAATCTTTAGGGGCCACTGTGCGCCAATGACACCATGAGTATGGATTTACACGCTGAATTGGTTTTTATCCGCCAAAACCTGGAAAGGTTGATACGTCAGAACAAGCAGCTGACGGCAGATAACAGCGATTTGCGTGAAAAGATACAGCAACTGCAAGCACAAAAGCAGGGGTTGCAGCAACAACTCGAGGTGTTGGAATCACAGAAAAAAATCCTGAAAATTGCTAAAGGACTCGACAACGACCCCAAGGCAAAGCAGGAGGCCAAGCTAAAGGTGAATGAGTTCATCAAAGAAATCGATAAATGTATTGCCCTTTTGCAGGACTAAGGGGCGGTAGCTATCGGTGAGAACCATGGAACAGCAACAACTCAAAATCAAAATAGGCGACCGGGAATATCCCCTGGTAGTTTCGTCAGCCGATGTAAACCGGATGCGCGAAGCAGAAAAGCTCATCAACGAGCGGTTGCAGGAGTATAGAAACAACTATCCTACTGCCGACCGCATCGATTTGATGGCCATGACGGCCCTTTTCCTCGCCAATGCGCTGCTTACAAACGATGCAAGCAGCGGACCCACGCAGGCACTTTCACCCGACATTGGGCAGGAAGTTGCACGCATCAGGCAATTGATTGAGCAACTATAACTGTTTCAGCCACTCACAGGCTACCGTACTGAAACTGCAGATGGGTATTTAAAACCAATCTGTCATGTTAATACACGTACTCATAGGAGTTCTATCACTTGGTGCGGGCATTGGTGTTGGTCGCTTTATGCTGGCCAAGGTGCTCGACAAACAAAAAGAAGAAGCAGAAAAAGAAGCTTCACGCATCCTCAAAGAAGCTGAACTGCGCGCAGAAGGCATTCGCAAGGAAAAAGAATTGCAAGCCAAAGAACGCTTTCTCCAGCTCCGTGCCCAGCACGACGAAGAGACCAACAAGCGCAACCAGGCCGTCCTTCAAAACGAAAATCGCCTGAAGCAAAAGGAGCAAAGTCTCAACCAAAAGCTGGAACAGGTAGCGCGCAAAGAAGCCGAACTCGAAGCGGCACGCGAAAACCTGGGCCGCCAGATGGAGATTGTTGACCAGCGCAAAGACGAACTGTCGAAAGCCCACCAACAAACGGTTAAGCAGCTCGAAAAAATCGCCAATCTCACCGCCGAAGAAGCCAGGGCACAATTGGTTGAACAGCTGAAAGGCGAGGCCAAAAGCCAGGCCATGGCCCAAATCAAAGACATCATCGACGAAGCCAAATTGCAGGCCAACCGCGAAGCCAAAAAGGTGGTCATCGAAAGCATTCAGCGTACCGCTACCGAACATGCCATCGAAAATGCCATCTCGGTATTCCCCATCAAAAACGACGACGTTAAAGGCCAAATCATCGGTCGCGAAGGCCGTAACATCCGTGCCTTTGAAGCCGCTACCGGTGTAGAACTGATTGTTGACGATACGCCCGAAGCCATCATTTTGTCGTGCTTCGACCCGCTCCGCCGCGAAATTGCCCGCGTTGCCCTCCACCGCCTCGTAACCGACGGCCGCATTCACCCTGCGCGCATCGAGGAAGTAGTGGCCAAGACCCGCAAGCAAATCGAAGAAGAAGTGGTAGAAATTGGTGAGCGTACCTGCATCGACCTGGGCATCCACGGTCTGCACCCCGAACTCGTTCGTTTGGTGGGCAAGATGCGCTACCGCTCGTCGTACGGACAAAACCTCCTCCAGCACAGCCGCGAAGTGGCCAACCTTTGCGCCACCATGGCTGCCGAGCTGGGATTGAACGCCAAGCTGGCCAAACGCGCCGGTCTGCTGCACGATATAGGCAAGGTGCCCGACGACAACGCCGAAGTACCACACGCCTTGTTGGGTATGCAAATCGCTGAGCGCTGTAAAGAGCATCCCGTGATTTGCAATGCCATCGGTGCCCACCACGATGAAATTGAAATGACCGACCCCATCTCGGCCATTGTGCAGGCTTGCGACGCCATTTCAGGTGCTCGTCCGGGTGCACGCCGCGAAGTGATCGAAGGTTACATCAAGCGTTTGAAAGACCTCGAGAACATGGCCATGAGCTACCAGGGTGTTGAAAAGGCTTTCGCCATTCAGGCCGGTCGCGAATTGCGCGTCATTGTAGAGTCTGAAAAGGTAAGCGACGACGCTGCCGAAATCATGTCGGTAGATTTGTCGCAGCGCATCCAAACCGAGATGCAGTATCCGGGCCAAATCAAGGTAACCGTGATCCGTGAAAAACGATCGATTGCCTACGCCAAGTAAGCAATAGCTTAAACAGAAAAAGCCCTCCATGTGAGAGCTTTTTTTATGGGCATTCAGCTCAAGCTGAGCTGCTATTTGTTGTACACGAACGATCCGTAAGGCGTTTCCAGATGGACCTGCGTTTGTGATGCGGCCTCTACCCTACCAATCACTTGTGCTTCTACGCCAAACGACTTGGCAATGGCAATCACTTCGGCGGCGTGGGCTTCGGGCAAATACACTTCCATGCGGTGGCCCATGTTGAATACCTGGTACATCTCTTTGTACGAGGTACCCGAAGTTGTCTGAATCAATTCAAACAAGGGCGGTACCGGCAAAAGGTTGTCTTTGATTACGCGCAAACCGTCAACGAAATGCAGCACCTTGGTTTGCGCCCCACCCGAGCAATGCACGAGGCCGTGGATGTTGCCACGCAGTTCAGCCAATACAGGCTTCAGGATGGGCGCATAGGTACGTGTGGGCGAGAGTACCAGCTTACCGGCATCCAGGGGCGTACCGGCAACCGCATCGGTCAACTGGTGCTTGCCTACATACACCACCGATTCATCGATGCCGGCATCGTAGGTTTCGGGGAACTGCTGGCCTACCGATTTGTGAAACACATCGTGGCGGGCAGAGGTGAGTCCGTTGGAGCCCATGCCGCCATTGTATTGCTGCTCGTAGGTGGCTTGTCCGTAAGAAGCCATGCCTACAATCACATCGCCCGGCTGGATGCGGTCATTGCTGATTACTTCCGAGCGTTTCATGCGAGCGGTTACCGTAGAGTCAACCACTACGGTGCGCACCAAATCGCCCAAATCTGCCGTTTCTCCACCACCAAAATGGATGTTGATGCCGTGCGCTGCCATCTCCTCTATGAACTCCTGCGTGCCCGAAATGATGGCGGCAATCACCTCACCGGGAACCAGGCGCTTGTTGCGGCCAATGGTCGACGACAACAGGAAATTATCGGTTGCCCCCACGCACAACATATCATCCAGGTTCATTACCACCGCATCGATGGCAATGCCTTTCCACACACTCAAATCTCCGGTCTGCCTCCAATACGCATATGCCAACGACGACTTTGTTCCGGCACCATCGGCGTGGATGATGTTGCACCAATCGGCATCACCGCCCAAATAATCGGGTAGAATCTTGCAGAATGCCTTCGGAAAAAGCCCTTTATCGAGCTTGCTGATGGCTTTGTGTACATCTTCCTTGGCGGCAGAAACCCCGCGTTGTTGATATTTCGATGCGTCCATGCGTAGGGATAAAAAGAAAGGGCAAAGTTACTCACTTTGCCCTTGTTTATCGGTTCAGAATCTTATTCTTTATTCGGATCGGTGAATACCTGGTCTTCTTCCTTCTCCTCGTCACCCGTTACACGGCGGTACTTGATGATGCCTTTGAAGTCGGTCGACACCACTTTGAAGGTCGTACGACGGTTGAGCTGGTGTTCTTCGTCTGAGCAGTTCACCCCATTCTTACAACGGTTCAACAACTGGGTTTCACCAAATCCTTTGGCTTGCAATCGTGCACTGTCAATGCCGTTTTCGATGAGGTAGTTCACCACCGACTGGGCACGGCGCTGTGATAGGTCGAGGTTGTACTCATCCGAACCGCGGGCGTCGGTATGCGAGTTGATGGCAATGATCAGGTTCTCTGATTTTTTCATCATCGCAATCAACACCTTGAGGTTTTCCTTGGAGGTAGGCGTCAACTTGTCGCTGTTGAAGTCGTACAAGATGTCGTTGAGGGTAACTTCTTCGATGGGTACAGCCTTCAACGGAATGTTAATCACAAAATCTTTCGAGGCTTCAAATCCTTTGGTGGTCAAAGATGTGTCCTCGCCAAAATACTCCTTGCGGGTAACCTCAATCTTATAATCTACACCCTCACGCAATTTGAACGTATACATACCGCGGTTGTCGGTAATGGCCTCTATGTAGCTTTTGTCTTCAACAAAAATCAGCTTCACTTCGGCGCCCGACAAAGCACGGCGCGTGCTGTCGTCGTACACTTGGCCGCTCAGGTTAAACTGCAAGGGAGTGAGTACCCACTGCCAAATGTCGTCGCTACCACGACCACCGGGACGGTTGGTGCTCAAAAAGCCTTTGTCTTTGCGGGCATTGGCAATGAATGCGAAATCATCGGCTCCCGAATTGATCGGAAACTTCATGTTCACCGGCTGACCCCATTCGGTACCCGATCCTTCACTGTAAAAGATATCGAGACCACCCATGCCTGGATGTCCGTCAGAAGCGAAATACAAGGTATTGTCGTCCTCGTGAGCGTAAGGGAACATCTCATCAAACTCGGTATTTACCTGTGAACCAAGGTTGATGGGCTCTTCCCAGCTGTCGCCGCGACCCTTATTGATAAACCAAATGTCTTTGCCACCCAATCCTCCGGGAGCATTGTCGGCAACGAAATAGAGTTTCTTCTGGTCTTTCGACAAAGAGGGCTGACCCACGTTTACGGTATCGCCAAACAGCTTGATGAGTTCGGCATCGCTCCACTTCTGACCGGTTTTGCGGCTGAAGTAGATTTTACACTCGCCTGTTTTGCTGCTACAGCGGGTAAAATACATGATGGTACCCGTGCGGTTGATTGATGCAGTACCCTCGTTAAATCCGGTATTCACGCCTCCTTGCAGCACTTGCAACTTGCTCCACTTTCCGCGGCGGTCGACATTGCTTTCAAAAAGGTCAGAAAAATCTTCCCCAATGCGGCCATACAACTTCTTGCCCGTTGCGTCCTCACGGGTAGAGCTGATGATTACGCCATTGTTCTTGTAAAGTGCCAGACCGTAATCTGATTGGCGAGAATTAAACACCTTCATGTTATTCACTTCGTAACGCGAAGGGGTATTCATCCAGGTTTTGGCCAATTTGCACGATTCCAGCAACCATTTGGCACGCGAGTCATTTGGGTTGAGTCCCAAATAGGCGTTATATTGCTCAATGGCATCGTCGTATTTTTCCATGCCGCGCAGTACGCCGGCATAATTCAAATACAAATCAGCTTCTTGGTAACCCGCTTTGATGGCACGTGCATACCAGCTTTCAGCCAGTTTGTTGTCGTTCATCAAACGATAGCATTCAGCAATTTTGAAAGTGGCAACCGCCTTTCTTTCCTTGCTTTTGATGGCTTTTTTATAACTGTCAATGGCCAGATAATAGTTCTGAACGGCAAAAGCCTTGTCTCCACTCGAAAGCTGGGCCTTGGTACGGGCAGGTACGAGGCTCAAACCCGAAACCAGAACACAGAAGAGGACGATACTTCTGAAAGTTGACAACATGCGGAATAGCGAATTAAAGATATCTACCAAAGAAAGTGATTTATATGCAAAATGGCAACATACAACCCGACCTAAAATAGGAAACCCGCAAGCTGTTGCCAACTTGCGGGTTCATGTGGGGCTAGAATTTACTTCTTAGTGCCTGCCGGAGGGGTTACACCGGTGAGGTTTAATTTCTTTTTAACCGACTCCATGATGTCGTCAGAATCCTGCTGATACAACAAGGCACCTGCGCTGGCATCGAAAATATAGGTGTACTTTCCTTCTTTGGCTACTTCCTTGATGGCCTTTTCTGCCTTATCAAAGATGGGGCTGTAAAGGTCTTCCTTGCGCTTGGCAATGTCTTGCTGAGCACGCTGCTGGAAATTGTCGATGTTGGTTTGCAAATCCTGGATTTCTTTGGCGCGGTATTCACGAATGGCTTCCGACCAGCTGGCTTGTTTCGATTGGAAATCGCCGTATTTGGTCTGCAACTCACCCAACATGGCCTGCAATTGACCATTTAGGTCTTCGGTAAAACGCTTGAGGCTATCGTCGGCTGACTTGGTTTCGGGCATCATGCCTACCAACTCAGAAGAGTTGATGTGACCCAGTTTTATTTGCGCAAAAGTAAAATTGCTCGCGAGCATGGCTACCAACAAGAGGGCGGCCTTTTTGAAAATTGACATGGCTTCTATTTATTTTTTTCTGGTCTGTCTGTTCTGTTACTATCCGTTCTCGGCTTCGAAACTTTGCGGGCTACCCCCATGGTTTCCAATACTTCATCGCTTTTATCGAGTCGACTATTGGCGTACAACATGGTGAACTCACCCGAGCGGTCAAAAATAATGTCATATCCTTTATCTCGGGCATATTTTTGAACGCCATCGTAAATCTTGTCTTGAATGGGCTTAATCAGTTCTTTTTGTTTCTGAAACAACTCCCCTTCAAAACCAAAGCGTTTCCGCTGCATTTCATCTATTTCCTGTTCCTTCTTCTTGATTTCGGCCTCCCGTTCTTTTTTCATGCTTTCGGTTAAAAGCACCTGCTCGGCCTTTAATGCGCGGTAAAGTCGTTCAACTTCCTTGCGCTTGTCAGCCAGCTCCTTCGACCATTGCTCGGCGAGTACGTCCAATTCATTTTGAGCGGCCTTGTATTCGGGCATTTCACCCAGAATATACTCGCTGTCGATATAGGCGAAACGCTGTGCCTTGGCAGGTGCTGCCAGCAGCAAAATAAAAAGCATGCCATAAATCCAACTCTTCCGCATATTCCTCAAAATTGCTGTCCAATTGAAATGTGAATATTGCCCTTGTGCGCACCATCGCGACCGGGAACGGGGTCAAAACCATAGCCCCAGTCAACACCCAACAAACCGAACATGGGAAGGAATACGCGCACACCGGCACCGGCAGCACGGAAATTATCGAAAGGCTTGAAGTCCTTTACTTTGAAGAAGCTATTGCCTGCCTCCAGGAAGCTGGTCACAAAGATGGTTGCACTCGGATTCAACGTGATAGGGTAACGCAATTCCATGGTATACTTCTGGAATGCCGTGGCGCCTACATTGGCCACACCGGTAACCGGATCATTGGGGGTGAGCGAGAAGTTTTGGTAACCACGCAAGCCAATGAGTTCACGGTCATCGAGGTTGAAGCCCATGATACCATCGCCACCCACGAAGAAACGTCCAAAGGGCACATTGCCGTAATTGCGGTCGTAATTGCCCAGGAAACCGTATTGAACACGGGTCATGAGTACCAAATCGCCCACCAGCTTGAGGTAATACTGGGTATCGAAACGCCATTTGTGGTACTCAATCCAACGGTATTTCTGGTCGGCCGGAAGATCATTGAAGCTGCTGCGACCCAACAAGCTGTAAGGTGGTGTAAACTGTAGGGTTAGGGTTACACTCGAACCACTGCGCGGATAAATGGGCTGGTCGATGCTGTTGCGCGAAAGGGTTTCACGGAAAAAGAAGCTGTTCGACACCCCGTTTTGCAGGTATACCGTTGCCCGGCTGTTGTTGAGCACAAACTGCTGGTAGTTCACCGAGTGTACCAGGGTGAAAAAGTCATCCGGAACCGTGAGGCGTCGACCTAAACTCACACTCACCCCGGTGATGGTAGTCGACTGACGACGCGAGTCATCGCGTGGCACACCATTCGACTGCACCGATGAATAGGCACTCACCGTTAAGGCATTGGGCCTTTTGCCACCCAACCAAGGCTCGGTGAATGACAAGTTGGTTGACCGGAAAAAGCGTCCGTTCGACTGAACGCGGATACTTGCCCGCTGACCATCGCCCGAAGGCACCGGCTTCCAGGCTTCTTTGTCGAAAAATTTGCGGGCACTGAAATTATTCAGCACCAAACCCAACGAACCTACCACCTGGCCTGCACCCCAACCACCTGAAAGTTCAACCTGATCGTTTGAGCGCTCTACTACTTTGTACTCAATGTCTACGGTTCCATTCGCAGGATTGGGCGTAGGCACCACACCCAGCTGCTCCGGATCGAAATACCCCAGCTGGCTGAGTTCGCGGGTGGTGCGCATGATGTCACCCCGACTGAACTTTTGGCCTGGCCTGGTGCGCAATTCACGTATGATGACGTGATCACTGGTTTTGTCGTTACCTATAACCGTCACCTTGTTGATGATGGCCTGCGAACCTTCGTAAATGCGGATTTCGAGGTCAATTGAATCGCCTTCTACCTTCACTTCTACCGGTTGCACATTAAAAAACAGGTAACCGTTGTCCATGTACAGGCTCGAAATGTCGCGCCCATTTGGGTCAATCTGCAAGCGATTGGTAAGCGTTTCGCGGTTATAAACTTCTCCCCTTTCAATACCCAGCACTTTGCTCAACAAAGAATCGCCGTAAAGTGTATTACCGGTGAAATTGATGTCGCGGAAGAAGTATTTATTGCCTTCTTCAATTTTCATGTAGATGGCAAAACGGTTGTCGGCATTTCTAAATACAGAGTCGCGCACTATGCGTGCGTCTCTGTAACCCTCGGCCTGGTATTTTGACAGGATTTTTTCCTTGTCCTCTTCGTACTTCTCTTCCTGGAATTTAGCAGCCCTGAAAACGTTCCAGGCCTGGTATTCCTTGGTGCCTTTCATCAGCTTTTTCAGCTTGCGGTCGGTGAGTGCCTGATTGCCTTGAAAGCGGACTTCCCCTACTTTTACCTTTTTGCCGGGCTTTACGGTAACGCGCATGACCACGGCATTCAGCATGTTGGTATCGGGCACTTCTGCCATCTCCACGGCAACATCCCAAAAGCCTTTTTCGGTGTAAAAATCACGGATGATGGCTGTTGAGGTTACCTTGAGGTTTTCGGTGACAATCTTGCCTTTGTAGATTTTCAACTTTTCGTTGAGGTCTTCTACCTGGCCTTTTTTGAGGTTGCGGCTGAAGGTGAAGCGTGAAAGTCGTGGTTTTTCTTCGAGCAGGTATTTCAAAAAAATGGTTCCGCCTTCAACGCGGTCAACTTCAATGCTTACATCACCAAAAAGTCCTTGCTTCCACAAATTTTGTATGGCTTTGGAAAACTTTTCTCCGGGCACCACCACTTTGTCGCCAACGCGCAGGCCCGACAACATGATGAGCACTTCCTTGTCTAAAAACTGCGTGCCTTCCACTTGAATGCCGCCGATGACGTATTCCTTGGGGTTTTTGTAATCTACTTCGTACTTGCCGAGCGTAACCTGTGCACGGATCGACGTGGCCGTGAACAGCCACAGACCTGCGAGTATAAATAAGTGTTTCAACGACATTAACTGATTCTGATTTGATCGCTCGTCTTGCCAAAACGTCGTTCCCTGGCCTGATAGTCTAAGATGGCCTTATATAAATCGTCTTTTTCGAAATCGGGCCAGAATGTTTCGGTGAAATACAGCTCGGTATAGGCCAGCTGCCACAACAAGAAATTGGAAATGCGTCGCTCTCCGCTCGTGCGGATGAGTAATTCCGGATCAGGTATTTCTGCAGTGATGAGTTTGCGGCTGATGAGGTCCTCGGTAATATCCCCCACTTCCAACTTTCCGGCCTTTACGGCTTCGGCGATGTGCTGCACGGTTTGCACGAGCTCCCAACGTGAGGAATAACTGAGCGCCAGGTTCAATTGCAAGCGATCGTTGTGACGGGTAGTCTCTACGGTTTCTTCCAACTGGCGACGACAAGAGGCGGGCAATTTATCGAGCTCACCAAAAGCCACCAG
>Ga0075157_10002498_pt1 | contig 10729 bp, 6 predicted proteins | sample JI81BgreenDNA_FD_70967 | JGI IMG/M metagenome (GOLD analysis project Ga0075157, IMG submission 70967) | Wastewater effluent complex algal communities from Wisconsin, to seasonally profile nutrient transformation and Carbon sequestration -... | ecosystem: Engineered > WWTP > Effluent > Algae...
GCGCGTAGTCGCGAAACTCGTTAACCAGCGTCTGCATCGCCTGCACCTGGGCCACGATGGTCGACACGCCGCGCTTGAGCAGTGCCAGGTCGCTTCCCTCGAGCTTGTCGCTCAGCTTGTGCTCCAGACGTTGAGCCGACAACTGGATGGGGGTGAGCGGATTCTTGATCTCGTGCGCGAGGCGTCGTGCCACCTCGGCCCACGCCGCAGAACGCTGCGCGGACACGACCTCGGTGATGTCGTCGAAGACGAGCAACCGGGTCTCGCCGGGCAGGAGCGCGCCACGCATGAGCAGGTTCAGGGTGTCTCCTCCGCCCCGTGCGAGCTCGAAGGACTCCTGCCAGTGGTCCCGCTCGCCGGCCTCGGGGCTGGTGCCCAGCAGTTCGAAGCGCTCTTCCACCCGTCGTGCAAGAGGCTCCAGACCGGGAAGCGCATGGAAGTGCAAGCCGCGCCCGCCATCGGAGGGGAGCTGAAGGATCCGCAGCGCCCCGGGATTGACGGTCTCGATCAGGCCCTGGCGATCGAACACGATGACCCCGGCGCTGAGGGTGTCGAGGATGGTCTGCAAGCGCGTTCGCGCCCCCTCGAGCTGATGCACGCCACGCTGCACCTGACCACGCGCATCGGCCATCTGCCGGGTCATGTCGGCGAAGGCACGCGTCAGCCCGCCGAGTTCGTCGGCCGAGGCGAACACCGGCTTGTCGGTGAGGTCGCCAGCCGCCACCTGGCGTACGCCGTCGGCCAGCAGCAGCAGCGGGCGTGCGATCTGCGTACCCAGCAGGATCGCCAGCAGGACGGCGCCGAACACCGCGAGGATGAGGGACAAGGTGAGCGTGCCGATGTACATGCGGCGAAGGTCGTCGCGCGCCAGCGCGCGACGCTGATACTCGCCATAGGCGGCCTGCACCTCCAGCGCATTCAGCGCCAGGTCCTGGGCTACGGGCAGCACCACGTGGAGGTACTGCTCTTCGGCACCGGAGAGGGACAAGTCCTGCCGCGGCAGGCGCACCAGCGCCAGGAGGCGCGCGCCGCGCCCGCCGAGCACCGACTCCTCGTCCAGGCCTTCGATGCGGCTGGCGACCCCGGCCTGCCTTGCCGCTGCCAGCAGGGAGGCCGGCGGTCTTTCCGCCGTCATGGCCCGCACCGCGGCAGGTCCGCCGCCGGTGCTGACCAGCACCTGGCCACTGGCGCCCACCAGCGAAACCTCGCTCGCGCCGAGTTGCTCTCGCACTCGTTCCAGCGCAATGGGGGTGCGCGACAGCCGGCCCTCCGACAGCCGTTCCACGGCGACCCGGCTCTTGGATGTCAGGTCGCGCTGCATCGCATCGAGCGTGCCACGCCCCAGGGCCAGGCCCGCGTCAAGCGCGCCGGCCATCCGGGCATCGAACCACACCTCGATGCTGCGGGACACGAACTGGTAAGACACCGTGTAGATCAGCAGTCCCGGCAGCAGACCCACCATCGCGAAGATGCCGGCGAGCTTCATCAGCAGGCGGCTGCCGAACTTTCGCAGCCGCACCCGCACGATGAGGCGCACGGCAACGAAGCCGATGATCATCGCCAGCAGCACGGCCACGGCCACGTTGAGCCAGAACAGCCAGACGAAGTGGCGTTCGAGGCCACCGTCGCCCTCCAGGGCCAGCGACAGGACGAAGCTCAGCACCAGCACGACCCCGGTGACCGCCACCAGCGCCACGGTCCAGGCCCAGCGCGCGGCCTTGGTCATGCGACCCCCACGCCCTGGCGCGTACCCGCGCAAGTCGCCTCGGGCACGCCGCGGTCAGTCGACGGAAAGCACACGCTCGACCCCCAGGTTCCAGCTCGAGGCTGCGCCACCGAAGTTGATCTGCATGGGGCTGGGCAGTTGGGCGGTGTCGAGGCGGTAGCTGAACTCGACGCGATACCGCTGACCGGGATCGAGCTGCGCCAGCTCGATCAGTCGCCATCCGCTGCTTCGCGAGACCGCAACCAGAGCGTCGTCGAGCGCGGTGAAGGACTGGCTGAGTCCGCCCAGGCTGACGCGCCAGCTCGAGGTGAGCGGCTGCAGGGCCAATCGCCAGGACCGTGCAACCCGAGCCACGCGCTGGTCGCGCCAGTACCAGCGCGACCGATACAGCTCGGCCTCCGCGAGAAAGTAAAGCGGCACGCCTCGGAGCAGGGCATCCTCCACCGGCCGCGGCAACACGAGCCGCGCGGCGAAGTCGAGCACGAGCGCACCGTCGCGTCGCTGGAGCTCGGCCAAGGTCAGATCGACGCCCTGGGCCTGCGCCTGCGCGGGCCGCCACGCCGTCTCGCCGAGCAACGCTCCGAGCGCCAGCGCACAAGCAGCCTGCCGACGGGACAGTCGACCGGGATCGGCCGAGTCCGGAGGCGTCAGGGGCGGGGGCAAGGGCATGGGCTGGACAACGATCGGCAGCTCATCGGTCGGTGCGGAGGCCGCACAGGCGATGGCTCGCCGTGTTGTGGCCCAGGACACCGCACCGTACGCTCGTGCTTCCCGAGCTCACGCAGAACCCGACCCCGCTGCCGCAGGGGCAGGACCGGGCACACCCGGTCGGTTCAGCGCGGCCAGATAGAAGCCATCTTCTGCGGGCAAGGTCGCTGCGCCTGCATTGTGGTGGACGGGCAGCAGATGGCCGGGGCTGGCAGGGTCCAGCAAGTTGCCCTCGACGCCGTGCCGTTGCAAAAACGCATCGATCCGCTGCTCGCCTTCGCGGCGAAAGATCGAGCAGGTCGCGTAGACCAGGCGGCCCCCCGGCGCCAGCAGGGGCCACAGCGCCTCCAGCAGTTCGGCCTGAACCTGCCCCAGCGATTGCAGGTCCTCGGCGCGCCGAAGCCATCGCACGTCAGGGTGTCGCCGGACGATCCCGCTGGCGCTGCAGGGGGCATCCAGCAGGATGGCGTCGAAAGGTCGGCCATCCCACCAGCGTGCCGGGTGACGCGCGTCGGCGGCCCGCAGCGTCGCCTTCAGCTGCAGGCGGTTCAACGTGTCCTGCACCCGCTGCAGCCGCAGGGGGTCGGCATCCAGGGCCAGAACCTCCACGTCAGCCCACTCCAGCAGCTGGGCGGTCTTTCCCCCGGGCGCCGCGCAGGCGTCCAGCACCCGGGCGCCCGGGGGGAGCCCCGAACCCAGCAGCAGCGCCACGGCGCGCTGGGCCGCCGCGTCCTGAACCGAAACCTCGCCTTCGGCAAATCCGGGCAAGGCCCCGACGGGGCACGGCTCGGCCAGGACCACGGCCTGCCCACGCAGGGCCGGGTCGTCGAGCACTCGGGCGGCTAGTCCCAGCGCCGCCAGACGCTGCACATAGGCCGCGCCGGTGCCGCGGCGGGCATTCACGCGCAGCGTCATCGGCGGATGGCGATTGGCTTGGGTCAGCAGGGCCTGCCACTGGGCAGGCCAGTCGCGTCGCACCTGTTCGATCCACCACAGTGGATGGTTGAATGCTCCTTCCGGCGGCAGCCCCGCCGCAGGCACCAGTGCGGCCCGTTCCCGCAGGAAGCGCCGCAACACGGCATTGACGAAGCCTGCGGCGGCCGGCACACGCTGCCGTGCGGCCGTCACGGCCTGATCGACCAGGGTGTGCTCGGTGTAGGGCGGGTCGCTGGCCGGCCACAGCAATGCCAAGGCGGAGCAGAGCAGGGCATCCACGAAAGGCGGAGGGGCCTTGGGAGCCAGAAGACGCCGGAGCTCGCGGGCACTGCCCCACCATCGCAGCACGTGGAAGCTGAGGGCCTGCACGCCAGGCCGCGCCTCGGGCGGCACGCGATCGAGCAGTTCGTTGAGCGACTTTCCCGACGCGACGCCCTGCACGGCATCGGCCGTCAGCAGCAGCAGGCGGGACAAGGGCTGGGCCGTGGCGGCGGGTTGCATGGCCTCAGTCTAGTGCGCCGGCACCGCCGGCCCGCGCCAGGCCCTGCCAGCCGCCCGCAGGGCCGCAGGTTCGCCGTGTCGCGTGCAAGGTCGCGCTGTGAGGCTCATACTCCCTCTCCCACCCCAAACTCTCAATTGCTTCCTGGGCGTGCAGTGCGAGCGCCGGAGATCGCCCCATGAATGAATCCTCTTCTCAGCCCCCCGCCGTGGCCCCGACTTCGACCGGAAGCGCGCTGGCCGCGCCTCGCCTCTTCCGCAGCGAGGCTGAACTCGCCGCCCTGTCGGCCTCGGAGCGGATCCGCTACCGGCTGATGACTGCCGACTGTCGGTTCCACGCCAACGACAACATCGCCGGCCACATCCGTGACGGGGAGTTGGAGGAACTCAAGGCCGAGGTGCAGGCCAAGATGCACGAGGTGCTGCGGGCGCTGGTGATCGACACCGACAGCGACCACAACACCCAGGACACCGCCAAACGGGTGGCCAAGATGTTCATCGAGGAGGTGTTCCGGGGCCGCTACCAGCCGATGCCGCAGGTCACCGAGTTCCCGAACGCCGAACGTCTGAACGAATTGATGATCGTCGGGCCCATCACCGTGCGCAGTGCGTGCTCGCACCACATGTGCCCGATCCTGGGCAAGGTCTGGATCGGCATCCTGCCCAACGAGCACTCCAACCTGATCGGGCTGTCCAAGTACACGCGCATCTGCGACTGGATCATGAGCCGGCCCCAGATCCAGGAAGAGGCCGTGACCATGCTGGCCAACGAACTGCAGCAGCGCGTGCGTCCCGACGGTCTGGCCATCGTGATGGAGGCCGATCACTTCTGCATGCACTGGCGCGGCGTGAAGGACAACGCGTCGGCCATGGTGAACAGCGTGATGCGCGGCGCGTTCCTGAAGGACGCCAACCTGCGCCGCGAGTTCCTGTCGCTGCTGACCCGCAAGCAGGGCTGAGCATCATGCTGGTCCGTCTGCTCTACGCCAGCCGCGCGGTCGCGGCCTTCGACCAGGAAGAACTGGCCGCCATCCTTCGCAAGTCGCGGGCGCAGAACCCCGAACGCGGCATCACCGGGGTGCTGTGCTACTCGGAGGGCATCTTCATGCAGGTGCTCGAAGGCGGACGGGAGGCCGTCAACGCGCTGTACAACCGGATCGCGTCCGATGCACGTCATGCCCGCTGCGAGGTGCTGAGCTACGAGGAGATCGATGAACGCAAGTTCGCAGGCTGGTCGATGGGCCAGATCGACGTCGGCCGCCTGAATCGTGCGCTGGTGCTGAAGTACAGCGAGACGCCCACGCTGGATCCTTTCTCGGTGTCGGGGCGGGTGTCGATGGCGCTCTTCGAGGAACTGGTGGCCACCGCGGCCATCCTGCGCCAGCCCTGATGCCGCCTCGGGGCGTCGACGCCCTTCACCTCTGGGTGCGGAGCCTGTTGCGCCTCGCCCTGGCGGTGCTCGCACTGGGGGCCGGCATGACCCTGTCGGTCGCGGCCACTCCGCCGTCCTCGGCGACGACGGCAGGCACCGCGGTGGTCGTGGGCTCCAAGCGATTCACCGAAAGCTATGTGCTGGGTGAAGTCGTTCGTCAACACCTGCAGGCCGCTGGCGTTCGCGCCAGCCACGAGCGCGGGCTGGGCAACACGGGCGTGCTCGAGCAGGCACTGTCCACCGGGGCGGTCGATGTCTACCCCGAGTACACCGGCACCATCGCCCGTGAACTGCTGCGGCGACCCGAGACCGAGCGGCTGGATCTCGCGGCGCTGAACCGCCTGCTGGCCGAAAAGGGGCTGCGGGCGGCCGTGCCGCTGGGCTTCAACAACACCTACGCGCTGGCGCTGCGCGAAGCCGATGCCCAGAGGCTGGGGCTCGTCACCCTGTCCGACCTGCGGCGGGCGGCCGAAGGGCCGCAAGGTGACGCCGTGCGCCGCCTGCGCCTCGGGCTGTCGCACGAGTTCCTGGTGCGGGCCGATGGCTGGCCGGGCCTGCAGCGCGCGTACGGCCTGCCGCAGAGGGCCGGGCGCGGACTGGACCACGGGTTGGCCTACGAGGCCATCGCCCGCGGGCAGGTGGACGTCATCGACGTCTATTCGACCGACGCACAGGTCAACCGGCGCGGGCTGCGCGTGCTGAAGGACGACCTGGGCTTCTTCCCCCGCTACGACGCGGTGCTGCTGATGCGTGCGGGACTGGACGACACGCCGCTGCAGGCCCTGGCCGGACGCATCGACGAAGCGACGATGCAGGCGCTCAATGCGCAGGTGGAAGTCGAAGGCCGCAGCGAGATCGACGTGGCCCGGGAATGGCTGGCCCGGGTGGGCGGCGGGCCATCGGCGTCGGCAGTCGAACCCGAAGCCTCCGGTGCTGCCGCCACCCCGCCGGTCGCGAAGACCGGCTTCCTCGATCACGTGCTCGCACCCGATCTCGCAAGACTGGTGGCCGAGCATCTGGCACTCGTGCTCGGTTCGGTCGGACTGGCGATGCTGGCCGGCGTGCCCCTGGGGATGCTGGCCGCCGCGCAGCCTCGCTGGGGCGGGCTCGTGGTGATGGCCGCTGGACTGCTGCAGACGGTGCCGTCGCTGGCCCTGCTTGTCTTTCTGATCGCCGCCCTGGGCACCATCGGCTTCCTGCCCGCCCTGCTGGCCCTGGCGCTCTATGCCCTGCTGCCCATCGTTCGCAACACCCATGCGGGCCTAGCCGGCGTGCCCCCCGGGCTGCGCCAGGCGGCCCAGGCACTGGGCCTGCGTCCTGCCCAGGTCATGCGCCACGTGCTGCTGCCGTTGGCCTGGCCCGTGTGGCTGGCCGGCGTGCGAACGGCGGCGGTGATCAATGTGGGCACGGCCACCATCGCCGCCTTCATCGGCGCCGGCGGCCTCGGCGAGCGCATCGTGGCCGGCCTGGCGGTGAACGATCCGGCCCGCATGCTGGCCGGTGCCGTGCCGGCCGCGCTGCTGGCCCTGGCGCTGGAAGGCGCCTTCGCGCTGCTCGCGAGACGCCGCAGGCCGCCGGTGGACTGAGACCTGACGCGGGTCAGGCCCGGCGCAGCGCCACCAACTCGCGCCGGTCGTTCTGCTCGATGGTGCCGTCCGCCAGCTTCACGAAGCTCTCGTAGGCGATGTCGGCGTTCACGCCCGGGGCCACCCAGATGATGTATCGGATGTAGGCCGACAGGCCCATGTTGAAGCCGCTGGCCTCGATGCGATAGGTGTCGAACGTGCCGGCCGGCACCGTCACCTGCTCGCGAGCGGCCACCTTCACGTCGTAGCGAAAGTGGTAGATCCAGCCGCTGACTCGGGCCTGCTTGAACTCCGTGCGCCAGCGCTTGCCCACCACCAGTTCGGCCGGGTAGAACTGTCTCGGCGTGCTCATGCGTCCGCGAGGATTGGTCGTCACGTTGCCCATCAGGTCGGACGTGTACTCGCCGTCATTGAACTCCACCCGATCGGCGACCTCGTCCACGGCCGTGACGCGCATCGTGCGACGGCTGCGCTCATGACCCCGCTCGGTGACGCGGTACTCGTGCACTTCGCCCACACTCCAGCGGCGTCGGTGTTCGTCCTGCCCGCTGAAGAAGGGCGTCGGCGCAATGCGATCGAGCTGCAGCGGCGGGTGACGCGCGATGGCAGCCAGCAGGGCCGGGGCGGGCTCGGGCAGCGCACCCGGCGCAGGCCGGGTCAGCCCCAGCGGGACAGCCGGCACCTCGACGGCCGCCGACACTGGCGGCAGCGACACGGGGGGCCCACCTTGGCCCGTCAGGCCCGGCCGGGCCGGGCCGGCGGCCGGCGGAGGCGCGAGGGCCGCAATCGCCGCCTGCTGCTCGCGCGCGTCGCGCTCGGCTTCTGCGGTGCGCCATGCTTCGGCCAGAAGGCGGTTGAGCCGCGCCTGCGCCAGCTCCACGGTGTTGCCCGACGGGAAACTGCGGATGAACAGCGCCAGCTGCGACACGTCGCGAGACTGGCGCACCTGGTTCCAGGCCTGCAACTCGCGTTCGAAGCGGGCCTCCAGTTCGGCCTCGGACAGCCGCGCAGTCGCCCCCGACGGTGCGAACAGGTACACGCGTTCCTCGAGCGAACCCATCTCCCAGGGTACCTGCCGGCCTCGGGAAGCCAGCCGCACGTTCAATCGCACCCGCTTGAGGGCGTCTTCGACGGCCACGTCCGGTTCAGCGAGTTCGCGCACCAGGTGCTGGGTGTAAAGACCATGGCCGCCGGCCGGGCCGTCGAACGCCACCTGACCGGGCGCGGTGGCGTAGGCCACCAGGCTGCCGGCCGGCGCGTCGAACTGGCTCAGCCCCCGGGCCGGGGGCCGGTAACTGCCCGCAAAAGGATCATCGCGACAGGCGTCCAGGATGACGAGGTGGCTGCGACCGGGCGCGCCCTGCATGCGACGGAACAGCTCGCTGACGTCCACCGTCTGGCGAGAGACATCGGCGGCCGTCCGCACGCGCGCGTCCACGGGCACGAGGTAGTTCCGCCAGTCCTGCTGGAAGCCGTGGCCGGCGTAGTAGAAAACCGCCAGGCGCACGGGAGACTGGCGCAACTGATCGCCGAAACGGTTCAACGCCTGCAGCAGCCCATCCCGCGGGAGATCGCCATGGTGATCGACGGAAAACCCCGCCCGCTGGAGGAGGTCCGCCACCAGCGCTGCGTCCTGTCGGGGATTGGGCAGCGGGTTGTCGCGGTAGGCCGCGTTGCCGATGACCAGCGCGATGCGGTCGGTGGGGGCGACCGGTGCGGTCCGCGCCAGGGCCACCGAAGGGCCGCCCGCGAGACAGCCGGCCGTCACGCCCAGACCCCGCCCGAGAAGTCGGCGCCGACCGGCAGATTGGGGCCAATGCCACTGGTGCAGTGGGGACATGAGCCGCAGAATACGACGAGCGGGGCGTGCCGCCAATGCGTACCTCCGAGGAGGTGCAGCAACCGGGCACGCACCCCTCGGCCCCTGACGGGCCCATCCCGGAGATTGCCGATGCCGCTGACACCCCGCCTGCTCCGACACCGCCTCGGGAGCGCGTTCGGCGCCGTCCTTTTGGCCGGGCTGCTCAGCGCCTGCAGCGACGGCGGAGCGCCGCCGGCCGCACCGCTGCAGGCCCCGCAGGCCGTCCGTCTCGACGCCTCGGCCTGCCCGGTGCAGGCCACCGCACTGGCCACGCCGACGCTCATCCAGCACGTGTGGCACGACGGCGTCTGCACCCGACAGTTCACGGGCATTGCGGCGTCAGTCGAGGCCCGGCGTCTCCCCCTGGCGACAACCTCCAGCACCGCCACGACGGCGGCCCAAATCACGGTCGATCAGCTCTTCGACTGGGCGCAGGTCCAGTACCGCAACTTCTTCCCTTCATCGCGGACCACTTTGAAGCTGGGCCCGTACCAGTACCGCTACTACCCCGAGTCGCAGAACCACGTCGCTGTGGCCGAGGGCGTAATCTACATCCAGGGCCCCATCAGCGGCGGCGACATCGCCCGCGTCGGCACGGTCGCTCAGTTCGAGTGCCTGGTGAACGCGAACCTGGCTTCGTGCGGCGGAAGCGTGGACCCCTGCATCACCCCCACCGAATGGGAGCTCGGCGACTCGCGCTGCACGGCCAGTTCCAATGGCGGCATCCGGCTGGAAAGCGGGCAACGCATCACCTTGGTCGACTCCGGTCGACCGACCGTCGGCAGCGCCGAATACCAGTGCACGTCCGGCCGCATCTCGGCCACACGCACGCCCATCTGCGCGACCGTCACCGATGCGCCCTGCGACACGAGCGCCGTGTCCTGGAACGAATCGGGCAACACCTGCAACGCACAGCCCACCGACCCCCGGACGCTCAACTCCGGGCAGCAGTTCACGTTCACCGACAGCACGGGCACCACGGGCACGACAACGCTCCAGTGCAACAACGGCGACCTCACAAGGGTCGGCAGCGCCGTCTGCCGCCCGGCCCCAGGCCCGGTCTGCAACATCCCGCTGCGGGAGTGGAAGGTCGACAACTTCTTCTGCGAAGCCGATGTCTACCAGACGCAGATGGCCTCGGGCAGCGTGCTGACCTTCAATGACACCCAGGGTCAGCCCACGGGCAGCATCAGCTACTTCTGCGACAACGGCAACCTCGTGGTGGCGGGGACGCCCACCTGCTCGAGTCCGCTGCCCCAGATCCAGGACAGCTTCGGCGGCCCCGGCGGATCGGCCGACGGCAGCGCCAACGGCGACGGCACGGCCGCCGATGGCGCCCCCATCGTGGGCGGTACGGTGACGGTGATCGACCGCAACGGCAAGACGGTCTTCGCTTCCAGTCCCACCGATGCGCGCGGGTACTTCCGCGTCAAGCTGGACGGCATGGTGCCGCCGCTGGTGGTGAAGGTACGTCGGCCCGACGGCGTGGTGCGTCATTCGTTGAGCACCCAGGCGCTGAGGGTCAACGGCTACATCTTCATGGCCGTGACCGGACTCACCGATTGGATCGCCGCCGACGTGGCCGAACGCGCCGTCGGCGTGCGGTCGGCCGGGGTGCTGACGGGCGCGATGATCGCGGCCAACCCCAGTGCGGTGCCGGCGGCCGTGCAGGCCTCGTTGAACAACCCGTTCGTGGCGGAGCAGATGGCCGCCTTGGGCATCGCCGCGGAAACGTTCAACCCGCTGTCGGCACCCTTCCGACCCGACCGCACAGGCTACGACGCGCTGCTCGACAACCTGATCTTCACGGTGACGGAGGCGGGCGTTCCAGTGATTCGGCCGACCTATTGCCTCACGCCCACGTCGTGGAGTGTGCAGGACAACGTCACCAAGCAGCTTTACACCTGCACCCCTGACGCCAACACCCCTTCACGCATTCAGAACCAGAGCACGTTGATCGTTCGAGACAGCACGTGCTTCTT
>Ga0075157_10002500_pt1 | contig 10723 bp, 8 predicted proteins | sample JI81BgreenDNA_FD_70967 | JGI IMG/M metagenome (GOLD analysis project Ga0075157, IMG submission 70967) | Wastewater effluent complex algal communities from Wisconsin, to seasonally profile nutrient transformation and Carbon sequestration -... | ecosystem: Engineered > WWTP > Effluent > Algae...
GTCGTGCGGCGCAGGCGCAGCAGGTCCACGTGGATCGGGGTGTCCTTGACGACGTGACGCTGCACGGCGCGGCAGATCACGCGGACGTCGTCCTGACCTTCGACCTTCAGGTTCCACAGCTTCGACAGGAAGCGGCCCTTCTTCAGGGTGTTGAACAGATAGTTGTAGTCGAAGTCGATCGCCAGCGGCTCCTTGCCGCCGCCATAGACCACACCCGGGACCTTGCCATCACGACGAGATTGACGGGCGGCTCCCTTGCCTGTCCCCGCGCGGACCTCGGCGATGAGATCGGGGATCTCTCCAGCCATGTCGGTTCTCCTAAATTGGTTGCACTGGCCGCGCCCCTCCAGGGTGGATGCGCAGCGGCGCTGGCCTTAGCCCAGCCCGGCGGCGAAGGAAAGCGGAATCTGCGCGCACTGGACCTTGCGCCTGCCGCGTGGTTCAGTGCGCCCGCGCCGACAGGAGGCCCGATTGCCCGGATTCGCCCAAGCGTTCAAGGTCTCGCGCGCGCCGGCGGCGTGCTTTGTCGGCATGGGCATCGTCTGGGGCTCGTTCATGGCGACGATGCCGGATTTCAAGGCGCGGCTGGGGGTCGAGGACGGCACCTTCGGCGTGCTGATGATCTGGGGCTCGCTGGGGGCGATCGTGATGATGACGCTGGCGCCGCGCTTTGGAACGCCGATGGGGCGCATGGCGCTGCCGGTCTTTGCGGTGCTGATGGCGCTGGGATACGGCGCGATGGGGCAGACGACGGGGCCTGTGGCCTTCGTGCTGATGCTGACGGCGATGGGCATGGCCTCGGGCGCGCTGGACGTGTTCCAGAACGCGCGGCTTGCGGCGATCGAGGTGGCGCGCGGCCAGCCGCTGATGAACCTCAGCTATGCCCTCTATTCCTTCGGGTTCGCGGGGGCGGCGGCGCTGACCGGGGTGGCGCGGGCGGCGGGCTGGAGCACCGGCCAGATCACCGGCACCGGCGCGCTGGTGGTGCTGGCGCTGGGCCTGACCGCCTGGGAGAGGGACGGCACCCTGCAGGGCATGGGCGGCCGCAGGGGGGGCGCGGCGCCCGTGCCGCTGGGGCTGGCGCCGGTGCTGGGGGGCCTGCTGATCCTGGCCTCGCTGATGGGCGAGAACTCGGTCGAGGCCTGGTCGGCCCTGTTCATCGAACGCGACCTGGGCGGCGCCGTGGGTTCGGGCTCGCTGGCGCCCGCGCTGATGGGGCTGATGATGGGTCTGGGGCGGCTGGCCGGGCAGGGGCTGGCCCAGCGCGTGCCGGACCGGCACCTGCTGAGCGGCGGGCTGATCGGATCGCTGGCCGGGATGCTGGTGGTGGTGGCGGCGCCATCGGTGCCGGTGGCCTATGCGGGCTTCGTGGTGCTGGGGCTGGGGGCCTCGGTCGTGGTGCCGAAGGTCATGGCGGTGATCGGGCGGCAATCGACCGACGCCACCCGCGGCCGTGCCATCGCCAGGGCCACGGTGCTGGGCTACATCGGCTATTTCATCGGCCCGCCGCTGCTGGGGATGGTGGCCGAACTGGTGGGCCTGCGCGCCTCGTTCGCGCTGGTGGCGGCGGTGCTGCTGGCGTCGTTGGCGCTGGCCGCGGCGCTGATGCGGCAGGACCGCTAGCGCGGGCGCGGGCGGGTGGGAATGTCCTTCAGGAGGCCCCCCACGCCCATGCGCCGGATGTCCGCAGGCCCCACGGGGACGCCGCAGACCAGGCGTTCGATCACCCAGTCGGCGCCGTTCAGCGCCGGGCTGCGGGCGCAGCCGGGCAGGCCCACGACCGGCGTGCCGCGCAGATCGCCCAGGAGCAGGAGATTCCCCGGATCGACTGGCATGCCGAAATGACTGACATTTCCACCGGCCAGCCGGACCCCCTCCGGCGCGACATCCCGAATGTCAGACGTTGCCGAGGCGGTCAGGATCAGGATCAGGTCGGCCTCGGTCGCGCGCAGGGCCTCGGCCAGGGCGCCCGCCTCGTGGCGCACCAGAACCTCGGGCGCCAGTGTCACGCCCAGCCGCTCCAGCCGGTCCGCCGTCACCCGCCAGCCCTTGTCGCCCAGCCCCTCGCCCACCACGGTCTCGACCATCACCGCCCGAGACAGCACGGGGCGCGCCAATGACAGACCTTTGCGCGCCGCCACGCAGGCGCGCGAAATGTTATCCTTGTCAACGCCATAGGTGATGATCTTCACAGTCGCCACCATGCCGCCCGCGTCCATCCGCTGCCATTCCGGCACGGTGGCCAGCGTGATCGCGGGATCGGCGGCGTTCACGGCATGGACCTGCGCCACCCCGATACGCGCCAGCCCCGGCCCGTCGGCGTGGATATTCACCCGCCCGGTGCCGACAGGTTTCAATGTCAGACCTTCACCGCCGGCAATCAGCGCTTCGGCCAGCGCCAGCGCTGCCGCGTCCTCGTCCAGATCGTCGGGGGCGAGGCGCGCGACCGTCACCTCCTTCGCCCCCGTTGCGCGCAGGGCCGCCAGATCGCCCTCGGCCAGCACCGTGCCCTTGCGCAGGCGCCCCTGCGCCAGCGGCACGGAATGGGCCAGCACGGCGCCCAGGGCCTGATCCAGCGGGACGGGGCCGAAGTCCATCACCCTTTCCTCAGCACCCCGATGACCTGCGCCAGCACAGACACGGCGATTTCCGCCGGGGTCTTGGCGCCGATATCCAGCCCCACCGGCGCGTGGATGCGGGCCAGCGCGGCCTCGGGGAACCCCGCCGCGCGCAGCCGCTCCAGCCGTTTGGCGTGGGTCCGTGTGGACCCCAGACACCCCAGATAGAAGCAGTCCGAGCGCAGGGCCGCCTCGATCGCCGGGTCGTCCAGCTTGGAATCGTGGGTCAGCGTCACCACGGCACAGCGCGCGTCCAGCCCCTGCGCGGCCAGGGCCTCGTCGGGCCAGTCGTGCACCAGCGTCGTGTCGGGGAACCGGGCGGCGCTGGCGAAGGCCTCGCGCGGGTCGATCAGGACGGGGTCGAAGCCCGCGAGCCGCGCCATCGGCACCAGCGCCTGCGCGATATGCGCGGCCCCCACGATCATCAGGCGCAGGGGCGGGTTGAACAGGGCGATGAACTCGCCGGTTTCCTCCATCCCCGAACGGTCGGCGCGAAAGCGTTCGGGCGCTTCGGACGGGCCCAGCAGGCGACGCGCCCAGCCTTCGGGCGTGATCCCATAGGCCAGCGCGCGGCGCGAGGCGCGGGCCGCGACGATCTGTTCCAGCATCGCTTCCGGCATCCCGCGGCCCACGGGTTCCAGCAGGATCCGGATCGTGCCACCACAGGCGAGGCCCACGGCGAAGGCGTTCTCGTCGCTGACCCCGTAGGTCAAGAGGCGCGGCTGGCCGTCGCGCAGCGATTCCAGCGCCTCGGCCACCACCGCCCCCTCGACGCAGCCGCCCGAGACCGAGCCCATGATCTCGCCCTCGCCGGAGACCGCCAGCATCGATCCGGGTTGCCGCGGGGCCGAGCCCCAGGTTTCGATGACCGTGGCCAGCGCGGCGCCGCGCCCCTGCCGGTGCCAGTCGAGGGCGATTTCGGGGATGCTGTCGTGCTGCATGAGGTCCTCCCGGGGGGCAGTATGGGGCCCGGCGCGCGCCGGCGCCAGCGCGACATTTGGCGCGGGGGGCGTAGGGTGCGTGCTGGGCACGCACCGTGTCAGAGCAGCGCCGCCACCGCCCCCGGATCGGCGACATGGGCGTTGTGCGGCAGGCCGGGCAGGAACACCGCCCCCGGATCGATGGCCAGCATCGTGGCCGGGCTGGCCATGGCATCGGCGGTCCCGGCGGCCATGCGCAGGGGGCAGCGCACGGCGCGCAGGGTGGTGGGGACATCGGTGTACCCAAGGTTTCCCACGGCGGGCTGCATGGCCAGCACCCAGCCGCCCGGAACGGCGCGGATGCCGGCCGCGGCCTCGGGCGCGTCGGGGGCGACAAGGCCGTGCAGGCCCGAGACCTTCAGGTAACGCTCCTGCGCCTCGTCGCGGGTGGCGAACAAACGCAGGGGCCGGGCGGCCTGGGCGCGCATGGCGGCGATATCCTCAGGTCTCCAGTCGGTTTTCACGGCCAGCGTGATCAGGCGCGCGGGCAGCGGCCCGTGGCGGCCCGAGGCCAGGGTGGCCCCCACCACCCCGCCGAAGGAATGACCCAGCACATGCACCTGCGCCGGGTCCTCGGCGGCCAGCAGGGGGGCCAGGTCGGCGGCGTGGTCGTCAAGGGCGAAGGGCCCGTCCGAAGGCGAGCGGCCATGCCCGCGCAGATCGGGCGCGATCCAGCGCCAGCCGCGCGCCTCCAGCCGTTCGGCCACGCCACGCCAGACGGCGCCGGTGGCCCCCATGCCGTGCAGCAGAAGGGCCAGCCGCGCACCGGTGCCGCCCGCGGCCACGAACAGGTCCTGTCCCATCGTCACATCCTTGCGAGGTTTGCCCCGCCAGCATGGCGCGGGGGCCCGGGGCTGGCAAGGGCGGCTTGCGCGGGGCGCGGCTTTGGGCAAGGATGCCTGCGCCGTGGTGTGGCTGCAACCTATTGACTGACAGGATTTTTCAATGAGCTTTCTGCGCCTTGTGCTGCTGAGTGCAGCAACCCTTTCCGCCCTGCCGGCTCTGGCCGAGGACCGGCTGATCGTCGCCGATTGCGCGGGCGGCGAATGCCGCTGCGTGCTGTCCAGCCTGACGCCGAACGAGATGGCCGTGGTGCTGGGCACCGACCTGCCGGCGGGCGCGACCGGCGTGATCCTGCGCGAGGATGCGGCACCCGACTGGCTGATGAGTTCGGTCGGCGATGCCGAGATCGCCTTGGGCGGCGACGGGGTTTGCGAGACCGAACTGTTCGAGGACTGGGTGCCCGAGAACGGTGTCTGGGACGGGCGGACGGCGCTGACCGGGGCCAGCGGGCGGGCGGAATGTTCGATGATGGCCACGATGATGCTGGGCATGATGAACCAGGCGCCGGGGCCGGTGACGGTGGATTGGGGCGGGGCCTTCGACATGCAGCGCTTCTGGGCCGCGTCGAACCCCACGGGCGACACGGACCGCCCGGTGTGGACGCCGGTCGATTTTCGCACCGTGACCGGGCAGGGCGGTGGCGAGGGGATGGTGACGGCCTATACCGCCCGGCTGATCAGCCCGGTGCGGTTCGTGCTGGATACCCGCATCTCGGGCGAGGGCTGCGTGTTCGACATGCGCACCACGGCCCGCAAGGTGGGCTGACGCGGCGGCAGGGCGGGCGGGACGGCGCCGCGCGGCGCCGTGGCCCCGGCTCAGCCGTTCAGCATCGCCATGAGGCGGGTCTTCTCGCCGTGGTCGGCGGGGTCGGACAGGGCCTGGGCCAGCGCTTCCAGCGAGGCGATGGAATGGGCGGCGCGGAAGGTGTCGACATGGGGCAGCATCGCCTTGATCCCCGCCGCGCGGGGGGCGAAGCCATCCCAGCGCAGCAGCGGGTTCAGCCAGATCAGCCGCTTGCACGACAGATGCAGGCGCTGCATCTCGTGGCGCAGCAGCGCCGGATCGTCGCGGTCCAGCCCGTCGGTGATCAATAGCACCACCGCCCCCTGACCCAGAACCCGGCGCGACCAGTCGCGGTTGAAGCCGTGCAGGCAATGGCCGATGCGCGTGCCGCCCTGCCAGTCGCGCGCCTCGTGCCCGGCGGCCTTGAGCGCGGCGTCCACGTCGCGGGTGCGCAGGCTGCGGGTGATGTTGGTCAGGCGGGTGCCGAAGGTGAAGGCCTCGACCCGCGACCAGCCCTGACCCTGTCGGTTGGCCACGGCATGGACGAAATGCAGCACCATGCGCGAATAGGCGGCCATGGACCCCGAGATGTCGCAGAGCACCACCAGCGCGGGCCAGCGGGTGCCGGGGCGGCGGCGCGAGAGCGCTCGCACCTCGCCCCCGGTGCGCGCGGCGCGGGCCAGGGTGCGCCGCCAGTCGGCGCGCTGGCCGGTGGGATCGGCTGTCAGGCGGCGGGTTTTCAGGGGTTTGACGGGCAAGGACAGTCGCGCCAGCATGCGCTTGGCCGCCGCCGCTTCCGCCGCCGACATCTGTTCGAAATCCAGGCTGCGCAGGCGTTCGTCGGTCGAGGCGGTCTGGGTCGCGTCCACCTCGATCTGCTCGTCGCCGTCATCCCGGGGCTGGTCCTTCGGCGGCTGGGGCGAATCGGCGCCATCGAGCAGCGCCTCGGCCGCGCGCTTGGCGGCGGCCGCCGCCGCCTCTTCCTCCTGCGCGCCGCGGATGGCGGGGAGCATCAGGGCCATCATGTGCTCCATGTAGCGCGGATCGCGCCAGAACAGGCGGAACACCTGATGGAAGACCTGCCGCTCCTCAGGGCGCGAGACGAAGACGGCATGCAGCGCCCAGTAGAAATCCGCGCGGCTGGTGAAACCCGCCGCCTGAACCGCCTCGATCGCCACCATCACCCGCCCCGGCCCCACCGGCAGCCCCGCCTTGCGCAGGGCGCGGGCGAAATGGGTGAGGTTTTCGACCAGTTTGGGATGGTCGGGCAGGCTGAGGGGGGCGTATTCGGTCATGGCGGTGCGCCTGTTGCGGGCCCCGGGGGTTTCACACCCCCGGACCCCCGTGGGATATTTCAGGACAGATGAAGGGGTCAGGCGGGGGTGAGGGATTTCTTCGCCTCGTCCAGGATCTTTCTGGCCTCGGACCCTTGCAGGCGCTGGATGTCGTCCTGGTATTTCAGGATGGCGCCCAGGGTGTCGGCGATCACCTCGGGCGAGAGGGTCAGGACATCCAGCGCCAGCAGGCATTTGGCCCAGTCGATGGTTTCAGCGACGCCCGGTTTCTTGAACAGATCCTCGGTGCGCAGGCGCTGGACGAAGGCGACCACCTCGCGGGACAGGGATTCGGCGGCCTCAGGGACGCGGGCGCGCAGGATGGCGGTTTCGCGGGGAAAATCGGGGTAATCGACCCAGTGATAGAGGCAGCGGCGCTTGAGCGCGTCGTGCACCTCGCGCGTGCGGTTCGAGGTGAGGATCACGATGGGCGGTTCCGCGGCCTTGATCGTGCCGAGTTCGGGAATGGTGACCTGAAAATCCGAGAGCGCCTCGAGCAGGAAGGCCTCGAAGGGTTCGTCGGTGCGGTCGATCTCATCGATCAGCAGCACCGGCGGGCCGCCGGGCTGGTCGCGCATCGCCTGCAGGAGGGGGCGTTCGATCAGGTAATCGGGGCCGAAGAGCCGGGTCTGCAGGTCGGTTGCGGTGCCGCCCGCCTCGGCCGCGCGGATGGCGACCATCTGGGCGGCGAAGTTCCATTCGTAGACGGCGCTGGCCGCATCCAGCCCTTCGTAGCATTGCAGCCGGATCAGGCGGCGGCCCAGCGCGGCGGCGATGGACTTGGCGATCTCGGTCTTGCCGGTGCCGGCCTCGCCTTCCAGAAACAGCGGGCGGCCGAGTTTGAGGGCGAGGAAGGTGACGGTGGCCAGCGCGCGGCCGCAGACGTAACTCTGCGCGGCGAGCAGGTCCTGCACGGCGTCGATGCTGGCGGGTATGGGATGGGTCACGCTGCCCCCTGTTCTGGCGGATGCGCCATGCTGGCCGGGGGGCTGAGGGGGGTCAAGCGCGACGAAGGGAGGGGGTCAGCCGCCCCGGCATTCAGCGATGAAGCGGTGCAGAAGGCCGGTATCGACGGGTTTGTAGAGCAGGGGCAGCCCGGCGCGGCGGGTGCGCAGGCGCAGCGAGTCGGCCCGCGTGGCGCTGAGCAGGCGCGCGGGCAGGGGGCCGTGGCGCTGGGTCAGGTCCTGCATCAGCGCGATGCCGGCGTCCTCGTCGCCCGGGCGGGCGTCGATCAGGACAAAATCGGGGGCCAGGCCGATCTCGTCGATCAGGGCCAGGGCTTCGGCCGGGTCGGGGGTGTCGAGCACGCTGACACCCCAGCCCTCCAGCAGATGCGCCAGGGCGCGGCGCATGTCGGGGTCGGCGGCGACCAGAAGGCCGATCAGGTCCGAGGGCAGGCCCCCCGGCGCGGCGGGGGCCGGGGATTCGGGCGGGGCCTCGGCAGCGGGGCCAAGGTGGACGACAAAGCGCGACCCGCGCCCGGGCCGCGATTCCAGCGTGACGGCATGGCCCAGCACGGCGCAGGCGCGTTCGACGATGGCAAGGCCCAGCCCCAGCCCCTCGCTGGCAGAGGCCCGGGCGTTGAGGCGGTGGAACTCGCGGAAGATCGCCTCGCGGTCGGAATCGGCGATGCCGGGGCCGGTGTCGATGACCTCGACACGAAGGCCGGCAAGGCCGTTGCGCAGCCCCACCAGCACCCCGCCGGATTCGGTATAGCGCACGGCATTGCCGATCAGGTTCTGCAGGATGCGCCGGAGCCAGGTGCGATCCGACACGACGCTGGCCTGCCCGGCCACGCGCAGGCGCAGCGACAGGCCCTTGGCGGCGGCCTGGGGTGCCACCTCGTCGATCAGTTGCGCCAGCAGGGGGGCCAGCGCGACCGGCTGAAGCTGCACATTGGGCCGCCCGCTTTCGAGGCGCGAGATATCCAGAAGCGCATCGAGGATGGTCTCCACCGATCCCAGCGCCGCCCGGGCCTTGTCCAGCGCCTGTTGCGCGCGGGGTGACAGGGGGTCGTCGGCCATCGAGGCCAGGAACAGCTTGGCCGCGGACAGGGGTTGCAGCAGGTCGTGGCTGGCGGCGGCGACAAAGCGGGTCCGGGTGGCGTTGGCCCTCTCGGCCCCGGCCAGCGCCTGCCCCAGTTCCAGCGTGCGGGCGCTGACGCGGGCCTCGAGCGTTTCGTTGGCGCGGCTGAGCGCGGCGATGGCGCGGCGTTCGGCGGTGACATCGGTGAAGGAGATCACGAAACCGCGGTCGGGGGTTTCCTGCGCGAAGGCATCCAGAACCGCATCCGCCCCGCGCGCCAGTTCGAACCTGAGGGGGGCGCGCGCGCCGGGGCGCGCCGCCCAGTCGCGCAGCGCGGCCAGCCGGGCGCCATCGGCGGGGGCCACCTGCGGCGCGAGGCGGTCGAGAAGCGCGTCCAGCTCCAGCCCGGTGCGCAACTGGCGGCGGCTGAGCGCCAGCAGTTCCGCCGCGCGGGCGTTCCAGCCGACCAGCCGGGCGGCGGCATCGAAGATGCAGACGCCCTGCCCGATATGGTCCAGCGTGGCGCGCACAAGGCGGGCCTGATCATCCAGCAGCCGGCCCCGGGCGGCGCGTTCGGCGCGCAGGATATCGGTGATGTCGGTCTGCAGAAGCACGGTCCCGCCATCGCCGGTGCGGTGTTCCGACACCTGCAGCCAGCGGTCGCCCTTGAGCGCCACGGTGAACACCGAACTGCGGTCCTGATGCCGGCTGAGGCGTTGCAGCGCCCAGTCCTGCGGGGTGACGCCTTCGGGCAACAGCAGCGCGGCCGAGCGGCTGGCGAGGTCGATGTAATCGGCGAACCCCAGACCAGGGACCAGCGCGGGCCGGATATCGGGCAGTTGCAGGCCGAAGCGGGTGTTGCACATGACCAGCACGTCATCGGGGCCGAACAGGCCGAAGCCCTCCTGCACCGCCTCCAGCGCATCGGCCAGATTGCGCCGGGTCGCTTCCGCCGCCCGGGTGGCGGCGGCCAGTTGGGCGTTGGAATCGTTGAGCAATCCCAGCGCGGTTTCCAGATCGCGGGTGCGGGCGCGGACCTGATCCTCCAGCATCGCGGCGCGTTCGAACTGGGCATAGGCGGCGCCGGACAGGTCGGTGCCGGTTTCCACCCGGCGCATCAGCACCTCGACGATCTCCAGCAGTTTCTGGGTCTGCCGGTTGGGGCTGTCGGCGGGGTTCAGAAGCCGCGCGGCCAGATCGCCCGGGCGCATCAGCGCGACCCCGGGGGATAGAGGGCGACGCCGGTCAGCGTCTGGTTGACATGCATGCCGTTCAACTGCTCGCCGTAGGTGGAAAATCCCGTCACCCCATGCGCCGCCAGCAGGGACGAGATGCGGCCGGTCAGTTGCTTCTCCTGCGCCTCCATGCGCCGCAGAACGCAGTCGCAGGCCAGGATCGCCGCCGGGGCGCCGCCATCCGAGAGCGACTCGAGACTGTCGGACAGGTGCCCCGCCATGTCGCCCGCCCTGGCCAGCGTCAGCACCAGCCCCTCGTCGATGGCCGAATAGAAGATCAGATCGCCGTTTTCATCGACCTGCCGGATGGACCGGACATGATGCCGCCCGCCGATGCGCACCACCACGGGGTGCGCGGCAAAGGTGAAGGGGGTCAGTTGGCCCGGGTCCTTGCCCAGAAGCCGCGCGTATTCCAGCGCCGCGGGTTCGGCATTGATGCGCTGCACGCGGCGGTTGGCGGGGTCGGCAGCGGTGACGACCATCCGGATGTCGCTGGGCAGGAAATGGTCGAAGCGGAACACCCGTACCGGGCAATCCGAGCGCACCACCGCCAGCACCGCGGCATTGCGCAGCGCGCGGCCCTGATGCAGCACGAAGGTTTCGAGGAACCGGATGCCATCGGCGGCGGACCCGCCAAACAGCGGCGCGCCGTCCAGCGCCGGGGCCAGCGCGGCGGCGAGGTCGTCTTCCTTCGACGACAGGCCATCGACCATCAGGAAGGCGAACTGGTTGTCATGCCCGGGCGCGCGGCTGGCCAGCAGGCCGCGGGTGCGGATCACATCGCCGATCACTGCCTGCGGATCGAGGTGGCTCAGGTCGGCGATCAGCAGCGTTTCCGCGCTGAAGTGGCGGGCGGGCAGGGCCAGCCCCACGATCAACCCTTCGGAATAGCCCTGCGCCCCGAT
>Ga0075157_10002501_pt1 | contig 10721 bp, 20 predicted proteins | sample JI81BgreenDNA_FD_70967 | JGI IMG/M metagenome (GOLD analysis project Ga0075157, IMG submission 70967) | Wastewater effluent complex algal communities from Wisconsin, to seasonally profile nutrient transformation and Carbon sequestration -... | ecosystem: Engineered > WWTP > Effluent > Algae...
CGACGCGGCTGCTGCCGCTGCTGTGTGCCTGTCTCCTGACGGCCTGCGCGTCCTCGCCGCGGCCGTTGCCGGCGACGATCCCGGCCAGCCTGCGCCAGCCGTGCCCGCCGCTTCCGCTGCCCGCTGACGGCGCCGGGGCGGCCGTCCTGCGGACCATGGTCGAGTGGGCGGCCATGTACCGGGAGTGCGCGGCCAGGGTCGAGGGCTGGCGGGCCGCGGCGCCGGAGGTGTCAAGCGATCCTTGACGGCTGGCGTTGTGCGGGGCATTCCTCCAGACTCGGCGCGAAACAGGCCCCATGCGCGAACGTCGCGCGGCGCAGCCACCTCGGAGCGCCTATCATGCACAGCGCGCGCGTCGTGTTCGAAATCCGGCGTACGGGTCCTCCCGTACCGAGGGTTCGAATCCCTCCCTCTCCGCCAGTGTGCGGGGCCATCCTCCCGGATCAGGCCCGCTTTCTGGAGCCGATCAGCCCCACGGCACCCGCCAGCGTGTCGGCCGTCAGGTGGCTATAGCGCTGGGTGCTTCGGCTGTCTCGGTGGCCCAGCACCTTGCCGACCACGAACAGAGCGACCCCGGCGTTCACCATCTCGCTGGCGGCCGAGTGCCGCAGGTCGTGCAGCGTGACGTGCTCCATCCCGACGCGCGCCCGCGCCCGCTGCCACGCGCGCTGAATCGTGATCTTGGGCGACTTGAGCGGCAGAAACCGCATCAGGTGGCGGATCTTCGGATGGACTGGTACCGCCCGCCGGTCGCCGTTCTTCGTGTCGTGCAGCACCAACGCCGCGCCTTCCGGTTGCGCTCTCAGCAACTCGCCCAGCCGCATGCCGCTGTAGAAGGCCACGCGGATGGCGATTTGCGTCTCCCAGTGGTCGCAGGCTCGGCAGGCTTGCAGCATGGCCTTGCGGCCGATGTAGACCTGCCGTTCGTTGTTGACCTGCGGTAGCTGCATGCGCGCCGTCGGGTCTTCGCGGGTGAGCCCGTGCGCCTTCCACGCCCAGCGGCAGGCGGCCTTCAGGCAGGCTAGGCGGTTGCGGACGGTGGCCGGGGCTACGTCGGCCCGCTCCGCGACTTCGCGCGCCACGGCGGGCAGCTCAGACAGCGGCTTGCCGGTGTAGGCCCACGCGATGGCGGCTAAGTGCTCGGCCGTGGCTTTGTAGCTCTTGAGCTCGGTCTTGTCCCGCAGGTACAGGACGACGGCTTCGTCGATCAGCGGGTCCCGTTGCTCGAGGCCAGCCGCAACGGCGTAGAGGCGGCCGCCTTCTTTGCGGTCGTAGGCGTCAGCTTGGGCCTGACTCCAACCCCGCGGAAGAAGGCGGCTAAGTCGGTGCCTGCGGCCTTCAATAACGCGGTCGAACTCGAAGCGCCAGCGCTTGTTGCGGGTGTCCCAGCGGATCGGCATGAGGCGAGGTAGGCGGAAACGTCGTCGGGGTGGAAGCGTACGGCACCGCTGCCCGCGCCAAGGCGATAGCGCGGCAGGCGGTCTAGGGGTATGTCATAGACCGCACGGGCGCTGATCCCCAGCTTGGCGGCTACTTGTGCGGCTGTCAGCATTGCTCGGCCGTGGTCAGGTACTCGCTCATCACCCCTCGCTCACTGCAAACACCGCGCGCCGCATCTCCGCGCGCTCCCTGTAGCTCGGCCGCTTGGGGATCGCCCCCCGCAGCCACTCTGCCAGCTCCGTCGCGGTCACAAGCCGGCCGTCTGCATCGCAGTGCTGGTCACGCCTGGCCCGTGCCGGCACGTAAAGCGTGCGCGAGCGCAGAACGCCAGCCGCGCCGACAACTTGCACCGTCACCCACTCGTCTCCGGGGCGCGGGCCTTGATCCTCTGCCGGTGGAGCGGCAGTTTTGCCAAACTGGACGCCCAGCACGTTAATGGCGTGGCGCAAGTTCTCAGAGCGAGTCATCCACTCCAGATTGCCAGGCGTGTTGTCGGTCTTGATCCCGTTTTTGTGGTTGACCGTGTGGTCTTCTGTAGGCCGCGGGCCGTGGAACGCGGCGCACACAGCGGCGTGAACTGTGGTTCCCTTGCCCTTGATTTTCACGCCGAGATAGCCGTTTTTCATGGCGCTCGGCTTGAGGATCACGCGCGGGCCGCGCACACGGCCGAGGCTTGATGCGCTGTAGCCTTCGCAGTCCGGGAAAGGCTTCCATTCCTCTTGCATCATCACTCCCAAAAGTCACTACGTGGCGACGGTACGCGCTGATAGCTCTTGCGCAGCTTCTCAAGAGCCGTCGTCCAGCCGCAAACCTTCCACGGCTTGCCGTCAGCCTCGATCCTGTATGAGTCCACGCGGCGCGTCTTGAACATCCGCAGTTCGTGCGTCACCGGCGCGGGGCCGTCGAAGTCCGTCACCGTCACGACGCGGCGCAGGTCCGGCAGCGTTGGCGGGTAGAGCCGCGCGGGCTTGCTGGCGTTCGCTCTATCGCGGCCGCGGCGCAGAGCTTCGAGCTTGCGCGCGTGGGCGGCCTGGCGTTTCGGGGATGGCTTGCGGTACATGCAGAGCTTACGAGGAGTGGCGAATGCTTAGTTATGCAGCACCCAATTCAGCGGGCTCGTAGGTCGCCGCAAAAATGTCAGGCTTGCACGGGTAATGCTCGCCCTTCACGCCGGTAATGATCCAGTCGCCGAGGCTCACTTCCATGCGGCCCTCCAACGTCTCGATGTAGAAGTCCGCGCGCCACACCTTGCGGTCTTTCTGGTGCCAGCTTGTCGCGCCGCGCTTTACGCCGGCCGGGCACTCGGCGCCATCCAATACGATGGCGTCACGCAGAGCTTCCGTGAACTGCACGGCCTCAATCACGACAGGCTTCTTTCGGTACTTGGTTTGCATCTTCGTTCCTTGGTTTGTGCGCCACCAGGGCGCTGCATAACCCCTCGCTGAACTCCCCGACCCCTTACGGCCTGCGGCCTCCAGGGTCGGGGTTAGCTCGAACGTTAGGCGCTTCAAGGCGGGCCAGCAGTAGGCCCGCCGTCATCACGCCGTGAAAGCCGCGATGCGCTCGCCCAAGACGGCGCTGTACATCGTCATGATGTGCGCCTGCGTGTTCAGACGCTCTTGTTCCTGCCAGGGCAGTTTCTCGAACACGGGCGTGTGCTTGAAAGCGCCGAGCGTCTCGCACTTCTCGTCCAGCTCGCGCTTCTCGTCCACGACGCGCTGTTGGTGGGGTTGTAGTTCCATCTTGGTCCTCATGTAGTGGCGCGTGAATCGGGGCACGCGCCTAACCCCTCGTGCGAGCCGACTGCCTACGGCAGCGGCTCCACTCGAACGTTAGGCTGCCAAATCCACCTCGGCGCGCACAACGCTTTGCAGTCCGCCGTAATCGTGTCTGGTCACGGCTCGGCAAATGAACTTCGCCCCCGTGCGTTCGTGCGTGAAGTGGTCGCCTGGCAACAGCTTGATCGGCGCATCTTCTTCCAGCAAGTCGGCTGCTTGCCCGCAGGCGCCGCCCATGCTGTCGCTCATCAACCGCAGCGCTCGCACAATCTCTGCGCGGGTCATGCTGCGCGGGCAGCCCAACCCCTCGCTCAAGCCGACCCGCGTCGGCGTACTTGCTTCGTCTCGCTTCGTCATGGTCTTGCCGCCTCCTTGGTCGGCTTAGCTCGAACGTTGTGCAGCATCAAAACAGGTCCGCCGTCATCGCCCGGTCTTTGCGGGTTCTGTAGGCGGTCACCTTGTGGTGTTCGGCGTCATACGCCAGGTGGTGCCGCTGGCACCAGGCACGCAGGTTCTCGTCTGCGCAGTTCTCAGGCGTGTGGTCAAGGTGCGCGATGGTCAACACGATCTTGATGATCTTCAGCTTCTCGCCGTTCTCGCAGGCCACCACATCGCCGGCCCTGTATCCGGCATCCCACAGCACATCGGGCAGCCGGTGAAACAGGCCCTTGCGCCAGTAGCCAGTCACACCGTGGCGGGCGCGGCAGTTGGCATGCTCGCATCGCCAGTTCGCGCGCTGCAAGATGCGGTGTCGCACGTCCTTCCAGTCCTTCGGGTAGCGGGCTTTGTTCTCGGGCTTTATCGGCATGGTCAGTTCTCCACCAGATGCTGCACAACACGGCGCTCCAGGCGATTCGCTACGGCCTGCGGCCTACACTCTCGCCTGAGCTTGGGCGTTAGGCCCCAAGAATGTTGTCCATCGGGCAGTCCGGGCACTTCCGCCCACGGATGCTGTACGCATCGCACAGCGTGCCGCTTGCCTTCCGCCCAGCGCAGAGTTCGCGGCACTCGGCGTTGTGCTCGGCCAGCACGTTTCGTAGCCGATCCACCTCGGCAGCCAATTCAGCCCGCTCAAGCGCCAAGCTGGCGGCGGCGCGCTCGAATTGCAGCGCGTACTGCTGCGCGTAGTCCTTGAGTTGGCTTTCCATCCACAGCGGCTGCGGGATGATCTTGCCGCCTTTCGCCATCGGTAGCGGAAGGTTCAGCACCAGCGCAGGGCGCGGTGGCGGCGGCATCACTGGCATTTGGTCGTTCATGCGGTCGTTTCCTTCTTCAAATTGGCCAGCAGCTTTACAGGGGCGTGGTACGCGCACACCCACCCCGGCTTAAGGTCCATGCCTTCGGGTATCTCCACCACAGGCTTCAGTCCGCAGGTCCGGCCTCGCAGCGGTACGCCTTGCCTGCCTTTCTCTAAAACCCATCCTTTGCATTTTTGCATCGTCTCGCTTCGGTTAGTTGTGGCCTAACACTTCGTTCCAGCCGACTGCCTACGGCAGCGGCTGAACTCGGGCGTTAGCCCGCGTCTGGCACCGCTGTGCCAGTGCCACCAGCCATGACGCCAGTTCGTCGGGCGTACTCTCGTATTCATGCTTTGCAATGCTTGGGCGGCACGTTGCCTTGTCGCGGCCACTCCACAGGCCCACGGTGTGCGTGGCCTCACCCAGCACCAGCGGCAGCGGCGGCACTTCGGTCGGCTCGCAGCCCACCACGTACAGCCGCGTCCGCTTCTGCGCTCGATGGCCCCACCAGTTCTGGTCAATCACCAGCGTGAAACCGCCGAACGCATCGCGCTGGCCCACGGCGGGCAGGCGTTGCGCCTCCCACAGCGTCGTGCGGTGCGGGTGTTCCAGCACTCCGCCGAACTCGCGCACCAGCGCCACAGCCAGGCGCGCAAGGTTGCGCTCGTCGGGGCGTGGCTTCGCGTGGTGCCGCAGGGTCGCCCAGGCTCTGCAAGGCGGGTGCGCCACCACGGGCCACGGGCCATCGTAGTTCCGCGCATCGCGGGCCATGTCGTACACCTCGCATTGCGGCAGCTTCTTGTATGCGCTGTCCTCGCGTGCAAAGAGCACAGCAACGCGGGCTAACCCCTCGGTCGAGGCGATGCCACACGGCGGGCTGCCGTGTACCGCTTCGCCTACGTCAGTGCCGCCGTGTGTCACGCCTCACCTCGAACGTTAGGCGTCTTTATCGCGGCGCCACTCAGGCCAATTCCAGACCATGCGGCCGATCCATGCGAGCGCCAAGACAAGCAGCAGGACAGTCGCCGTGTTTCCGCCAAAGTGTTGCTGAAGCCAGCTTGTCAATGCGGCCATCAGCACGCCGAGCGCCAGGACCGCAAGCGGCACCAGCACCGTCGCGGCAACACGCAGACGCCCAACCTTTCGCTCAACTTGACCCGCCAGGGCGGGCTGCTTTTGTTCGTTGCTCATGGTTTATCTCGCGCCCTGTCGGGCAAGTTAGCTCAAACGTTAGGCCCTGTTCCACTTCCAGTGATTGCGGCCATACACCACCCACAGCGCGGCGTTCATCGGCAGCAGTCCCCACGCTGCGGCGCTCACGATCCAGGCCAGCCACAGCCCCTGATTCACCAGCCCGACGGCCCATGCCTTCGGGTGTTTGTTGCCTGCCAGCAGCGTCATCCAAATGGTGATCGCACTCAGTAGCCACGGCATGTATTGCCTTACTGCATCCATCATCTCGCTCCGGTTACAACGGGCCTAACCCGTCGCTCAAGTTGAGAGCCAACGGCGCCGGTCTGCGCCGTCATGCTCCGGTCAGTTCCGTGCGGGCGCCGTTGTCTCCAACTTAGCTCCCACGTTAGGCCCTCAAGCCAATGCCAGCAGCGCGCGCTGCAATCCGTCGCGCGCACGGCGGTCCTCTTCCTTAAGCTCCAGCAGCCGGCGCAACAGGTCTGCACGCTGGCGACCGTTGATGTTCAGCCATGCACTGCACTCGTCGCGTAGTTTCTCCAACGCCTCGCGCTGCGTCTTGAAGTGGCTGTTCACGTAGCAGGTTTCGCCTTCGCTGTCCTTGGTCGGCCACGGGCCGCCACGCACGGCGCGCACTTGGCAGGTAGTGGTGTCCACCTTCCAATACGTGCCGTCGTGCGTCGGGCCTAACCCCTCGCTCGAACCGACCCCAAGGGGCCGGCTGCTTTTGTCTGCTTCCATGTCAGTTCCTCTCGGCCCCTTGGGGCGGTTCAGCTCGAACGTTATGCCGCTTCCAGCTCGCCGGCAGGGTGAATCGCGCGCCGGGTGCCTCGGAAAACCTCGGGCTTCGGCTTGAACTGTCCGCGCTCGGGCGGCAGCCGCGCAGCCTGGAGCGCGCGCCAGTTCGCCAGCGTGTTGTTCACCACAGGGCCGCGCTGGTCATACCAGCGGTGCAGGCCAGTGCGGTTCTCGAAATAGGGCTCGGGGCTCATCAGCTTCTGCACCGCTTCGACCGGCACCGCGATGTAGTCGCGCCCGTCGTTCAGCTCGCAGGCTTCGCCGTAGCAGTAGCGCCCAGCGCGGTCGCCCAGCACTGGCGTGTAGCCGCAGTGGTTTGTGCCCCACCAGACGATGTGTTCATCGCCCTTGTGGGTGTGCTTCAGGCTAGCAATGTAGTAGGTGCTCATGTGTTGTATCGCTTCGGTTAGGGCGGCATAACTACTCGCTCAAGGCCGACCCGCCTGCGGCGGTCGGCTTAGCTCGAACGTTAGGCCTTCTTCGGCAGGCGCACTTGAATCTGCGTGCCGTCCTTGCAGTTCACGTCCAGCACCGCACCGCGTTCCCATCGCTGGGCGTGCGCGTAGCCGCCGCGCTTGGCGCACAGCTCCTCGGCCACTGCAATGTCGGCCGGCTGCACCATGTCCACGCATCCCGTCAGCAGCGCAGCGCAAGCCACGAGGCGCCAGCCGCTGCTCTTGTCGGCCAGCAGCTTGTTCGCGTAGTCAGCAGCGGCTCGCGTTTCCAGCGTCAGCCGGTGCGTCTGTGGGTATGGCAGGCGCACATCGCACTCCACCGTGTCGCCAACACGTGCGCGCTCCGGCGCCAGGCCTAACCCCTCGCTCGAACTGACGCCCAGCGGCGGGGTAGGTTGGCTGCTATCGGTAGCTTCTGTAGTCATCGGGCTTCCTTTCGCGCCGCTGGTCGCAGCTCAGCTCGAACGTTAGGCATGCTGGGCGGCGGTTTGGCGCGCGTAGCGCAGCAGGTCCGGCAGGCCAACCCAGTTGCCGTAAGGGCCGCTCCAGCTACCGGAGTCGCCCCACAGCTTCACCTGGCCGGCATGGTTCAGCCGGCAGGGCTTGTAGCCAGGCCGGTCGCTGCACTGCCAATGGCTCACCACAAAGCCCGTGTCCTTGGTGGTCTTCATCAATATCACCTTGTCCTCCACCGTCAGACCGCTGTCCCACCACGGGCGCGTCTGGTGCGCGCGGGTCAGCGCCGCCATCAGCGTGGCACCGTTGTCCAGCATGTCATTGGCTGCGGCCAAGTCGGCGCACTGCTGTTCGTACTCCGCGCACTGCGCTTCGGCGCGGAACTGCTTCCCGTCCTCGGCTTCGTACATCGTCACGGTTTTCATCTTTGCTCTCCTAGGTTTGTGCGGGCATGCCTAACACTTCGTTCCAGCCGACTGCCTACGGCAGCGGCTGAACTCGGGCGTTGAAGCCCATCACGCGCCTCCCTCGGGTTGCGGGGCGGCGGCGAGCATGCGACCCCACGCGGCAATGGAGCCCGGATCGTGCGGGTCGGCGTCTTCCTGAGCGGCACCCCACGCGGCAAGCACCATCGCCTCGGTCGGCTCCACCGGCACCAGCTTCCACCCCTGCGGCACCCGTGGCGCCGGCTGCTGGGGTGCGGCGGCGTAGACCAGCGCCTTGAAGTGCGACGCGTCCTCGGGATACTTCTCAGCCCAGGCCTCATAGATCACATGCGGCATGAGCTGGAACACCGGGCCTGCCCACGCCACCGGCTGCTGGGGTGGGGCGGGGTGGGCGACGACGTAGCGCCGCACCCATGCGTCGAGCTGCTGCTGGCACCACGCCTTGGCCGCGGCAAGCGTGTAGAAGTCTTCGGCGTCGCCTTCGCCCCACGATGCGCCCCAGGGCTTCTCTTCGCTTTGCTCGTAGATGATGCAAAAGCCGTGGTGCTTGTCAGTCCACTGGCCGGGGTGGTGCATGTCCCACTCCAGCGGCCGGGCGCTCAACGCCACCGGCTCGGCCTGCGCTTCGCTGGCGGCCAGGGCGGCGCGGAGGGCATCGGCGGCGGCTCCAAACTGCGGCCTCTCAGCCTGCCAGCCGGAAACCGTCTCAAGCGCCTCCAGCGCCATGCGCGCCGCTTCGTGCAGGGTGGTCATGCGCGCTCTCCCTTGGCGATGCGCTTGATGTCATCGATGCATTCCTGCATCGCGTCCAGTTCGGCCCGCAGCGCATCCCGCTCGGCCGTGAGCCTGTCCACCTCGGCCAGCAGCTCGGGGGCGGCCGGCACAAGCTGCACGGCGCGGTGCGGCGCATGCTGCGGGTACAGGCGGTCGCACTCCTCGGCCTCGTTGCGCGCGTCTTCTTCGTTCACGCACAGCATGGCCTGCCCAGCCGCGCTCAAGCAGTACCAGTGCCCGGCCGCCAGCGCCGCGCGCAGGGCTTCGATGTTCGATGTCATGCTGCGCGCTCCTGTTCCGTGCCGACGATGTTCCCGAACGCCACGCACTCGGCGAGCAGCTGCTCGGGCGTGGCGCCGGCCTTCTGCAGCAGCAGGCAGTCGAGCGCGCCGGCCATGAAGTCCCGCCGCGCCTGAATCGCAGGCGTCGCCCGCGGGTCGATGGGGGCGTCGGCCTGGGCTTCGGCCCAGGTTTCGGCGAGGGTGGTGGGGGTGGTGCTCATGCGTCGCCAAACCGATCCGCGAACGCCTTGTTCAGCTCGGCCAGCTCCGGCGGCTTCAGCGTCGTGCGCGCTTCGTCAAGCAGCACCGCCGCATCGTCACTGTTCGCGGCTTCGTTCAGCTTGTTGACGTACTCCTGCAGCAGCGTGCTCGGCTGCAGTTCCTGCATGCGGCGGTCATACTCGGCCTTGAACGCGGCGCGGCGGTCTTCGGCCTTCGTGGCACGGTAGGCGGCGGCAAACGCAGCCTTCAGCGCCTCCACGTCGCCGGCCGCCTTGATGGCCGCGATCAGGTCGGCGTCGGCGCTGTCCATGCGCTTGACCTCGTACAGCGCCTTCTTGCCCTTCGTGACCGCCAGCGACACGCGGATGTCGGCAGGGATGTCGGACAGGTGCGAGATGCGAACGCCGCCCACCAAGTCCTTGCCGAACCGCACGTCGGGGTCGTTGTAGACGCGCATGGACCGGCCCGCCCACTTGTTGCCGTCGTGGCCCCAGGCCAGCACCAGCACCTTGCGCATCGTCAGGCACGGCTTGTACGGCCGGCCCTTGTCGCCTTCGTAGTGGACCGTCACCGGCTGGTCGCCGCTGTTGGCAGTCACGCGCGACACCGTGATGGTCATTGGTCCGCCGACGAGTTGGTCGGCGTTCAGTTGGTCGCTCTTGGGCACGATGGTCGGCCGCAGGTCGAGAATCTCGCTCATCATTCCTCCACGAATGAAACTTCAACCTCTCCGCTGCGCTTGGCATAGGCGGGGTAGTCCAGGGACTGCTTGCCTTCGCCATAGGCCGGCCAGCGGTCGTTTTCCAAGCTCCAGGCGATGCGCTGCATCAGCTCGGCGCGCTCGTCTTCAGCCTGTTCGATCAGCTCGGGCGTGAGGTCATAGGGCACGGCCAGAACGGGCGGCGCGCTGGTGACGACGCCCCACGTCCACGGGTTGTCCTTGCACGGGGTCAGCCGCGCGCCGTGCTTCACCGCGTCAAGGTAGTGAGCGCGCTGCAGTTCGTACTTCATGCGCGCCGCCGTGCGGCCAAACGCAGCCGGCGACTCGTCACCCGTGCTCTTGAGTTCGAGGATGCGCGCGGTCTTGCCGTCCACCTGAAGCCAGTCCAGACGGGCCTTGCAGTAGACGCGGGTCGCGGGGTCGGTCCAGAAGATGGACACCTCACCGTGCCCCATCGCCATCAGCGAGGCCAGCTCGGGCACGGCGTTGATGGCGCGCAGTTGCTCGCGGCACAAGGCGAAGTCTTCCGCGGGCACGATCTCGCGCTGGCCGATGTTGCTCTGGAACTCGCGCCACCACTCCATGGCCGCCGCGCTGTCGGGGCTCGGCTTCTTGGCCTCCCACTGGGCTCGCGTCGGCCGCTTCGGCGCGTTGTCAGGCACCACGACATACCGCCCCGCCAGCGCCTCGGGCTCCAGCAGCGCGCAGTGCGCCAGCGTGCCGCGCAGCATCGGGCGCGTGGGCTTCGTCTCCACGCGGTTGCGGTAGTGCCACGCCGACCGGCTGAACAAGCGCAGGCCCGATGCGCTCACGGCGTTGACGGCGTGGTACGTCTCGAAGGGCATGTCGAGGTACATGCCCATGGGGCGAGGCGCGTTCACTGCCCACCCCAGCGCGCGAAGGCATGCACGACCGCCAGGC
>Ga0075157_10002502_pt1 | contig 10721 bp, 2 predicted proteins | sample JI81BgreenDNA_FD_70967 | JGI IMG/M metagenome (GOLD analysis project Ga0075157, IMG submission 70967) | Wastewater effluent complex algal communities from Wisconsin, to seasonally profile nutrient transformation and Carbon sequestration -... | ecosystem: Engineered > WWTP > Effluent > Algae...
GGCGGAGAAGCAACCATGGGCGATCGACACTCAACAAAACGGCTGAACCAACAGCACCCTAAACCCTAGCCCCAGTCCAGAGGGAGTCATCGAGCTTTTCGCAGCGATCGAGCTGGATCCGGGCGATCCGCCCCAATCCAACGGCGATCGGTGCCCCTAGCATAACGGTCGGGTCTGGGCGATCGGCAAGCGAACGGAACCCGGCCGCCACAACCAGGGCGATCGCCAGGACGACTAGCGGTTACCAAGGACTGCCGATCGTCACAAAACTCGCCCAATAGTAAGGATGCGACAGGGGCAGCGTCACGGGTTCTGGATTGGAAGCGGGAATGGGGACGCCCGCCCCATCCTCCCGCAGCCGCGATGGATCGGCCAAGCGGTTCGCCGTGGGCCCCCGCAGCAGGGACAACTGTGCTTGGCGCAGGGCTTCGGCCTTGGTGGGAGCCGATTGCAGGGCCTGATAAAAATTGGCCATCAGGTTCAGGGTGCCGTCGTCGCTCACAGACCAGAGGCTCGCCACCACGGATTTGACTCCTGCTTCAATGGCTAGCCCCGAAAAACCCAGTTCTGTGGTGTCGTCGCCCACCGCCGTGCGGCAAGCACTCAGCACCAACAGTTCCAGCGGTGGTTCATCGAGCTTCAGTTGCCGCAACTCAGTCATGGCCAACCGTCGATCCCACAGTTGCACAAAGGAGTTGCCGAGGTTGCCGGGTTGGAAGTCCGCATGGGTGGCCAGGTGCAAAATGGGGTAGGGCTTGACCTGGCGTTGGTGTTTCAGGTTGGCGAACGTAAAAGCGTCATTCAAAAAGCTGCTGGAGCTGGGAGCGATGCGGGCGATCGCCGCCAGTTCCAAGGGCACGGCTGGCAAGGGCGGCAATTGCTGAAACTCAGACATGCCAAAGCTCAGCACCGGCGACTGGCGCAGGGACTGGAATTGCGCGTTGAGCAGGCTGGCACTGGGCATCATGCCCACGCTGTAGCGTTCGATCAAAAACTGCTGGCCATCGTGCAGTGCGGCGATCGGCAGGCCGCGCAGGCCGCGATCCATGGAAAACACCAGGGACTGAATGCGCTGGTTGGCCAGGGAGTCGGCGATCGGGGTTAGCAACCACTGATAAAGCTGCTCGGCGGGGCGGCGATACGCATCGCTCTGGTGTTCCAAGGGGTTGGTAATTGACGATCGCAAAGCGACGGTGGTGTCGATCACCTGCTGGCGGGGCACCTCAACCGTGTGAGACACCGGCTCTCCATTGGGCAAAACCAACATCACATTCAGGCGATCGTCCCGCATCAGGGTGTAGATGAACGCCGTGCGCACACCCGTTTGGGCTTCTGCCTGCTGCAACATGGCCTGAAGGGCGGGCAGGTCAAGGGCGCTGGTGTTCAGGGGGCGACCCAAATAGGTATTGAAGTCGTTGGTATAGAAGCGATCGAGCTCGCTGATGGCCAGGTTCGTGTTGCCCGCTTCCAGGCGATCGATAATCGGTCGGCGCGCGCCCTCATCGATCGCGACGTTGGGGGCCGTTGCCCGGGGGGCTGTCACGGTCACGATTGCTGAGCCGGGTTGAGCCGTGGGGGTTTCCGGAGCCTCAGTCGATGATCGCTCAGATGACTGAAGGGTTTGGATCGCGATCGCCGGGGCGATCGGGGGGCGCGACGCGGCGACACCAACTGCGGGGGAGATCGCCAAGCTGGGGGTGAGGGTGCCTTGGCTGATGGTGCGATCGCTCGTGCTGATCGCGCCGGCCAAACCGCTGGTGGCATTGGGCTGCCCGATCGCCAGGGATTCCCCCCCAGATTGCAGTTGCAGCCCCCGATCGCCTCGACCGCCGCCCACGGCCACGCTGGCGAGGTTGCCCTGGCGATCGGTAAAGGTCGCCAAGGCTCGGAACGATCGCGTGGCCGTCACGGCCACCGATCCGCCCAGCCCCTCGGGGCCGCCTTGGGCATTCAAGCTGGCTACTTGAATATCCCCTTGGGTTGGTTCCAGGGTGCTGAGGCGAATCTCTCCGCCTTGCACCTGACCACTGACATCGATCGCCCCGAGAGTTAGGCTGTTGCGCCCGGTCATTTGCACGGTGCCGCCTGTGGTGCCGGTGGCGGTGATATTGCCGGTGGTGATGGTGGTGCCTGTGATGGTGGCTTGGCCCGCCGGCCCTTGTTGGCCCGACAGCTCAATGTTCCCTAGGGTGGCCGCTGCCGGGGTGCTGATGGCAAGGTTGCCGCCTTGGCCGCCCGTGGTGATGATGGGGCCGCCCACGTTGATGGATCCCGCTTCACTGCGCAACAGCACCGATCCACCCGACTGCGCGACCGACCCCGCCGCATTCAGTTGACCGACAATCCCGATCGCCCCATTGCTACGCAGCAGCACCGACCCACCGGGCCCTGCGATGCTGGCGGCTTGCACGTCGCCGTTCACCTGCAGGCCGGTGGCGCTATCCAAGGCGATCGACCCGCCCGCCAGTTGTCCGCCACTGTGAATCGGCCCCGTTTGCAGGAAGCCGTTGAGGGCCGTCAAGGAAATGGCCCCACCGCGATCGCCCCCCACGGCCAGTAGTGATCCGGTATCAATGCGATCCGTGGCCGTAATGGTGATGGCGCCAGCGGAGCCGGTGGGATGGCTGGTGTCGATGCTGCCGATGGTCACGGAGTCACCCGCCTGCAACACCACTGGGCTGCCGGGGGCCTGGATCTGATCGCCGCGATCGACAAAGGTGATGTTGCGGCCAGCGTCCCAGCGCACTGACCCGGCCCGCAAACTCAGGCGATCGTCCGGCAGGTTCTCCAGCACAATGTCGCGATCGGCCACCAACACCAAGTTGCTGGTTTCGGCGAGGGCTTCGAGCTGCTGTTCGGTGACAACGGAGTCAGGGCTGGCACCGGTGGAGCTGCTGCCCCCTTGGCCAGTATTGGCCGCCGATCCGCTGGTGACGACTTGGGGGGCAGTGGGGCGGATGGAGTTGGATGGGCCGCCCCCCCAGGCGATCGCGCCAGTGGTTCCGTCTGTGGCTTCAACGCCTTCTGTCCCTTCAATCCCTTCAATCCCTTCAATCCCTTCGACCCCCTCCACGAGCGTGTCATCGGGATCGATCGTTGGATCGCCGTCAGCATCGTCTACGGTTCCCGCCAATGAATCATCGATGGCAGTGGAGCCGTCATCCACCGTGGGGTCATCCACAGGCACAGGGATGGGCTCTGGATCGCTGGGGGTTGAGGAGGATTCCTCAGGTGGGATGGTGCTGCCCGCCCCAGCGATCGGGTCACACTCGTCACAAGCTGGCGACTCGACCAAGGGGTCGCCCGACGGGTCGGACTCGCTGGGTGGTTCAACACCCGGATCCACCGGCGCGGGCTCTTCACCATCTCGTAGGCGGCGATCGCCCCCGGTCGATCGCAGGCTGCTGCGAGTGGTGGCCCCCGCACCATTGCCAGCCACGATCCGAATATCCCGTGGATCGAGCAACAAGGTGCCCATCGCTCCCTGCGCCGCCCTGAGATCAACCTGGCCGGTCAACATCAGATCTTGCTTGCCGGAGACTTCCACAAAGCCGCCGTTGCCGCCAAAGGGGCCACCCCGCGCTGAGATCGCCCCATCAAACCACGTGGTTTTGTCCGACCAGATGATTGCCTGGCCACCATTGCCAATGCTGAGGGCATTGGCCTGCAAGCGGGAATCGGCATCCACCAGGGTTAACTGTGCCCCAAACACGCCCCCATTGCCCCGCTCGCTGCCGCCCACCTGCAACCGTCCGCCCCCTGAGAGACCACTAGCATCAACCTGCGCGCCGATTAAGCCCACCCGATCGCCCGCGATCGTCACGTTGCCGCCCTGGCCCGTGGCGCTGGACACATCGATCAATCCCGACACCACCGCCCCGCGATCGGGCAAAACGGCATAGTTCCCAGCGGCGATCGCTCGCAAACTGACGGAGCCATCGGGATTGGCCACCAACCGCGATGCGCTGCTGAGTTGTCCGCCCGCCAGCAGTTCCGGCAGCGATCGCCCCGCGATCGCGCCCGGTTGGGGCAGCACCACCTCCAAGCTGAGGGTGGAGCCATCGGGCGCAATCCGTACCCGGTTGGTGCCCGGAATGGCTGCGATCGCAACGGTGCCCCCCGGCGCTTTCAAGGTTCCTGTGGAGAGCATCCCGCCGCCGCTGATCAGCCACAGGTTGTGGCCCGCCGGCACCGTCAATTGCCCGGCATTCACCAAGCTGCCCGGTCGCAAGCTGGCAAACTCGAGCCAGTTCAGTGACCCGCCCAATCCGGCAAAATCGACCGCTCCCGTAGCCGGAAACCAGCCGCCATCGCTAAAGCCCAAGCTCGTAGCCGTCGTGGCCGTAAACGAAGCGGGTACATCGAGGCGCGCCCCCGCCCCAAACACAATTCCCGCCGGATTCATTAAATACAAATTGGGGTTGCCGCCCGAAACGCGAATCAACCCGTCAATCACCGAAGGGTTGCCGCCCGTGACCCGCCCGACGATCGCATTCAAATCAGGCGTGGCTAAAAAGTTCGCGATTTCCTGGGAGGAGAGTCCCAGTCGCTCAAAACTGTGAAAAAGATTGTTGCCCGTGCGGGTGCCGCCGCTGATGTCGTAGCGATCGCCTTGGTGCTGGACAGTGGTGCCGATGCCGTCTGTTGCTGGGGCGATCGCCGGTTCGCCACGGGCTATTGATGGTGCAAGGGCCGCTCCCAGCAGCGAGATCGCGATCGTGCTGAGGGTGCGCGGGGCGTAGACCATAGTAATAACCGCAAGCGTCATGTCACATTTGCTGCACCCTGGTCTAACTATATCGCTATTAGCTAAAGCAATCGACTCCCTTTAGCAGGCAAGAAAAGTAAAGATCCGGATAGTCAAAAAATAATTTTTATCGCAATTTAAAGTTCAGACTAAGCCGTGTCATGGGACGAGCCATTGAATTGTGCAAACGTCCTGCCTGTAAAGGCTTTGAGGTGAATGGATTGAGCTATGTTGCCGTTGAAATTTAACTATAATGCGAGTCGAAATTGAGCTATTCAGTTATAGCTGATCTGATTAATTTTGTGGCTCACATTGCGGAGAAAATGGCTACTCATTACGGAATAGATTGTTTAGAATTCATTTCCCTAGATTTGCATGAATGAGCAGCGCGATCGGCTGTGCAACACAAGGACGAGATCGCCGCGCCCAACGGGGAGCATATGAGAGACATTCGTGGCGGCGATCGAATCAGCAATGGGCGATCGCCGCGTCTGTCGGCCGCGTTTACCGGCTGATCTGTACGGTTGATCGTCTCGATCGCGATGGTGCAACGGCTGGTTTGAAGGGGTGTTAGGCGGAGCCAATGTCAGGATGCGATCGCCATTTGAGCGCCCGGGTGTGTGGATGGCTCATCCGATCGATCACGCTTCTGGCCCGGGACGGGCATCCCTTACCAAGGACTGCCGATCGTCATGAAGCTCGCCCAATAGTAGGGATGTGACAAGGGCAGGTCTATGGGTTCCGGGTGAGCCGCCAACATGGGATGGTCTGCTAGGTGCTCGCGCAAGCCTGACTGGCTCGCTCCTGGGTCAGTGGTGGCTCGCCGCAACAGTGACAGTTGAGCCTGGCGCAACGCTTCTGCCTTGGTGGGAGCCGATCGCAGGGCCTGATAAAAATGGGTCATCAAGGTCAACGTGCCGGAATCGTGAACCGACCACAAACTGGCCACCACTGATTTGACCCCTGCCTCGACTGCCAGCCCCGAAAACCCTAACTCCGTGGTGTCATCTCCTACTGCCGTGCGACAAGCACTCAGCACTAACAATTCCAGCGGAGGATCATTCAGCTTCAGTTGCCGTAACTCGGTGATTGCCAATCGTCGATCCCATAGTTGTACAAAGGAGTTGCTGAGGTCACCCGGCTGGAAGTCCGCATGGGTCGCCAGGTGCAAAATCGGGTAGGGCTTGGCCTGGCGCTGTTGCTTGAGGTTGGCGAAGGTGAAGGATTCATTCAGGAAGCTACTGGAGCTTTGGCTGATGCGGCCAATCACAGCAAGTTCCAGGGGCACGGCAGGCAAGGGTGGCAATTGCTGAAATTGAGACATGCCAAAGCTGAGTACTGACGCCTGGCGCAGGGATTGAAAGCGCGCATCCAACAGGCTGGCACTGGGCATCACACCCAAGCTGTAGCGTTCAATCAGGAATTGTCGGCCATCATGCAAGGCGGCCATCGGCAAGCTGCGCAGACCGCGATCCATGGAAAACACCAGGGATTCAATGCCTTGCTCGGCTAAGGAATCCGCGATCGGGTCTATCAGCCATTGGTAAAGCTGCTGAGCCGAAACCAGATAGCCATCGCTCTGGTGTTCCACAGGATTGGTAATCGACGATCGCAGGGCGATGGTGGCTTGAATGACTTGTTGGCGAGGCACCCTGATCATGCGCGAAACAAGCGGCCCACGGGGCAACACCACCAACACATTGAGGTGATCGTCCCGCATTAGGCTGTAGACGAAGGCCGTGCGCACACCCGTTTGGGCTTCTGCTTGCTGCAATATGGCCTGGAGGGCCGGTAGGTCAAGGGCACTTGTGCTGAGGGGGCGACCCAAATAGGTATTGAAGTCATTGGTATGGAAGCGTTCTAGTTCACTAATGGTCAGATTGGGGTGACCATTAGCCACGCGCGCATCGATCGCTTGGGGCAATCCCTGATTGATCGGCAGGCCGGGAGCTGCTGTCCCCAGGGCCGCTGTCATCAAGCTCGATCGCGCTGGAGCCGTCAGGGTAACCGTTCCATTAGTTGGCAACTGGCCAGACGACCGAAGTACCTGCGTCGCGATCGCTGGATTGAAGGTGACAGAGGATGCACCGACATTAGCAGTAGGCGTAGTAGGGGGGATTGGCCCGTTGGCAGTGAGGGTGTTTTGGGTGCTCGTCTGGTCGATGAGGTTCAATTGACCGACTGAACTGCGGACAACATTCAACGGCTCGATCGCCTGGGTGGCACTCCCGACCTGGAACTGCAAGAGGTTGCCGGTTGTGCCCACAACCGATCCATCCTGCTGGGTGACGGTCATGGTCGTGGCCGGGCTGGGGAGATCCAACTGGCTCAACCCATTGACGGCGGACAGACGGGTGGCCGATAGGGGACTGATGCTGAGGGTGTTGCTGGAGTCTCCGGTTGTTGATGGGCTAGGCGCAAACTGCAGACCAGGGGTGCTTTCCAAGACGGTCGGCGGGTTGCTCCCCAGCCCACCCCGGGCATCACCCGCCCCCCCTGCGCCCAGGAACCCCAATCGGTCGCTGAAAAATAACCTGTGGCTGCTTTGGCCAAAGCCGTTTCGCAGATCGATTGATGTCGGTAATGGCTCATTGAGCCTGGGTAAGGTTGCCAGAGAACCAGTTGGGTTGCCAGTTGGCTGGCTGGCTGCGATCGCCCGTAAACTGACCGAGCCGTCCGGATGCGGCACTAACCGCGTGGCGCTAGTGAGTTGGCCACCCACCAGCAACTCCGGTAGCGATCGACCAGCCAAGGCCTCTGGCGCTGGTAGGGCCACCTCTAAACCCAGGGGTGAGTTAGGTGGCGCAATTCGCACCCGGTTGGTGCCCGAAACGGCACTAATCGCAAAGCCGTTCACTGACTGGTTGGGCTGGCCCGCCGGGCCAACTTGGCTACCACTAATTAACCAGAGACCCTGTCCCACCGGGACGCTCAACTGTCCCCTGTTGACCAGGCTGCCGGAACTCAGGCTACCGAATTCTAGCCAGTCCAACGACCCACCCAAACCCGAAAAATCCACAGTACCCGTGGCTGGAAACCAACCCCCATCACTGAAGCCCAAGCTGGTAGCCGTCGTGGCCGTAAACGATGCGGGTACATCCAGACGAGCGCCAGCCCCAAAGACAATGCCCGCCGGGTTCATCAAATACAAATTGGGGTTGCCGCCCGAGACGCGAATCAACCCGTCAATTACTGACGGATTGCCCCCTGTGATGCGCCCCACAATAGCGTTGAGATCCGGGGTGGCTAAGAAATTCGCGATTTCCTGGGAGGAGAGTCCCAAGCGCTCAAAACTGTGAAACAGATTGTTGCCTGCGCGGGTGCCGCCGCCGATATCGTAGCGATCGCCCTGTTGCTGGACGGTGGTACCAATACCGTCATTTGCCGGGGCGATCGAGGGTTCGCCACGCACTCCATCGGCGGTGATCAATACCCCGATCGCTGCCGCCAATCCCATCCCTCGGTGCATTACACTGCCCATGCTTGTCATTCCCGATCAAGTAATGTGCTGTGTCTACTGCTGGCTACATATGCTAGCTCGCCATGGAGGATTGAGGCAGGGAAAAGGGAAACCCTGCGGGGATCAAGTTGGCGGATGGGTCAACGCTGGTCACGATCAGATGGGTGATTGGCCAGCGAACCACGCTCAATTTCAACAATCAGCCTGTCAAGCGATTGCCACAACGGCCAACGGCTACCAAGGACTGCCGATCGCAGTGAAGCTGGCCCAATAGTAGGGATGGCTCAATGCAAAATTGGCGGACTCGCCTACCTGACTGGGCAGGGGAATGTTGCCGCCGGGAAAGATTAGCCGGCCGCGTTCCGCACGGGTTTGGCCTCGCAGCATGGCCAATTGCGCCTGGCGCAGGGCCTCAGCTTTGATGGGGGCTGATCGCAAGGCATCATAAAAACTGGCCATCAGCCCTAAAGTGCCCTCATCGCTGACATACCACAGGCTCGCGAGGACTGACTCGACGCCCGTTTCGACTGCCAGCCCCGCAAACCCTAGCTCGGCCGCGTCGTCCCCGATCGCCGTTCGACAAGCGCTCAAGACCAGCAATTCCACGGGCGGATCACTCAACCCCAGTTGTCGCCACTCGGTCATCACCAGGCGGCGATCCCACAGGCGCACAAAGGAATTCTGGGGCGTGCCGGGCCGGAAGTCTGCATGGGTGGCGAAGTGCAACACCGGGAAGGGATTCGCCCGCCGCTGTCGCTTCAGGTTCTCGAGGTTGAAGTCTTCATTCAGGAATGATTTGTTGTGCGCTGCCAGGTGATTAATCACTGACAGTTCGATCGGCACAGCAGGCAGGGGAGGCATGTCACTAAATTCCGACACCCCAAAGCTCAAGACGGGAGCCGCCTGAATGGGTGTGAATTGGGTATCGGTAAGGCTGGCGCTGGGAATCAGACCAAGGCTGTAGCGCTCGATCAAAAATTCCTGGCCATTGTGCAACGCCGCGACGGGCAGCGATCGCATCCCTCGATCCATGGCAAAGGCGATCGTGTTGATGTCATGGCGGGCCAGGTCTGCTGCAACCGGGCCAACAATCCAGCGATAAAGCTGCTCGGCGGGTGCTCGATAATTCTCCGTGTTGCGGGCTATGGGCTGGGTGATGGCAATGCGCAAATTGTTCACCTCAGTCAACAATCGCTGGCGCGTCGCATCAGTCACAGTGCGATGGATGGGCGGTGCATCGGGCACCACCAACACCAAATCCAGTTGCTCCGGGCGAGAAAAGGTGTAGAGGATGGCCGGCTTCAGGCCGACTTGGTGTTGAAGCTGGGTCAGTTTGGTTTGGAGTTCCGGCAGGGTAAGGGTGGGGTTACCGATCACGCGACCCAAATGAGCATTGGTGAGGGTTGTGTAGAGCCGATCAATCTCCAACAGGGCTAGATCGGGGCGATCACCGTCTAAGTTGATCGCAATTTCGCGCCGACTGCGATGCTCGATCGTCTGTAGGTTTGACAGCACCACGGATAACTCATCCAGCGACGATCGCTGAGCAATCGACTGCTGCTGCAAAACTCGCCCGTGATCGATCAAGTGATCCAGCAAGCCCAGACTCAGGTTGAGGGTCGAGAGGGCGGGATCGGGATGTAGTGAGCTGGTGGCATTGGGGTCTCTACTCGGAGCCGCATTCGGGGCGATCGATACTGGGGCTGCGGGGCGATCAGCATAGGCACCGCTGGTGACTAAAGAGTTTGGCGCTGCATTGACATCCCCATAGCTGCTCGAATTTTCGCTCGGGCCTGCACTTGGGCCTGCACTCGGGCTTGTACGGGTCGTACTGGTGTTGGGGGGGAGTAATGCGCTTGGAATGGTTGCTGGTAATGACTCGATCGATACGGCAGGCCGTGGTGAGGGCACGATGAACTGGACTTGCTGCTGAGCAAAGGTACCCGACAAGGTGTTGCTGCGGACTTCACCCACCACGCTGACTTGGCCGTTGTTGCTCCCGATCGCACTGATGGGGCGATCGCTGGTGTTGCTGCTAGGAGGGGCGATCGTGCTGGAATCCTGGGCATTCACTCCGGATGTCGTTCCCGGCCCACTGCTGACGGCCGGACTGTTGCTGCTACTTGGGGTGCTGTTGATCGTTCCTGGATTCGAGATGACTGTGGTGTTGGGATTATTGGCAACATTGTTTGAGTTACCAGGATTGCTGTTTGGGGTAGGGCTACTGGGATTATTGGCCGTCTGGTTATTGCCGTTTTGGCCGCTGTTCCCTTGACTGACATTGTTGTTGGCAGTCTGGTTATTGCCGTTTTGGCCGCCGTTCCCTTGACTGACATTGTTGTTGGCAGTCTGGTTATTGCCGTTTTGGCCGCTGTTCCCTTGGCTGACATTGTTGTTGGCAGTCTGGTTATTGCCGTTTTGGCCGCCGTTCCCTTGGCTGACATTGTTGTTGGCAGTCTGGTTATTGCCGTTTTGGCCGCCGTTCCCTTGGCTGACATTGTTGTTGGCAGTCTG
>Ga0075157_10002503_pt1 | contig 10720 bp, 10 predicted proteins | sample JI81BgreenDNA_FD_70967 | JGI IMG/M metagenome (GOLD analysis project Ga0075157, IMG submission 70967) | Wastewater effluent complex algal communities from Wisconsin, to seasonally profile nutrient transformation and Carbon sequestration -... | ecosystem: Engineered > WWTP > Effluent > Algae...
GTCCTCGCGCACCTTGTCCTGCGTTTCGCCGCGCTCGGCCAACGCGCGGAGTGCGGCCCGCACGCGCCGCGCGTCCACGAGCGTGGCGGCGGCCGCCGCCGGTTGCAAGACAGCACGGCGACGAATGCCCGAGGCGCGCTCCTCGTCGACGGCGGCCTGCGACTGGAGCCAGGTAAGCAACGCCTCGAAGTCGCGCAACAAGTCGCCCCCGGGCATTTGCGCGGCGGCGTCGGTGTTGACGAAGTCGAGCCAGAGACGCGTTCGCGGCGGCACAGGGCCGGGTAACCGTTCGCGTACCTCGACTCGCCTCGGTTCGGAGGCGGAAACAGGCATATAGTGAAGGCAGTTGGACAGAGGTTACTTGTCCACGTGCCTGCAAGCAAGCCAGTTGCCGGTTACTTCCTCACATTCCTGCTCCAGTATCAGCCATGGCCGATTCCTTGCTCTCCCGCATCAGCCCCGTGATCGTCGGTTCGGCCAATCCGGTGAAGGTGGCAGCCGTGCGTGCGGTCCTGGAACGCATTGCTGTCGGGGTGGAGGTGCACGGGCTCGCCGTGCCCAGCGGCGTGCCCGATCAGCCGTTCGGCGATGAAGAAACGCAGACCGGCGCCCGTCAGCGTGCCATTGCCGCCCTGGCGTCCGTTCCGGGGGCGGTGCTGGGCATCGGCCTCGAAGGGGGCGTGGTGGAGCAGCCGAACGGGGCGCTCCGCACTTGTGCCTGGGCCGTGGTCGTGGACCGCACCGGCCGGTCAGGCGTTGGGGGATCGCTCTCCATGCCGCTCCCCGATCGCGTGGCGGCGCGCATTCGCGCCGGCGAGGAACTTGGCCATGCCATGGACGCCGAGGCACGCACCACGGGCACCAAGACCGGCCGGGGGGCCGTGGGGATTCTCACGGCCGGGCTCATAGACCGTCAGCGTGCCTATGAACCCATGGTCGCGTATGCCTTGGCGCCGTGGCTGGCACCGGAGCTTTTCGCTCCAGTGCCGTAGAGAGCTCAGCGAGGCAGGCCTCTCAATGGGCCGTAGGTCGGAAGACGAGGATGGGCTGGTTCGCATGCCGAATGACCTCGTCGGCCACACTCCCGAGAACGAAGCGCTTGAAGCCACCGCGTCCGTGGGTGGCCATGGCAATGGCGCCGCACGCCGCTTCGTTGGCGGCATCGAGAATGCCGCGAGCCACGCTCATGTCGGTGATGGCGCGCACCGTGGTATTCGGCGGACAGTTGCCTGCCATGCGCTGGAGATACTCTTCCCGCACGTGCTCTTCGGCGCTGAGGGCGCTGTCGTCAGCAAGCAGCGCTTCGGTGCCGAACGGTGCCATGGAAATCGCGTGCGGAACCGTCACCGCTACCAGATGCAACGACATGCCGGTGGCCTCGGCAAAGGTGCGCGCGTGCGGCAACACGGCTTCGGCGAAACTCGACCCGTCGAGCGTGCAGAGTAGCGCTCCACAGGGCAGCGGAGGTTCGTTCTCGGGATGCTCGCTGCCGGCCCCGCGAACCAGCAGCACGGGCGCCGTGGCGCGCGTGAGAAACGCCGAGGCCACACTCCCCAAGCGTAGGCGTTCGAAGCCACTGCGGCCGTGCGTGGTCATCACGACCAGGTCGGCATGGTTCGCGAGCAGGTGCTCTTCGAGCGCCTCCACGATGGTCCCTTCGAGCAGGACCCCGGTGGCGTTGACCCCCTGCTGACGGAGATGGGCCACAGCCGCGTCGAGCACGTGCTGGTCGTGGCTGCGGTGCGCCTGGACGAGTTCCTGATCGTAAACCGGGATGGCCACCTCGCCGGGTACGAACGGGATGTACGCACTGGGGTCGTGGACGATGGCCAACTGTACGCTGGCGCCCGTACGGGCCGCCAGTGCTGCTGCCACGGGGAGGGCGCGGGCGCTGTGCACCGAGCCGTCATAGGGCACGAGGATGGACGTATACATAGCTTGAGGGTGCACGCTCGTGCGCGTTTCGGCCAGAGGGGAATCCCCGGGTCGATTGTCACGAAAACACTCCCGGTCTCCGGCCCATCATGTCCGAGCTCTCCCCCCGCCCGTTCCGCTGTACCGATCGCGTCCGCTGGGCCGATGTCGACCTGGTGGGGATCATGCGCTACAGCGCCGTCACGCGCTTTCTCGATATGGCCGAGCAGGAACTGCTGCGGGCAGCCGGGCTGCCGTACTCGTTCATCTTCGAGGCGCCTGAGTTGTGGATGCCACGCCGCCACCTGTCGATCGAATTCCTGGCGCCGGCCCGCATCGATGACCTGCTGCACATGGTGATCTGGGTATCGCGGCTCGGGGACAGCTCGCTGACGCTCACGATGGACCTTCGGCACGACGACGGGCGTTTGGTAGCCGAGGTGACGCTCGTGGTGGTGTGCGTTACCGCGGACACGTTTTCCAAGCGGTCGCTGCCGCGCGTGGTGCGAGAGGCGCTCACGCCCTTCGTGTGCAGCACCGACGAGGCACGGCAACTCGCGTAGCTCTGGGGCACATTGCTCCGAACGCCCATCGGCAGGGGTGCCAGCCATCCTGGGCCGACTAGATTTCCGATATGGCCAACAGCACGACCACGACCAGCAATCCCGCCGGGGCGACGGCCGCCGGTGCCGCGCCCGACCAGACCTACGTTCGCAAGGGATTCGGCCTCAAGGCCGAGGTGCAGGACACCTTGGCGGCCGACTACACCGGGCATCTCGTCGACCTGCTGCGCGCCCGTGATTACGCGCTCACGGTTGGCGACACCACCATTCGCCTGGCGCGCGAATTCGGTTTTTGCTACGGGGTGGAGCGGGCCGTCGATTACGCCTATCAGACACGCCTCAAATTTCCGGAGAAGCGCATCTTTCTGGCGGGAGAGATCATCCACAACCCGCATGTGAACGAGAAGCTCAAGGAAATGGGCGTGGTGTTCCTTTCGGCCAGTGGCAAGGGGTTCGACTACTCCCCCGTACAGCCGGCCGATGTGGTCATCCTGCCGGCGTTCGGCGTGACCATCCAGGACTTCCAGACGCTGCGTGACCTCGGGTGCGTCATTGTCGATACCACCTGCGGGTCGGTGCTCAACGTGTGGAAGCGCGTTGAAGTGTACGCGCGTGACGGCTACACATCGCTCATTCACGGCAAGTTCTACCACGAAGAAACGCGCGCGACGGCGTCGCAGGTGGAGAAGTACGCCAATGGTCACTACCTCGTGGTGCGTGACATGGCCGAGGCGGAATTGGTGATGGATTACATCGAGGCCAAGGCCGGACTGACGCCTGCGCGTCCCGCCTTGTCGCGGGACGGGTTCCTCGAGAAGTTCGCCGTGGCGGCTTCCGACGGATTCGATCCCGATGTGCATCTCGAGCGTATCGGCGTGGCGAACCAGACCACGATGCTGGCGCGTGAATCGTTGGCCATTGGTGCAGCCGTTGGTGATGCCATGTCGCGTGCTTACGGCGAGTCGCACAAGGCGGAGCATTTCCGCACCTTCGACACCATCTGCAGTGCCACGCAGGATCGGCAGGACGCGGTGGTGGAGTTGCTGCGTGATCCGATCGATCTCATGGTGGTCGTTGGCGGCTACAACTCCAGCAACACGATTTCGCTAGCCGCGCTGTGCGCCGAGCAGGTGCCCACGTACCACATCGCCGATCCGGACGAGATCGATGTGCAGAACAACGGCGTGCGCTACCGTCGCATTGCCAAGCACCACGTGGAGGACACGATGCAGCCGTGGATTCCCACGTCAGGTGCGTTGCGCGTTGGTATTACCGCCGGCGCCAGTACGCCGAACAACAAGATCGGGCAGGCAGTGGCCCGCGTTTTCGCCATTCGCGGGATCGATCCGGCCACGGTGACCTGAGGCGAGGGCTGGCGCGGTCCGCGAGTCGGCGGAATGTTGGGGGAAGTTTCGCGCCGTCCCCCCATTCTCCGAGCGCGCCATGTCCGCCGAACGTGGTAGCATGATCAAATTCGCAGCTCCCGGTGCATTTCTCGCCGGGGGCGAGGCCAGCGGCTATCTGGCGCTGCCGCCGAGCGGGATTGGGCCGGCCGTGATCGTGCTGCAGGAATGGTGGGGGCTGGTTGAGCACATTCGGCAAGTTGCCAACCGGCTCGCGGAAGCGGGATACGTGGTGCTGGCTCCCGATCTCTATCGTGGCGAGGCGGCGAGCACTCCCGACGAGGCGCAAAAGCTCATGATGGCGCTCGAGCTGCCCGCAGCAGCGCAAGCGCTTGGTGGAGCGGCCGACTATCTGCACGCACACAGCGCGGTGCATCCCAAACGGGTTGGTGTGCTGGGCTTCTGCATGGGCGGGCAGCTGGCACTGTATGCGGCCACCGTACACTCCGAAATGATCGATGCCGTGGTGAACTTCTACGGCGTACTTCGCCCGGAAGTGCCGCTCGATCTTCGCGCGCTCAAGGCACCGGTGCTGGCCCATTTCGGCGTGCATGACACGGCCATTCCCCGAGCCAAGGCCGAGCGGCTCATGCGCGACCTCGCACATGCCGGTGGGGAGTGCGATGGATATTTTTACGAGGCTGGGCACGCCTTCTTCAACGATACGCGTCCCGCCGCGTACGATGCCGGAGCCGCAGCTCTCGCGTGGAACCGCACGCTCGAGTTTCTGCACACCACGTTGGCGACACACTGAATCAATGCTTCTCCACTCCCTGTTGCACACCAACGTACGCCTTGCCACCGTCACGCGTCGTGGGCCGGCTGCGATACTGCGAACCTGCGCGATGCTGGGCGCTGTCCTGCTCACGGCCGCCTGCTATGCGCGGCGCATGCCATCAACGCCAACCGCGAGCGCTGCGCCAACCGTACGCATGCTGCTGGTGAACGACGTGTATGTCACCGACACGTTGCGTGATGGCAAGGGCGGACTGGCGCGCGTGGCGGCGTTGCGGGATTCCATCGAACGGGCCACCGGCACCAAAGTGTTGTTCGTACTCGCGGGCGATGTGCTGTCGCCGAGTGTGCTCGGCAAATGGTACGGTGGCGCGCAAATGGTCGACGGGTTCAATGCGGCGCGTCTCGATCTGGCCACGCTCGGCAATCACGAGTTCGACAACTCGCGCGCGAGCCTGGTGGCCCGCCTTGGGGAGTCGAAGTTCCAGTGGCTGAGCGGCAACTGCGGTGAGGCCAGCGGAGCGCCGTTTCCGGGAGTGAAGGGGTGGGACACGCTACGCGTGTCGGGTGTGAAGGTAGGGATCCTTGGGACCACGGTGGTGCGGGACTACCCCGCCTACGTGAAGTGCCGCGATGCCGATGCCGCGACGACGGCGCTGGTGGACACCCTGCAGGCGCAGGGAGCCGATCTGGTTGTTGCGCTCACGCATCGCTTCATCACCGAGGATGAAGCCACGCTTGCCGCCGAACCTCGCATTCAAGCCATTCTCGGCGGCCACGAGCATGATGGCCGGCGGGCAGAGCGCGACGGGCGATTGCTGGTGAAGGCGGTGTCCAACTCACGCACCGCGGTGCTGGTGACGTTCGAGCGAGATGGCACAGGGGCGGCGAGTCGCTGGCGGGTCCGCGATCAGGTGTTCACCATCGGACCGGGTATGCGCGAAGACGCGGCCACGTTGGCGTCGGTGCAGCGGTGGCGTGACACGCTTACCCGACGCATCGGCCCCGATCGTGTGCTTGGCGTGGCGCCGGAGCTCATCAATGCCGTCGATTCGATTTCCAAGCGGGAAAGCCGCTTCGGCAATCTCGTGGCCGATGGACTGCGCATTGGCAGCAAGGCGGACATCGGCATGATCAACTCCGGTGCCCTGCGGTTCGATGATGTCATGGCAGCGGGCCCGATCACGAGACACATGTTCGAAGGCGTGTTCCTCTTCGCCGACGAGACGCGCACGGTCACCTTCCCGCTCACTGGCGCACGCCTACGGGACGTGCTCGAGCATGGGGTGCGGCAGGGCAGTCTGGGAAGCGGTGCCTATCCGCAGCTGAGCGGGGTCCGGTTTCGCTTCGACGCACGACAGCCCAGCGGCGCGCGCGTGGTTGGGGATCTGCTGCGGGACGATGGCCGGGTCATTGCACCAACAGACACCGTGCAGGTGACGTTCGTGACGTATCCCGCGTGTCGTGGAGGCGACGGCTATCGTCTACCCGAGGCCGCTGCGGCGTGCCGGGCTCTTGAGCAGGCCCCTGGCTCCACACCGCGCGCGGTCGATCTGGTCATTCAGCACCTCGAGAGCATGAATGGGCGAATCGTGGCACCGCCGACAGGACGCGTCATTCGACTCGACCGCCCGCAATAACGGGTGCACATTGGAAGGACCGCAGCGAATACGTTCTCCCAGCGCACTTCCATGAGCTCCCAGAACGAAGGACACGAACGGTTGACGCCCGCAGGCGTCGACGTCATTTCGCGGTTTCGCCTCGACGGCAAGGTGGCCATTGTCACCGGTGGCACGCGAGGCATCGGCTTGTCGATCGCCTGCACATTTGCGCGCGCCGGTGCGCGCGTCATGATTTCGAGTCGCAAAAGCGAACACGTCGAAGCGGCGGTGCAGGCGTTGCGCGCCGAGGGGCATGATGTGCACGGCCTGGTCTCGAACATGGGCAAGCCGAGCGACGCGCACGAGTTGGCCGCCCGCACTGTCGAGCACTTCGATGGCATCGACATCATCGTGAACAACGCCGCCACCAATCCGATTTTTGGCCCGTTGCAACACGCCACGGCCGAAGCGTTCGACAAGATCTTCGATGTGAACGTGAAGGGGCCGTTCGAGCTGTGCAAGACGGCGCATACCATCATGGTGGAGCGCGGCGGTGGCGCCATCGTGAATGTGTCGAGTATCGGCGGCATCACGCCGGAAGCAGGACTCGGGTTGTACAGCATGAGCAAGTCGGCGCTGATATCACTGACGAAGGTGATGGCGCAGGAGTGGGGTGCCGACGGTATTCGCGCGAACGCCATCTGCCCCGGCCTCATTCAAACGAAGTTTTCGTCGGCACTGTGGCAGGACGAAGCCATTGCCGAGAAGGTGCTAACGCATCAGCCGTTGCGACGCATCGGCATGCCCGATGATGTCGCGGGCCTGGCGCTCTTCCTCGCGTCCGATGCGTCGGCCTACTGCACGGGCTCCGTGTATATGGTCGATGGCGGGTACCTGTCGTGAGTGAGTCGGGCGACCAGACACACGCGATTGCCCCCGACGAACTCACCGCCATTCTCGACACCGCGCGCCGCTTCATTCGCGAAGACGTGGTGCCGTTGGAGCCGTTGCTGCTGAGCCAGCCGTGGCACGAGGCCGTGCACACACTCAATGCGTTGCGCGTACGTGCCCGAGCGCTCGGGCTGTGGGCCCCGTTTCTACCGGAAGCCTACGGCGGTATTGGCATGCCGCTCGATGCGTTTGCCCTCGTGAGTGAGGTGCTCGGGTGGACGCCGTTCGGGCACTACGTGTGCAACTGTCAGGCGCCCGATGTCGGAAACATGGAGTTGCTGCTGGCCTTCGGAACCGATGAGCAGCAGCGCACGTATCTGGCACCGCTCGCTCAGGGCGACTCGCGCAGTTGTTTCGCAATGACAGAGCCGGAGCATGCCGGATCGAATCCCGTGATGCTGTCGACTACGGCCATTCGCGACGGATCGCACTGGGTGATCAACGGCCACAAGTGGTTTACCAGCAGCGCAGACGGAGCCGCGTTTGCCGTCGTCATGGCGGTCACGGATGCAGAAGAGACCCGTCGGCATTTCCGCGCGAGTCAGATCATCGTGCCGCTGGATACGCCAGGCTTCCGTCTGGTGCGCAACATCTCCGTGATGGGAGAGACCGGGGGGGGTTGGGCGAGTCACGCCGAGGTGCGCTTGGATGATGTGCGGGTGCCGATCACCAACCTGCTCGGCCGGCAGGGGCACGGGTTTGCGCTGGCGCAGGAGCGATTGGGCCCCGGGCGCATTCACCACTGCATGCGTTGGATCGGCGTGTGCGAACGGGCGTTCGACTTGATGTGTCGCTACGCGGTGTCGCGGGAACTCGCGCCCGGGGAGCTGCTCGCCGACAAACAGCAGGTTCAGTTTTGGATTGCCGAGTCGCGCATCGAGATTCACGCGGCGCGCCTCATGGTGCTCGACGCGGCCGCGCGTATGACGCACGCGGGGCAGGAGGCCGCGCGCGAAGAGATCGCGTACATCAAGGTGTTCGTGGCCAACACGTTGCAGCGTGTCCTCGATCGAGCCATTCAGGTGTATGGCGCGCTTGGCATGACCGACGATACGCCTTTGGCGTGGTGGTACCGCCACGAACGGGCCGCGCGCATTTACGACGGGGCCGACGAAGTGCACAAGAGCGTGATTGCACGGCGGGCGCTCAAGGCGTACGGGGCGCGCGGGGCGCGCGCGGAACAGCGTAATGGGTTATGAGTTGCCACCCGACAACACCGCGGGAATCGGGTAGCGGGTGGTGGTAGTACAAAACCGCTGTGCCGTTGGGTGGTAGACCGTAACGTTTTTCCGGCGCGATATGTCCGAACACACCGTCCCTGTCCACGACGACGAGTTACTGCCGAACGAGGCGCTCCGCCGGTGGCTCGCCGTCGCCGCGCCGGAATGGATTGCGGAAGGCGACACGTTGTCGGTCAGCCAGTTTTCGTCGGGTTTCTCGAACCTGACGTACTTGCTCACACTGCAAGGCGCGAGCGGTGACCGGTTGCTTGTGTTGCGCCGACCGCCGCACGGGGTAACGGGCGGTATCGCGCACGATATGGCGCGGGAGTGCGGGATTCTCGCGGCGTTACATCCGCTCGGCGTCCCTGTGCCACGACCGGTGGCGCTTGGAGACGAGGCGTCGGTGTTGGGAGCGCCGTTCTACGTGATGGAGTACGTGCCTGGCGTCGTTCTGCGCGGGGCAGCGCCAGAGTTGCTCCGTGCCAATGCGACCGCACTGCCCGAGCGCATGCGGGCCATCTCCCGCACCTTCGTGGAGACGCTGGTGCGTCTGCATGCCGTCGATGTGTCAGCGGCGCCGTTGGCGGCGCTGGGGCGCCCTGAGGGCTATGTGCAACGGCAGGTGCAGGGGTGGAGCAAGCGGTGGGCTGCGTCTCGCACGAAGGAAGTGCGGGCGATGGATGACGTGGCGGCGTGGCTGGAAACACACCGCCCCCCGGAGCGCGGCGCGGCGCTGGTGCACAACGACTTCAAGCTCGACAACCTCGTGCTCACCGACGATATGTCGAAGGTGCGCGCGATTCTCGACTGGGAAATGGCCACCGTGGGCGATCCGCTCATGGATCTCGGGACCTCGCTGGCCTACTGGGTGGAGGCCGATGATGCGCCGGTTTTTCGCTCGCTCGGGTTGGGGATTACGGCACTGCCGGGCGCCTATCGCCGCGACGACGTGGTGCGCGCCTACGGCGAGGCCAGCGGCCGCGATGTCAGTGACGCGCCGTTCTATCTCGCGTTTGGCTTGTTCAAGGTGGCCGTGATCGCCCAGCAGATCTACGCGCGGGCGCAGCAGGGGCTGACGAACGATGCGCGGTTTCTGCAGTTGGGGAAGGTGGTGGAGGCGCTGGCCGAGAAGGCGGTGGAGGTGGCGCGGTAAACGACTCGGCGCTTGCGCCCGAGTGATCCGTGGAGAGTGGGAGATGGGGCAGCGTGAGCTGCTACGGGAGTCGGTACTACGGGAGTTGGTACTGCGGGAGTTGGTACTACGGGAGTTGGTACTACGGGAGTTGGTACTACGGGAGTTGGTACTACGGGAGTTGGTACTACGGGAGTTGGTACTACGGGAGTTGGTACTACGGGTACAACGAACAACGGGAACTGCCTCGCATGCGGCAGTTCCCGTTGTTCCAACTCCCGTTTCACCAACTCCCGTAGTACCAACTCCCGTTTCACCAGCTTCCGCAGTACCGCTGTTCTCCCGCCCTCAGCCCGAGTACACCTCAAAAATGCCCGCTGCGCCCATGCCGCCGCCGATGCACATGGTCACCATGCCGTAGCCGCCGCCGCGTCGGCGGAGTTCGTACACGAGTTGGGTGGTGAGTTTGGCGCCAGTGGCGCCAAGCGGGTGCCCGAGCGCAATGGCGCCGCCGTTCACGTTGATGATGTCGGTAGGCATATCGAGCTCCTTGATCACGGCGAGCGCCTGCGCGGCAAACGCTTCGTTGAACTCGATGAGCTTGAGGTCGGCCAGAGATAGCCCCGCGCGCTTGAGTGCCTTGGGGACGGCCTTGATGGGGCCGACGCCCATGATGCTCGGGTCCACGCCACCAACGGCGAAGCTCACGAAGCGGGCGAGCGGGGTGAGCCCGAGTGCCTTTGCGGTGTCGGCGCGCATGACGAGTACGGCAGCCGCGCCATCGGAGTACGGACTCGCGTTGCCGGCGGTCACGGTGCCGGTGGGCACGAACGCCGGACGCAGCTTGGCCAGCCCTTCAACCGACGTGTCGGCACGCGGGCATTCGTCGGTATCGAACACCACGTCGGTCACCGACTTTTCGGCGCCACGCCACACGAACTTCTGCGTGTGGATGGGTTCGATCTCGTCACGGAATACACCACGCGCTATCGCTGCCGCGGCCTTCTGCTGGCTATCACAGGCGAACTGGTCCTGTTGTTCGCGCGAAATGCCCCACTGCTTCGCCACGTTCTCGGCGGTGAACCCCATGCCGATGTAGCTCTCGGTGATATCGGGCGACAGGCGCGCGTTGTACCCACTCATGGGCACCTGTGACATCATCTCGATGCCGCCGGCCATGATGGCGTCGCCCTGCCCC
>Ga0075157_10002505_pt1 | contig 10710 bp, 8 predicted proteins | sample JI81BgreenDNA_FD_70967 | JGI IMG/M metagenome (GOLD analysis project Ga0075157, IMG submission 70967) | Wastewater effluent complex algal communities from Wisconsin, to seasonally profile nutrient transformation and Carbon sequestration -... | ecosystem: Engineered > WWTP > Effluent > Algae...
CAAGGAGAAATTGATGTACTCATTTTCTTTTGGGATGCTATGGAAGCTCAACCACACGATAGCGATGTAAAAGCATTATTACGTCTTTGTGTTGCATGGAATATTATTATGGCTTGCGATAGAGCTACTGCCGATTTTATTATGACCTCTCCATTTATGCACGAAACTTACAATGCAACTTTACCAGACTATACCGATTATTTAAGCAGAGAAATTAAAACCGATGAATAACTTACAACTTAGAATTTGGCAAAAAGACGATGCTCAACAACTTGCTGCCATTGCCAATAATAAAAACATTTGGAGCAATGTATTAGATAGTTTCCCTAGTCCATATACAGTAATGGATGCTTTGCAATGGATTAATAAAGAAAGTTCGGCACAACCCATTACAAAATTTGCTATAGAATATCAAGGCAGTGTAGTGGGCGGTATTGGAATGATTTTAAATGAAGATGTATATCGCAACAATATTGAACTAGGCTATTTTGTTGGAGAAACGTATTGGGGTAAAGGCATTGCTACAACTGCTATTAAAACCATTGTAGAGCATATTCAAAAAAATTATTCGGTCAATAGAGTGATGGCTCGTGTATATGCTCACAATACAGCTAGTATGAAGGCTTTACAAAAAGCAGGATTTCACTTAGAAGGCATTCAAGAAAAAGCTGCTATTAAAAACAATGTATTGATTGATGTATATGTATGGGTAAGATTCATTTAACTATATTTCGAAGTATACAATGATAAAAATAATTTTCAGCTGCATGATAGTACTCTGTTGTTTTGCTTGTAAAACAACCTACGTAAAATATGCCAGTAAGTATACTTTTAAAAGTGAAAATGGATTACCCAATTATGGTAATTTAAATTATTGGGCTGCACATCCGTGGAAGCATGATACCAGCGATAGTATTCCTAAGCCATTGAGAAAAAATTTTATTGCAGACTCAACAGTAGATGTTTTTTTTCTTCATCCAACCAGTTATTCTGATAAAGAAAAAACGCAAGGTTGGAATGCTCCTATTGACGATTCTCTCATCAATGCAAAAACAGATTACAGCAGTATTTTATATCAAGCTAGTGTTTTTAATAACGCAGGTAGAGTATTTGCTCCTAGGTACAGACAAGCCAATTACTTTGCATATTTACCCACCACTAAAGAAGATACATTAAAAGCATTAGCAGCTTTTGATACTGCTTATGCCGATATACAAGCAGCTTTTGAATATTATTTAAAACATTACAACCAAGGCAGGCCAATTATTATTGCAGCACATAGCCAAGGCACAACACATGCCAAAAGATTGTTGAAAGAATATTTTGATGGAAAATTATTGCAAAATAAATTAGTGGTTGCCTATTTAGTAGGAATGCCTGTTGAAAATGATTATTTCAAAAACATTCAACCTTGTGATAACGAAAATCAAACCAATTGCTTTTGTACATGGCGAACTTTTAAAGTAAACTACACACCCGATTATTTAGCCAAAGAAAATGGCAAAGTTGTAGTTACCAATCCGCTTACATGGAATATCAACCTACCCTCTACTGAAGTAAAAGACAATAAAGGCTCTGTATTAAAAAATTTTAATCAACTAGTACCAAAAGTTACCAATGCAACAGTGCATAGTGGAATTATTTGGGCTAAACATCCTCGTTTTTTTGGTAGTTTTTTATTAAGAACTAAAAATTATCATATTGCCGATTATAATTTTTACTACCTTAACATTAGAGAAAATGTAGCTAACAGAATAAGTATGTTTTGGAAAAAATAAGTCCCACCAAATGAATGGCAGGACTATAAAAAAAACACCCCCTAAACAAAAAATTATTGCTTTTTAAATGGAATACTTTTAATAAAAGTGTCGCCACAAAAAGCATTTAGTATATAATTACCGTTATTTAAATCGGCTAAATTCAAGTTTAATTGTTGAGTTCCTTCCTCTACAAAAGTGGTAACCTTGGTAGCAATCATTCCTTGTACATTCAATATTTTAATGGTTAGTTGCTCCATTTTATCAGCAACAACATGCAAATAGCTAATGCCATTAGTGTGTATAGGTTGTAAGCTTTGTATGTACATAACTATATAATTTAAATAGTAAAATATATAGGGGAAGTATTATCACAAGACACAATTGGTATAAATAATGCTGCTTTTAATAAAAAAAAAGCATCTCAATAATGAGATGCCTTGCTACTTAACCTAAGTAACCCCTATTGAATAACAAAAGTTTTGAGTATATTTTCTTTATTATTGATTATTTGAAGAAAATAAGTCCCTCTTTCTAAGTGTTGCACATTTAAACTTGTAATACCAAGCATATTTTTAGTTGTACTTATTCTTTGCTTGCCAAAAGCATCCATAACATTAAGTGTTGTATTTCCACTAATGGTTGTTTGTATTTGAATAATACCATTATTTACTGGATTTGGGAAAATTGAAACAGTATTTTTCGTGGTTGTACCTATTTTAATTGTATTGCTATATTCGGTTGATCCAGATTTACTGTCAATCATTAGTCTATAGTAACGTACATTTTCCATGCTTGTATTTCTATCAGTAAATGAATAATATTTATTATTAGTAGATGAAATGTTAGCCATTGTTGTAAAACTGCCCCCATTGTAACTTACTTGTAACCTGTATTGACTAACATCTTCATCTAGCTCATTATTCCAACTTAATAGTATTTCTTTTTGTTTTGGTAAAGCAGTAAAATGTGTAATTTTTATAGGCAATAAAAAGCTAGCTCCTTTTAAAGATTTAAAGCCTGTACTGCTACCTGCTAACAGTTCATCATAATACAATACATTTATTTCTGTACCATTATCTACAGTTGTATATGTTGCCTCTCCTGGCGTTGCAGAACCAGTTGATGAAAAAAATATACGACTGTAAAAAATAGAATTCTGGTATGCATAAAATAAAGTATCGCCGTTCCAGGCTGCTGCTGAAAAACCAGAAGTTCTGCTGGTAGAGGTAACATAGCTTCTCCAAGAATTTAAAACTGGTCGGCTAATCATAAAGTTTATTCCATATTCTCTTGAGAGAGTAGTATTATAAAAACCACCTGACGCAAGTATGGTATCACGACTATGAATTACAATATCATTAATAGAAATAAGCGAAGTAGAAGGTGAATAAATATCTTCAGCTCTAACGCTCCAACTAACACCATTCCATTGGGCTTTGTACATACCTCTAATAATTGGTGAAACAGAATTATCATATTCAACACCAATATAGGCTACTACTTTACCACTGTCGCTGGTAATTTCAATATCATTTACATCTACATCTTGTCCGTTAACAGTTGCATGAATTAATAACTGACTCCAACTAGATCCGCCATTCATCGAATAAAAAACCCCACCTCTATTAGATCCATCTAATTTATAACCAGCCAACACAATATTATTTACACTGTCACTTACTGCAATAGTACTAATCCTGCTTCCTACCGAAGGAAAGTTATAAGGAGCTACTTCTGCTGTAAATACCCTATTCCAGCTAACGCCTTTATTGGTTGTTTTATAAACTCTGATATTACCAACATAAGCACTCATAATATCATTGCCTACCATTTCAGCAGAATAATAGGGAGAACCATCTCCATTGGGAAACATTGCATTGCTCCATGTTTTACTCGAAGTATTATAATCACTTACATAACGTATACCAGCTTTACTGGCTAACCAACCAAAGTCTTTTGTATTACGCATATCAAAATCATTTACTTGTACAGCTTCTATACCATCATTAATTTCTGTGATTATTGAACCACTATTTTTACTCCATCCTAACCCTTGATCTGTAGTAATTAAAATCACTCCACCTGTTAAAGCAGTAGATAATATATGTACACTTCCGTCATTAGGATGTGTTTCAAAAGAAGTATTTCCAAAATTATTCCAAGATGCTGCAGCTCCTTTTGCATTGCTATATGCACTTCCAAAATAAACATAGTAATTACCTACTAGTGATTCAAAAAATGAAAAATTATTACCCGAAACGCCAGCAACATTTGTATTTACAACCGTCCAGCTAGTGGCTGTTGTATCTTTATAAGCTACATATTTTGTTGTGTTATTGCTGCCACCAATAAACACTGTTCCATCAGGAGCAACAGCAGCAGATTTCCAATAAATACTTGAACTTAGAGTTGATAAATCATCATGTAAAAAAGCAGTAGTTCCATTTGTTATATTCGAAAGAATAGTTAATTCAGGATCGTTTCCTTCTTTGAACGCCAGAATTGAATCGCTGAGGTTATAACTCATTTTTCCTTTAACAGGATAAGTAATATTATTATAACTATAGCTTGAAATAAAATTTGTGATATTACCATTGGCATCTAAATCGGAGTAACCAAATCGATCTTGATTAGATGAAAATACCCTAAAGAAAAACCACATTCTGTTGCCCTTCACCAAAAAATCGTTCAATGATGTATCTACACCAAAAGATCTAAATAAAGGAGCAGCTCCATCATTAAATGCTGTTTTATAAATAAAATTATTAGAAGCATTTACAAAATACATGTAACTACTGTAAGCAGCAATTTTTTGAATTCCACTACCTACACCTGCTGCTGCAGTAAGAGAAGGCATTTTTGTAAAGCTAGATATTGATGCTGACCCTAAAGCCCCACCTTTTGCTTTTGCATAAAAAGCAGTATTGGCACTCTCTGTTGTAATAAAGATGTTTAAACTATCTACCTCGCCAATAACTGAAGACGATGTAATGGCATTGATTCGTCCTCCATATACTGCTTCAACATTGGTGATTGTTTGTGCTTTTGTAATTGCTATACAACTATTTAAGGCAATAAAAAGTGTAAATATTTTTTTCATGGTTGTTTGTTTTGTAGTGTAAAAATATTTCTTGCAAAAAAGTATTTCTTCACCCAAAAGGATGAAATATTTTAATCTACTTCATCCCTTTACAACCATAAACGAACCAATAAAATAGCTAACTTATAAACTTCTTACTTTAGCTATAGCAGCAGTACGAGATGTAACATCTAATTTATAATATATGTTACTTATATGTGTTTTAATAGTATTAACAGATACAAATAATGATTGAGCCATTTGTTGATTGGTTTTGCCTTCGTATACTGCACATAAAACATCAAACTCTCTTTCGCTAAGTGGTGTTTGTAAATGCTTATTAATTATATGGAGATTTAGTTTTGGTTGATTGGCTGTAAGTTGTTGCGTATAATTGTACAAAGCAATTTCTAAACCAACCAATAAATCTTTCTCATCAAAAGGCTTAATAATATAGCCAGCAGGTTTTGTTTTTTTTGCCCGTTCTAAAGTTTGTTTATCAGCATGAGAGGTAAGAAAAATAAAAGGTAACTGATAGATATTATTAATGGTTTCGGCAATATCAATTCCATCTTTTTCATCGCCTAAATTTATATCAAGTAGTACAACATCGGGTGTATTGTTTTTGAGTTGATGTAAAGCATCCTCTACACTATAAGCAGTACCAGAAACAATAAAATTAAGGTTATTCAATATTTGTTCAATATCAATACTAATTAGAGGATCATCTTCTACTATTAATACTCTTATTTCACTCATGCGTTTAGTTTATACCTTGTAATAGTCATTTGAATATCGGTACCATTATTACCAGTTACAGTGAGCATAGCTTTCATTTTTGCTGCAAAAGATTTAATTAATTGATAGCCTAAAGAATTGGTGCTTTCGTAACTCCAATTATCTGGTAAGCCTTTGCCATTGTCTTTTACACGTAACAGTAAATTGCCTTTTTCTTGTTTTAATTGAACCTGTAGATTTCCATTTTGTTGCGTTTCATCAAATGCATATTTGAGTGCATTACTAATTAATTCGGTTAAAATTAAACCTAGAGGAATTACAGTATCTACATCTAAATTCATTTGATCGATATCTGTTTCTAACAACACTTTGCCTTCTTGTATATTGTAAGATGCAAATAAAGATTGAGTTAATTTTTCTATATAATCCTTCACATCTACTCCAGTTAAATTTTCATCGTTGTATAAATTTTGATGAATTAAAGCCATACTTTTTACCCTGTCTCTTCCTTCTTTAATGGCTGCCAATGCTTTTGTATCGCTAATATTTCGGCTTTGTAAATTGAGTAAACTGCTGACTACCTGCAAATTGTTTTTTACTCTATGATGAATTTCTTTAAGTAATATTTCTTTTTCGTTTAACGATTTGCTGATGATAGCATTTTTTTCTTCCAGCTTACGATTATGTTTTTGTTTATTTCTATACAATAAAAAAACACTGCCTGCTACTATTGTAATAAGAGCCAACCCCAAAGTGTAAAGCCAAATAGTTCTTTTATTTGTTTGAATAGATAGAGTTTTATATTCATTCTCCTTATTTAGTAATGCAAGCTGTTGTTTCGTTTTTTCATTTTTTGTTTCAGCAAGCACAAGGGACTGCTCATTTTTTTGTAGCATCAATTCGCTCAACTCATTTTGTTGATTGAGTAAATCTATTTCTTGTTTTCGTTGTTTATTTTGAGATTGTGCTAATAACAATGTTTGACGTTCTTGTTTTAATTGTAAATCTTTTACTTTATTTTCTTTGTCCAGCAAAGCAATTTGTTGTTCTTTTTGTGCCACTTTATACTTTGCATCAAGCTCTTCAATTAAAGCCGATCTATTGATATTTAATAAAGAATCGTTATATTCTTTTAGTTGCTCATAATATGCCAATGCTGCTGAATAATTTTTCTGTTCCTTTTCAGCCACATACAGTAAATGTGTTATTGCCGCTAAAGATTGAAACTTTGTGTTTCTGAATCGCATTTTTAAACAACTTTTTAATATAGGAATTGCATTCGCATAATCCTTAACCCCCATATAAGATTGACCTAAACCATATTGCACTGCATTATGAATGTCCTCCACTTGTTTTACTCTTGCATTTTTTGCTAGCTCTTCAAAAATGGGTAATGCTTCAGCAAACTTTTGCTGATAATTTAATCCCAGTGCAATATTTACCTGAGCATTCAGCATCATAGCTACATCGTTATTGCTTTGGGCTGTTGTATAAATATTCTTAAATAAAGCTGTAGCACTATCGTACTTCTTTTGGAGGTTGTATAATGTTGCAATATTTAACATTACATTCAATGCAGCCTTATCGTTTTCGGCTTGGTAAATTGCTAGTGCTTCATGATAATAAGTTGCCGCTGCTGAAATATTATTTCTCATTCTATATACCAAACCAATACCATTTAACGTAGTTGCTCTTTGTTTAGGCTTACTGTATATTTTTTTTAATTCGAGTGATTGATGATAATAAATAAGACTGCTATCAAAAATGCTTTGCTGATAAAACGAATATCCAATATCATGTTTTATGATGCCTCTTAATTCATTGTCTTTTGTAAAAGCATTTGCATCAAGTGACATTCTAAAATATTTTTTTGCACTATCATATACTCTTAAACTATTGTATGCCTGAGCTATTGAATGGCAAGCGTTTGCTTGTAAGTTTTTTTTGTTCAGGTTATCGCCTTTTTCTTTTACCAACAATGCTATTGCTAAAACTTCTTTTGGTTTATTTCTTACAAAATCAGTAACCAATTTAGACAATGTGCCTATAGTAACACTATCATAATTAGATGTTTGAATAACTTTTCTGTAATCATCTATTGTAACTATTTGTGCATTAGCTATATTAACAAATGAAAAACAGAAAAAGCTACTTAGCAGAAAACGTCTCATAATGAATACAAATTAATTTATTCTTTTGAACTGTTTGCTCATTCTTTTGGGTGACTTTAACTACAGAGTTATTTAAATTATTTACACAAGATATACTAAAATTCGGTTTTCTAAACTGCTGAGCTTTGAGGGACCATTATCAAATTTTTTAATAGCAGTAACAACTTTTTAAAATTTAAACCCACTTTTTAATCTACTTTTACATAAATAAACTATTATATGAAGAAACTTTACTTATTACTTATTGCTGCAATAACACTAAGTAGTGTGCATGCACAAACATTATTATCAGAAGGATTTGAAACTGGTAGTTCTTTTCCCCCTAATAACTGGACTAGAATTAATGCTGGTAGTGGTAACAATTGGGAGAGAAATGATTTAGGAACTTTTGGTGATGGCCCTTATGCCTTTGCCAATACTGGAACTAAAAGTATGTTGGTTGAGTATAATGTAACTAGTGCAGCTGACGCATGGATGATTTCGCCAAGCTTAGCAATGACTGCAGGAACTACTTATTCAATTTCATTTTGGTATAGAGTACGTTCGGCAACATGGCCTGAAAAATTAAAAGTTACATTAGGCACTGCTGCTACAGTTGCTGCACAAACCAATACAATTTGGGAAAATGCAGGTGGCGTAAGCTTAGTGAACACTAATTTTCTACAAGCTACTATTACCTATACACCCAATACAACTGGAAATGTATTTCTAGGTTTCCATTGCTATAATGCTTTAGATTCTGGTTGGGCAATTATTGTAGATGATGTTTTAGTACAACAAGCAGCAGCCAGTGTACCTAACTGTACATCAAATATTGCACCTGCTAATGCAGCTACCAATGTTACTTATTTACCTAGTGTAAACTTATCTTGGAATGCAGCAGCTACTGCTACCTCTTACGATGTTTACCATGGCACAGCAAATCCTCCATCATTATTGGGCACAACAGCAAATACCAATGTAAATATTACAGGCATACAACCTAGCACCACTTACTATTGGTACATTGTTCCTAAAAACTCTGCTGGTCCTGCTACAGGATGTAGTTCATCTATTTTTTCTTATACCAGTGGTGCTGCTCCAGCTGCTCCAGCTAACGATGATTGTGCAAGTGCAACAAATATCTCTGCTTATAGTGGAGCTGTTAATGGTACAACCTTTAGTGCAACCGAAAGTATAGCAGCTGAGGCTTGTGCAACTTTTACAGGTAATGCTAATGATGATGTTTGGTATAAATTCACGGCATTACAAAATGGTGGTGCAACAATAGGACTTACAACAACGGGCAGTTTTGATGCTGTAATGATTGGTTACTCTGGTAATTGTGGTACATTGGTAAATATTGCCTGTGCCGATGCTAATGGCAATGGAGGTGCTGAGACATTAACTTTTACCAATTTAACTGCTGGACAAACCTATTACTTTAGAGTTTATGGTTATGGGGCTGCTGGTACTGAAGGTACCTTTTCTTTAAGTGCTGCTGGAGCTGCATTACCAGTTGGATTTGCAGGTTTTAAAGCCGAATTACAAAATGGTGTTTCATTACTTTCTTGGAATACTGCCACTGAAATTAATAACGCTGGCTTTGGTATTGAAAGAAGTGCCGATGGTGTAAACTTTAGCAATATTGGTTTTGTTGCTTCTAAAGTTGATGGTGGTACATCTAATACAACACAACAATATCAATTTGCTGATAAGCGTATTTTAAATGGAAATAATTATTATCGTTTAAAACAAACTGATAGAGATGGCAAATACACTTACAGCAATATTGTTGTTGTTAAAGCATTAAGATCTCAACAATTAGAGATTGGAGCTATTTATCCAAATCCGGTTAAAAATCAGTTGACTGTTATGGTTAATTCAATGTCAAATCAAAAAGGAACTTTAACCGTTACCGATTTAAGTGGAAAAATATTAAAACAACAAATTACTGCTCTTAGCAACGGTAGTAATACAATTGCTCTAGATGTTCAACATTTAACCACAGGAAACTATGTAATTAAAATAGTTGATGCAAATGGTGCTACAGCCATTACAAAATTTGTAAAACAATAATGTAATTTGAATTCGTACAAAAAAAATCCCGAGTAAAATTTACTCGGGATTTTTTATTTAATTACAAGTATAAAATTAATCTATTAAATCTTCTTTTGTTACAGCTAAGTGATGAATGATTAAAGGTAAAGTAGGACGTTGTGCTGCAAAAATGAGTATCAAAATAACTGCAACAATCATAAAATAAATATTGGTTGTTAGAAAGTAAGCTAATATAGCCAACAAACAAGGGGCTTCTAATAAAGAAAATTTTACAATTGAAAATACCCTGTATTGTTCTATTTTCTCTACTGCACTCATTGCCATATCCTCTTTTAAAATTTGTACTTTCTTTTTAAATAATGTAAAAGCAGTAAGTACACTTCCTACTGTAAACAAAGCAACCACAGTTTCTATAACTCTTGAAGTACCTTCATCAAAACGAGCTTCGTTTTTATGGGTTACAAAGTAGATGGTGATTGCAAACAGTATTTGTGCATATAAAAAAGCTGTGTGTATTACCAACATTGCTTTTACATTGGGTTTAAACTTTGTCATTCTACCATATTTTTTTGTTGAATTGTTATTATTGAAGACTTTATTACCGAACTACTTGCAGTTAAACGAATGGTACCTTCTTTTTTACCCGATTGTAAAATTATTTGAGCTTTACCATTAAATAAACTTCTTTGCCATTTTCCAGGAATACATTTATCTGCTTCATGGCTGCTTGGATCTCCATTGCCCACACCAATAATTTCAGCATCACCATCAAGAGAAAACTTAACTAAATTATTTGCAGTAGGTACCAATAAACCATTTTTATCTTTTACACTAATGTTTACTATAACAGCATCTTTACCATTTGCCAATAGTATTTTTTTAGATGATTCTAATACTAATTCAGAAGCCTCGTCTGTAGTTA
>Ga0075157_10002506_pt1 | contig 10708 bp, 8 predicted proteins | sample JI81BgreenDNA_FD_70967 | JGI IMG/M metagenome (GOLD analysis project Ga0075157, IMG submission 70967) | Wastewater effluent complex algal communities from Wisconsin, to seasonally profile nutrient transformation and Carbon sequestration -... | ecosystem: Engineered > WWTP > Effluent > Algae...
TATTCTTCCCAGCGATCGTCAAACCATTTTTGCAACTTATTACAAGCATCTGAATCTAAAATATCAATATTCAATTCCCCTTGTTTTGACAATCCCGATAAAGTCAGATTGCTGCTGCCCAAAAAACCGACGATCGGAGTGTTGGGATCGTGACGGTGAACGAGATAAAGCTTAGCGTGTAGGTGATAAGCTAAGAATAATTTAACAACAACTTTTCCAGTTTTAATCTGATAGCTTAACCTGCGTAATCCCTGCTCATCAATATCACTGGGAGCCCCTATCGTCAACTGGTGGCGGAATTCCTCAGCCATCCGTTTTTTGAGACGAATAATGGCATTATTGTCAATCCCCCCGTGATGGGAAATCAGGCTAAAACTAGCATTCAATTCATCGGCCGGCAAACTTTGCATTCCCACCAAAAGGCGACAGCAGGCTCCTTGGTTTCCCACATAAGCTTCGATTAAATCGCCAATTCTCCGCCATCCCCGAAGATTGAAATAGCCCACACAAAAATCTGCCCGATAGGAGAGTTTAATGGTGTCTCGCAATGCTGGTAGCAGCCGCAGTTCAATGTTGTCAAAAATGCGTGGCACTTGGTTTCCTCTGTGATGATTATTAGATCCCCGACTTCTTTAGGACTTACGAAAAAAACCCGGTTTCTTCCAAAAATTGTCGATTATTTCTACAAATATTCACGCAGAAACCGGGTTTTTTGCCCCCGCGCCCTTCCCAAATTGAGATGCACTCCAATTCACAATTCCGGTTCAATTCCAGCCGATCGCAATTGAGCGCGCAATTGCTCTAATTGGTCTTCGGCGCGATCGGCTCTTTCAGCCCCGGTTAACAACAGATTCCCTTGACTATCCCACCAGCGCAGCCAAGGTAACTCAACATTTTGATACCTTCCTTGCCAAATTCCCAATTCCACTCCTAACGGTGCGATCGGATAATGACCGCGATCGTTTGCAGCAACTAATTGATACCTATCTTCGATCAGGTGATAGACTTCAACGCTAGCCTTAGTTACTTCATAAATTCCGTAAAATGCCGGATGGATGACATTTTCATAAATCCAGAATTTACCCGGCTTAGTTTCCTGTTGACCCGATCGCAATAAAGGCGTTCTGTCCCGTTCTTCCGCACCATTCCCCGATACAAACTCTAACACAATTAACGGTGCTACAAATTCTTGCCACATCACATAAGAACGGCGCAATTGACCGTCAATAGTTGGCGGGACATTAGGCACATAAAACCAGTCTGGCGCTTCTGCACCCTTTTCTAACGGGTCAGTTAATCGCCAGTAAATGCCGCTATCTTGACCGATACAATAGTTACCGTCAGCGTGGATTCTCTGCAAAACGGGAGTAATTGAATCTGTTAACAGAATGCTTTGGGGATGTTCTTGAAAGTTTTTCACAAAAGTGCCGTCGGATTCTGGTAGTTGAGTATGATCCGGCCAGCCTGTGGGATTGTTTTCTACATCTAAGGTGAATTTCATAGTTTTATTGCGATTGCAGGCATTGTTGGAGCGAGATTGTGATTGTAGGCGAACTCGATACATCTAATACCAAATTCATAAAATAGCGCTACATATCTACCCCCCCAACCCCCCCCTTATTAAGGGGGGGAGTAAAACTTTCTATGTAGCATAACTTTATGAAATTGGTATAACTCAGACCTCTATCTCCCAATCTTCCAGACGCAAACCCTCAACACGGCTGAACTCGCGGGTATTGTGAGTTACAAGAATTAGGTTGTTGGCGAGAGCAATAGAGGCAATCAAAAGGTCATTAGGGCCGATAGGTGTCCCAGATGCAGCTAATTGAGTGCGAATTTGACCGTAAATTAGGGCAGACTGGTCATCAAAAGGCAAACTTACAAACTCATTGAAAAAACGTTCTAGTCTAGCTAGATTGCTATCTTGACGAGAACTTTTAAAAGCACCCCAGTAAAGTTCTGCTTTAACTACAGAGCATATTGCTACATCACCTGACCGAATCATTGCTAGTCGGCGAGATACCGATGAGTTGCGGTCTGGATTTAACAAACGGATGCAAGTATTGGTGTCTAAAAGATAAATCACAGCAATTCTTCCCGGATTTCATATTCCAACTGATCGGGACGAACAAGCGGTTCTCCCTCCCAACTTCCTATTACCGTTTCAAAAAAACCGGGCGACCAGCCTAAATCTTCCGGTGTTTTAGCTTCAGTTGCCGGTGTTATGCGCTGGAAAACTACAATAACTTCTAAATCTGTATCTTTTATCCCAACCGGGACTTGCAAATGCAACATCCCGTCTGATCCGACGCGCGATCGTACTTTAATACTTTGCATAACTCTTGCCTCCTTAAGTTTGTAGTGAAATTCAATCTTGTCAGGAATTACTCATCTATGCCCAAGAAACCGGGTTTTTTACCGAATCTGTGGGTGAGTGCGAAAGATTTTCGTAAAAAAACCCGGTTTCTGACCACCCGTGCGTAATTCCTACTTGTAATAACCTCAATCTTCATCCCACTTATCTTTAACTTCTTTGCCTTTTATCTTGAGAAACTCAACTGACTGCAATACTTCTAATCCGGTCATTCAGGCTACCTCTATGTTAATGATAGCTATAACTTTTGCTCTCCATTCTAACTGATATCTTGCACCATTCTCAATTAGCTATTTATGAACAGGCTTTCCGGCCTGTTCCACAAGAACATTGAATTTTTGTGGAACAGGCCGGAAAGCCTGTTCTTGAGAATGGTGCAAGATATGAGTTCTAATCAATTTGCTCCTCGGTTGCTGCGCCAAACCGTATGGAAAAAAGGTCGATCGCACCCAGCCAACCCCAGCAACCTGAACCGCAGGTGAGGCAATCCCCCCGCAGCCCCCGCTTCTCGACGCGGTACAATAAATGCAATCATACTTAACGCTTATATTGAAAAAGTTACACACAACGCCACAGGAGACAACTGACGCATGGGTAAAGTAGTTGGCATTGACCTCGGAACAACAAACTCAGTAGTAGCCGTCATGGAAGGCGGCAAACCGGTTGTGATTGCCAATGCAGAAGGGATGCGGACAACTCCCTCGGTAGTCGCTTTCACAAAGGAAGGAGAACGCCTGGTGGGACAGATGGCCAGACGCCAGACTGTTCTCAATCCGCAAAACACCTTTTACGCCGTCAAGCGGTACATCGGACGCAAATATACCGAACTGACTCCAGAATCAAAGCGCGTCCCTTACACAACTCGCCGCGACGAAAACGGGAACATCAAAATCAAGTGTCCCCGCCTGAAAAAAGATTTTGCCCCAGAGGAAATTTCGGCGATGGTTTTGCGGAAACTGGCCGATGAAGCCAGCCGCTATCTGGGACAAGAGGTGACGGGGGCTGTAATTACTGTTCCCGCTTATTTCAACGACTCGCAGCGACAGGCGACGCGGGATGCTGGACGAATTGCCGGACTTGAAGTCAAACGGATTTTAAATGAGCCGACAGCGGCTTCTTTAGCTTACGGTTTGGAGAGGCGAGAAAGTCAAACTATTTTAGTGTTTGATTTGGGCGGCGGTACTTTTGATGTCTCTATCTTAGACGTGGGAGACGGAGTATTTGAAGTTAAAGCAACTAGCGGCGATACTCAATTAGGTGGCAATGATTTTGACTCCAAAATTGTTGATTGGTTGGCAGAACAATTCTTAGAAAAAGAAGGCATCGATCTGCGGAAAAATCGCCAAGCTTTGCAGCGCTTGATCGAAGCGGCAGAAAAAGCCAAGATTGAGCTGTCGGGAGTCGGTGTCACCGAGATTAATTTGCCGTTTATCGATGCGAACGAAGACGGGCCTTTGCATCTGGAAACGCGACTAACTCGTGGTCAATTTGAGGGGCTGTGCACAGATTTGGTGCAGCGGCTACGGCGTCCAGTCAAACAAGCTTTGGCTGATGCAAGTTTGAGTCCTTCTCGCATTGATGAAGTTGTGCTAGTCGGCGGTTCGACTCGCATTCCTTTGGTGCAGGAAGTTGTTCGCAACTTGATTGATAAAGAGCCGAATCAAAATGTCAATCCCGATGAAGTTGTGGCGGTGGGTGCGGCAATTCAGGCGGGTATTTTGGGTGGCGATGTCCGCGATGTGCTGCTGTTGGATGTGACGCCGCTGTCGCTGGGTTTGGAAACGATCGGCGGGGTGATGAAAAAACTGATTCCGAGGAATACTACTATTCCCGTCAGGCGATCGGACATTTTTTCGACTGCTGAAAACAACCAAACTGTGGTAGAAATTCACGTCATCCAAGGGGAACGGGAATTAGGCAGAGATAATAAGTCTTTGGGACGGTTTAAACTAACTGGAATTCCGCCGGCACCGCGAGGGATTCCGCAGGTGCAAGTAGCTTTTGATATTGATGCTAACGGGATGCTGTTGGTGACTGCTTTGGACAAAACTACCGGCAGGGAACAAAGCATTACTGTGCAAGGTGCTTCGACGCTGAGTCAGCAGGAAGTGAATCAAATGATTCGCGATGCGGAACAGTTTGCTCAAGCTGATAAGTTGCAGCGGGAAAGGGTAGAAAAACGCAATCGCGCTGAAGCTTTAGCTTATCAAGCCGAGCGGCAGTTGCGGGAAGTTGCGCTCGATCGCGGAATGCAGTTTGCTCAAAGAAGCCGCCAGCGAATTGAAACTTTAATTCGGGAATTGCGAGACAGTTTGGAACGCAATGATGAGCGGGGAGTTGACCAAGTTGGTTCGGATTTGCAGGATGCTCTTTACGATTTGAGCCGGGAAGTTTCGGCGTTTGCGATGGATGACGATGATGATGATTTCTTTGAGTCTGTGAAGCGGACTTTTACGGGCGACGGTACGAAGCGGCGCAGCGATGATAGCAGCTATTATACCAATGCTAAACCGTACAGGCGATCGACTGTCGATCCAATTCCCGATCGCCCCTACGATCGTATGGGCGATCGTATGGGCGATCGTATGGGCGATCGAATGGGCGATCGTATGGGCGATCGTAGAAGCAGTGCTAATCGCCCCACTCGCCCTTATCAAAATCAAAGCGACGATTGGGATGATGACGACGATTGGCTCTAATTAGTGGTTAGTCATTAGTCCCTAGTCATTAGTCCCTAGTTTGAAGCAGGGAAGCAGCATGACTAATGACTAATGACTAATAATTAATAACTCATGACTAATAACTAATGACTAATGACTAACTATGCAGAATTTTCGCAATTACTATCTAATTTTGGGAGTACCCAAAGATGCCACGGCTGATGAGATAAAAAAAGCCTATCGACGGCTAGCCAGACAGTTGCACCCTGACGTAAATCCAGGGGATAAATCTGCTGAAGATAGGTTTAAGGATATTAATGAAGCTTACGATATTCTTTCCGATATTGAGAAGCGAACTCAATACGATCAGTTTAGTAAATTCTGGAAACAAAAGGGATTTCAAGGCAAGCAAGGGGTGCGACTTCCCAATTTCAAAACTTGGGGAAACACTAAAACTACTCGCAAAAAACCGGCCGAAGATGTCGATTTTAGTGATTACTCGGATTTTAATAAATTTCTCGATCAAGTGCTCGGAAGGCGCCGGGAAGTGAGGATGGCGACAGCGAATGATACACAGGGAGTAGCCTCCTCGGAACCGTGGAATACGGCTTCTAAGAAAACGAGTTATGTGGCTAATTCTCGCCCACCTAGAAGGGATTTTGACGATCGCGAAATGCGACGGGAAACAGTCGATCGCGAAATGCGACGAGAAACAGTCGATCGCGAAATGCGACGAGAAACAGTCGATCGCGAAACCAGAAGGGATGTGGACGATCGCGAAATGCGACGAGAAACAGTCGATCGCGAAACGAGAAGGGACATTGAGGCCAGGCTAACTCTGCCTTTGGAAAGGGCTTATTCGGGCGGTACCGAGCGAATTCGTCTGGAAGATGGGCGAGCGATCGAGGTGACTCTGCCTCCTGCTATGGTATCAGGCCAGCGGATTCGCTTGCGAAATCAAGGTATGGGCGGCGGAGATTTATATTTGAAAATCACGGTTTCTCCCCATCCATTTTTTCGCTTGGAAATGTCGGATATTTGCTGCGAATTGCCACTGACTCCCAGCGAAGCGGTGTTGGGAGGAGATATTGAAGTACCGACGCTGGACGGCTTGGTAAAGATGAAATTGCCACCGGGAGTAACCTCTGGAAAGCGGTTGCGGCTGGCTAACAAAGGCTATCCAACAGGAAATGGCGATCGGGGCGATCAGTTGGTAGAAATTCAGGTGTTAATTCCCAAAGAAATTAGTGAAGAGGAACGAGAATTGTACGAGAAGTTGCGACAGGTTGAGTCTTTTAAACCGCGTCAGGATTTATCGGTTTAATATAGAGTACGCAATGCGCCAGTTTAATTTTGTAGGGGCGCAATAATGCGCGCCTTACTACTAATCGTGTACGAAAAATTAGGAGATGCTTGGCTAAATTTTACGGACATATCAGATTTAGCCACTTGGCTGTAAATAGACGATATCAAATGCGTGGGTATAGCAATTATTCATCTCTCTCTTGTCTTCCTCTGTGGCCTCTGCGGCCTCTGCGGTTTAATAATTCCGAAACAACCGTAAACGATAGGATTTGTCGCCAGAATAGCAGATCGCACTTTCAGCCATCCTGGATCGCATAAGTAAAATTACTGTTGTGATTATTCCTGAACTAGCAGAGAATTAACAATAAGGTAATTTTCCCAAAATCAGGAGCAGTCTGCCGCCATGACTCAAATGCCCCCTCAATGCAACAATCTGCAAGAGCAAGTTGACTCCTTACTGCAACTGCTGCGTCAGGAATCTTCTTTGCGACAACAAGATATCACGGCGGTACAAGCTTCTCTGAAAAAGGCAATTTCTCCTGAGTTTGAAATTGTGTTTGCTGGCGCTTTCAGTGCGGGAAAATCCATGCTAATTAATGCTTTGCTGGAGCGAGAATTGCTCTACAGTGCTGAAGGACACGCGACAGGTACGGAATGTTATATCGCCTTTGCTGAGCCGGAAAAAGAGCGCGTTGTTCTCACTTTTTTGAGCGAGTTTGAGATTAGCCAGCAAGCTTCTGTGCTGTGCCATCAGTTAGGTTTAGCTACTGAACTTAATATTAATCAAACAGATGTAGTGTCGCTGTTGTCTCAGGGATGTAACATAATTATTGAAACGGAAGGCGGCGAAAATAAATCCGAGTTAGCCAAAAAAGCTAAGGCTTTGATGCTGCTGTTAGAAGGTTTTGAGGCAAATCGCGATCGCATCCAAACTCTCGAAAACGCTACCTACTCGATGGAACAGTTTAACTTTTCCAATCTCAAGGAAGCTGCTAGTTATGCCCGTCGCGGTAGTAACAGTGCTGTACTCAAGCGAGTTGAATATTACTGTTATCATCCGCTGCTGCAAGATGGCAATATTATTATCGATACGCCGGGAATTGATGCACCCGTGCAACGGGATGCAGAATTGACTTATGATAAGATTGAAAGCCCCGATACTTCGGCGGTTGTCTGCGTTTTGAAAGCAGCTTCGTCTGGGGAAATGACGACGGAAGAAACCGAGTTGATGGAAAAAACACGGGGAAATCCGGGAATTCGCGATCGACTGTTTTACATTTTCAACCGCATTGACGAAACTTGGTACAACACGCAACTGCGGCAGCGCTTAGAAAATCTGATTAATTCCGACTTTCGCGATACTGCGAGAGTTTATAAAACTAGCGGATTGTTGGGGTTTTACGGGAGTTTGATTCGAGGGACAACAGGGCGCGATCGCTTTGGTTTAAATACAATCTTTGCCACCAGTAAAGGGCGAGTTTTTGGAGATGATAAATTAGATTCAGATTTTTTTAGTAATAGTGAAGAGACTCCGCAATTTGTTAGTGAATTTAATCGCTACTGTGCGAATTCCGGCAAGCTATCTCCGAGCAAATTTCGGATTTCAGTTAACAGCTACGAAACACCAAATGAAAACTACGTGCGGATTCTTGCAGAGCAAGGACAACCATTAATTACTCAATTAATTCAAGATAGCGGCATCGAAGATTTTCGCACAGCTATCACCCGTTACCTCACAGAAGAAAAACGCCCGCAACTGTTCAAAAATTTAGCTGACGACTTAGAAGATTTGTGCATTCAACTGCGGAAACATTACCAAACAATTCAGCGGAATTTGGACAGCCAGCCCCGTGAAATTGAAGCAATGAAAGCACAGGAACTTTTGCGACTAAATCAAGAGTTGCAGCAAGTCGGACAGGATTTTCGGGAACATATCGCCGAAGAAGTCAATGAAATGATTATGAACAGATGCGATATTTTCGATATAGACTTTCGGCAACTGCAATCTCGGATGATCCGGCGCTTGGATGAATTGTTAGATGGATTTTCTGTTGAGGCGGCTTACGGACGTACTTTACGGAATCATCCCCGCAATGCTACAGCACCTTTAATTGCTGTTTTAGTTGAAGCACTTTATTATTTAGCGAATCAGTTGGAAGATATTTTAGTAGAGGCTACTAAATCACTGGTTGATAATTATTTCCAGTATTTGAAAGATAGCGTTCGCAAGTCAGAATACTATCGATTACTTTATCGGTTGTTGGGGAATGATGGGGGAATTGAACAGCAGTTAGAGGAGTTATCAAAGCGGGTTTCTGATGCTTTGGTAAATGCGGCGGGCGTTGAGTGCGATCGCTACGTGCGAGAAAGTCCCCGTTTTTACGACGAAGGCACATTTTCAATTTATCAATTCCGGGAAACATTGCAGCAAACTTCTCAAGGTTTCGACTGCGAAAATATGGTAGATGCCCAACCGGCAATTCGGCAATTATTGCGGCTAGATTTTGAGCCAAAAGTATCTAGAACTATTCGGCAAACTTTCCGCCAAACTGTCAACCAAACCCTGAAAGAGCATTTGTTGCCGCTGGCCCAAAAGCAAGCTGATGATATTTTGCAGAAATACAGTCAAGCCCGCGATTATTTGGAGCAAACTTTGGCACAGGAGGCGGAGGAAAAGATTGCTGGGAATCTGCGGCGGCAAGCTGAGAATGAGCAGAAGATTCAAGAGTACGATCGGGCGGTTTCTGGGATTAATAGTTGTTTGCAGGCGATGAAGTTGCACGAGCATTTGTTGCCTGTAATTGGACAAAATGATAGTGTTTCGGTGGATGGTGAATGATTGCAATTCAGGTGAATAATATTCACCTGGTTTCTTTCTTGTGTTTATTGTGCTATAATAGCCAACAAAGAGCGATTTTAATCTTATGAACATTCGCCAAAAACTTATAACAATAATCGAGCAACTTTCCGAGGATAAGTTAGCAACACTTCTCAACCTAGCCGTGTTCTTGACAAAAGGGAAAGAATCTGTTCCACCGCTGCTTGCATCCCAAGCTTATCAAGATTGGCTGAGTGCGGAAAATGACATTTATGACGCACTATTTGCAGACTGAGCTATCAAAAATCCGCGTTCATTCGCGTTCATCTGCGGTTAAAACTCATGGCTAAAAAACCTATTAGGTTAGATATCAATATGGAAGATAAATTTGATTTTCACAACTGCGGTAATGAGGATGCTTTATCTTTCGGTAACGCAATGCTTAAAGTAGAACAACTCAAGGAAACAGTAAATCGAGCTTTGCCTGAATATGTGTTAGGAGAGAGACTTAGTGAGACGTTAAGGCAACAGAATCTAAATATTGATATAGGTTTAACTACTAACCAACTACGTACTGCTTATGAGAAATGGTTTGGTGAAGGTATAGATTGTGAAATTCTCAGAGTGGGTGCTCAGGGCTGGAAGAAAGGAAAGATTAAGCTCAAACTCAATGTCACTATAGAGTTTTGCCCCGACGAACCAGAAATGGAAGAAACACCAGAAAACAACGAATCAGAAACTAGCAAACCAGAATCTCCCCTTGACGATTTGCGTCGCCAACTTCTCAATCAAGAAAACTCACCCAGCTAATCCATCAAACATCCGCGTTTATTCGCGTTCATCTGCGGTTAAAAATCATCATGTCTAAAACCCCCAGAATTCCCATTCCCCCAGAAGTCAGAAAATATGTATTTACTCGCAATAAATACCAATGCCAAAGCTGCGGCCAAACCAAACTTGAAACCCAACTGACGATCGATCATATCATCCCCCTAGCGCGCGGCGGCAGCAACGACATCAGCAACTTGCAAACCCTCTGCGGCACCTGCAACCAAAAGAAAACCGACAAACTAGACCCCCGCTTCCGCCGTCACTTTGACCTTTGATATTTAACAGTATAATAAAATCAGCAATTTAAGATTGAAATTGCTAACCTCTGTTCGATCGCACTTTTAATCCCTAGCTTGGATAACTGCAATGGTGACAAATGGCACCATTGTCAAGAACAGGCAAGATGCCTGTTCCACAAGAAAATTTATCTCTTGTGGAACAGGCATCTTGCCTGTTCCTAAGCAAGTAATTGAGAATGGTGCAATATCTCAGTTACATCCGTTACATCCGTGGAGCGAATTCGTTGCTAAACTTCCTTCTTCCTACCATCTATAATACCGATAAGGATCATCCCCATTCTCAAAATCCGTTCTGTAATCCCAGTGATAAAACTCCCGACTCGAACCGTTAAACACAGATCCATCAGCCTTAAAACTCGCCCCTAAATTAGCCAAAATCTGAGCATTTGCCCTGGTTTGCCGCCAGCGAGTAAAACGCAAA
>Ga0075157_10002507_pt1 | contig 10703 bp, 10 predicted proteins | sample JI81BgreenDNA_FD_70967 | JGI IMG/M metagenome (GOLD analysis project Ga0075157, IMG submission 70967) | Wastewater effluent complex algal communities from Wisconsin, to seasonally profile nutrient transformation and Carbon sequestration -... | ecosystem: Engineered > WWTP > Effluent > Algae...
GACCCTGAAATGATTCGAGTTGCATCCTGGCATCTTGCATACTATTACCACTGCCTGCATGTACGGGGTGCGGAACTGGGATATGTTGAGTTGGTTGGTGAATTATCAACGATTGACTTGTTCTTGCTGTTTCCTCAGAAAAATGAACTTGAATCTCCCTATGCAGCGGTCATTTATCCAAAAGGAACCGATGGGAAATTGAGCCTACCGACTGCTCGGGAATGGGTCGATAGAATTTTTCCCGAGGCAGTTAGAGGCAAGCCGGCAGAGCCTTTGTTAGCAGAGAATGTCTGCTGGTATCAGCGAGGATACAGCAGATTCCATGTATCCGAAGAAAATACGAACTCTAATCTTATCGATAATGTAATTATTGGATATCGTTCTCAATTTATGTGGAATCCCAAACAATTCTTGTAGAGATATTGTCGATCTTTTTTACGGATTTTGCATGGCGACACACCCTACAACTAAAGTAGTTGGATGCAATTTAACAGATAACTTTTATGACATTTGAATTCGACCATCTTTTCATCCTTACTGATATTGGTGCTTCGGAAGCTAATCGTTTATCATCCTTCGGTTTAGTTGAGGGTGCATCTCGCATTCATCGCGGACAAGGTACAGCCAATCGCTGTTTCTTTTTCCATAACGCAATGTTGGAATTGTTATGGATTCACGATCCAGAAGAGGCGAAGTCTGAGCCAATTCATCAGACTCGTCTTTGGGAGCGATCGACAAATCGGAATAATGGTGCGTGTCCGTTTGGCATTTGTTTGCCTCCACCCAAAGGTTCTGAGGACATAGTTGCATTTTCTAGTTGGGCATATCGTCCACCTTATTTACAGCATATTCTATGTATATGTAGTACACACAATTTTGTAGCAATTAAGGTGCGGATACCCGTCAATATGCAAGTTTTATCAAATATGAAGCAGATCCGCACCCGGAGGATTAACACCACACAATATAGCTGGCAATGTACTTTATGAACCACAGAATATGCTGTATCTGAAACGATGAGTATCGCAGTAGAAAAAAATAGTGATGTTTTGACTGAGCCCATGCTTTTCCAAAATTCCTTTGGTAAAGGTCTCGATCAATACTCTGCCGATCGGGCATGAAAAATAAATAACTTAATGAATTACTCCTGTTGGGGAACGGCTCGATAATTCCATTTTGACCAATATTACTCGAAAATAATTTGCATTGTATTTGACAAATCATCAGCCGCCTTTCGACCATTTTGATCTAATTTATTAAAAATATTTACCTCTACAGCAGATATTCCATTTTTATTTTTTTACACGACAGCTTTTACTAATTATTGAATAGTAATAATTACTCCTTTACAATCCTTGGCAATATGAGTAAAAAATCGATATTATTTCTTGATTGTATTTAGACGTAAGGATCGGGAATTAAATAACTTACAATTTTAATTGTTATTGTGGGATGGGCGTCCCGCCCGTCCAAAAAGGACGGGCGGGACGCCCATCCCACTTTCAAGAGTGGTAGTTATTTAATTCTCATTCCTAAGCTGTGGAGCATTTAAACCATTAACGCTCCAGGTAAGGTGCGTCATTACAGAAGTGTTTCCCGCATAAGCGCGTAAGTGTTCACTCCTGACAACGAATTTTTTTATGGTACCCGCCACGTGATTTATCCGTGGAATCAATCGAAAGCATCTCAAATCGAAAACCCTCACGCCCCCGCATTTATACGTGGGGTCAATTCTTTCATCTAAAATCTAAAATCTATTGACGCACCATACAAGCCTCGTTACTGGTTTAAATGCTCCACAGCTTAGGTAGCTTTACCATAATTATCCTACCAGTTTTTTAAAGAGTCACAGGCTAATTAACTGGTATATTTACTATTTATTAATGTTATCTATCCTCGATTTTATTAACAATCATAAATTCCCTGGGTAATTACTTTGCCGTGACCTAAACTCCAAAAATCATGAGCGAAAGTAGTGACAGGTTCCTTTGTATAGAGAGTTCTCAGACGATACAAAATTCTTGAAATTTCTTTCTTTTTGGTATCAAAACGGTTGGATAGGATTGCTGGCTTCTCTATACTCTGCATGAAGTCTAGCAATTTTTTTAAATTGATAGTCCCGATTTTGATTGATTTCTATTGTTTGTTTTTTTTGAGCTTTTCGTTCACATACCCATGCTTTTTTAATAGTTTGGCAACTAAGGGGAGACTAATGGTAAAACCTGTCGCCCGTAATCCAGAAGCTATTTCTTTATGCGTCAAATTAGTTTCTTTGATTCATTCATTCATCGGGTATCCGGCTGTAAATTTTTTAAAAGTTATAAAAAGGCTGCCTCAATGCCTATTTGAGTAGACAGAATACTTTTTCTTCCCCCTCCTTTCTTTCTGATCCTGGAACTATTGAGTGTCGGTTCGTCCATTTTTTCTAAATCTTCCAATCCCTTGATGAGGGTATTTCGACTGCATCCCACAAGTTGCATTACATAGCTAATTCCACCCCACCCTAATTTTTGAGTTTAAGAAAGCTGCATACCTTATTTTATCCTTTTCTGATAATGATTTATAAAATTTTATCATTTATGAGTCAATTGAATTAAATAAAACATGAGTTTAAAAGTTAATTAGAATAGTTAAGGAGAAAAATCTGTTGTGAGTCTATCTGTCTAGGAGTGAAAATTGTAATCTCACACTTTTTTTATTATATTCATTATAACCGATAACTCATCAATTTATTGATTTTTCATTCCTAAGTTGCTATTCTACACCCATCTTACTAATTTTATCTTGTCAACTGGATCGATTTCATTTACCGGAGCGATCGCCCCTAGCGATCATTTCGGCAAAGGCTCCAATATTTTCTCACCATGACTCGCTGCCACCGCCGCAAATAAAGCTTCATAATGATTCAAAGCTTCCTCAAATCCGTAATTCTCTACAGCATAACTTCTGCCTTGCTCGCCCAACGCATCCACCTTAGCGGGGTGCAAGTACAAATCTTCAACTGCATCAGCCAAAGCCTGCGGATCTTCCGGCGCTACCACCACCCCGCCACCGCTTTGCTGCACTGCTTTCTGGGCCGTACCAGTTTCGGGAACCGACGCCAAAATTGCCCGACCACTGGCGAGAATTACTTGAATTTTTGAAGGCATATTGAAGTTAGTAACGCGACGCTTTTGTACGACTAAACTAACATCAGCAGCAGCTAACAATTCCGGCAATTTTTCTCGCGGTTCAAATGGTAGCAACATTACATTATTAGCTTTGTAAGTTTCGCAATCTTGTTGCAAGCGCGCCAGTGCTGTTGATTCCCCCACAATTACAAAAGCAATTTCGGTTATGTGTTTCAAACGAGCCGCTGCTTGGACAACTGTTTGCAAGCCTTGAGTTAGGGCAATATTGCCAGCATAGAGAACGACAAATTTGCCCTTGAGTTTGTGAGTTTCTCGAAATGAGTTACTTTCCTTGGGTAAGGGCCGAATGAAATTGACATCAACCCAATTGGGAACGCAAACTATTTTTTCCGGGGGTACTCCCTGAGAGTGCAATTTTTTGACAAAACCGCTGTCGATGACGCTGACTTGGCTGGCTGTGTTGTAGGCAAATTTTTCTAAGGCGTCAGCAATGCCAACTAGCAGTCCGTTTTTTTTGACCAAGCCGACGCGCACGGCTGCTTCTGAGACGATATCCTGAACGTTGAGGACGATCGGGCAAGCGCGAATCCAGCCGTAAAAGGCGACTGGGACGCAAATCGGTAAAGGGGGCATTGTCGAGAAAATCACGTCGGGACGCCAGCCTCTGAAGGCTTGGACGGCGCTGGAGACTACAAAACTGCCGTCTAGCACAAGTCGGTCTAGGAGGCTGGGGTGGGGGCCGTTGACGCGCAGATAGCTGCGCTGAATTGTGACGCCGTTGTGTTCTTCGGTGAGGTAAAATTTGCCCTCATATTGCGGATAAATCCGCCGCTGCGGATAGTTGGGCATTCCTGTGACGACTCGGACTTGGTGGCCGCGCTTGACTAAGCCTTGCGCTAGTTCTGTCATCAGGGGGGCAATGCCGATCGGCTCTGGATAGTAGTTATAGGAATAAATTAGAATACGCATAATATTTATTTTGAAGCAAATTGTCCTCCAGTCGCGTGCATCGAGCCTGCACCCGCACAATTGCAGACGATGTGGTTGGGTTCCGGGTAGGACAATAGGGAGCGAGGGGATCTTCCACTGCTTGCGAAAGAAGCCGCCCTTACCGGGCGGGTATCGCGCCCTCAGCTAATGTTTTTTCGCATTACCAGGCAGTTGCGGCGATCGTCGGTACGGATATACCGAAGGTCGTCTGTGAGCTTGTACATGAACACCAGTCCCCTTTCTCCTTCTCTGTCCAAAGGATCGCGCTGCTCTTGCATAATCGAGTGCAGCTTTGCTTCTAAGTTGAAGGGTTGACCCCTGTCCCAAATCCTAATTTCTAAGTAATCGGCAAACACTTTTACCTCAATGTCTATGGGCGTTGTGGAGGGCAAGTTCTGGTGAGCGTGGCGGACAGCGTTTGTAAAGCCTTCGTTGATTATCAGTCGGCACTGCCACCAAAAATCCGCTGGTATCATGGGCAAAACGATATTCTCCAACCATTCCAAAACGGATGTTAAAGCATTCAGGTCTGTTTCAACCTGCAGGTGCCACTCGGCCTTTGGTTGCTTGTCTTTCATCTTTCTTCCCCCAGGTCGGCCCCCACCACCGCTGTACTCAGCGCCGGAGGGAGAGAAAAAGGAGGGCAAGGTCTTGGCAACATATTAGTTAAGTCAAGCTTGAGTTGAAGAAGCCCGTTTTGCCTCAAGGTGAGCATTCCTTTCGCACCATTTACTCGCACAGCAAATGAGAGACTTCCGATACTGTAACCCGCCTCGGTAGGGCGTTTAAATAGGGAAAATTTCCGAGTCAGCTTGGGAGGCAGTGATTTAAGCTTCGACTGTGTTAGCAGTCGCTACTTTTCTAAACACAGGTGAGTTCTTCTCGTCCTCGAAAATCATGCTGGGATCATTCGAGTATGACTCGAACTCGTCAATTGCTAATTATTAATGCTCTGATTGCAGAGCTGGCAACTAGCTGTGCATTTTCTGGGCGTGTGAATTTTAACACTTAATGCTAACGTAGGTATCGCTAGCGATCGTCTGCTTGACTAAGTATCGAGTTCGAGTTCCCGCCCCCCGTCGGCAACACCACCTCAAAGTTCAGCGGTGGGTTGTTGAGGGTTCCTACACAGCGCCACTATTTTTGTTAAACAGGACTGTTACAGTTTTAACAATTAGTTTCAAGTCATACATCAAGCTCCAGTTTTGTTGGTATTTTAAATCTAAACGGATGACATCTTCAAAATCGCGGACTTGAGAGCGACCGTTGACTTGCCATTCCCCTGTCATCCCGGGTTTGACATCCAAACGCTGCCACTGAGGGACTTCGTAGCGCTCAACTTCGTCTGGGGTAGGCGGTCTGGTGCCGACTAGACTCATTTCGCCTTTGAGCACGTTCCAAAACTGCGGCAGTTCATCGAGGCTGGTTTTGCGTAAGATGCGCCCGACTTTAGTAATCCGCGGGTCGTTGTCATTTTTGAAAAATGCGCCAGAAGCCTGGTTTTTGATTTGGGCTTTCATAGCTTCGGCGTTGGTACACATCGATCGAAATTTCCAAATCCGAAATTGTCTGCCCATCCAGCCACAGCGGGTTTGACCGAAAAATATCGGGCCTGGATCGTTGATAGTGATGGCGGCAGCTATGGGTACGAGCAAAATTCCTGTAATTATCAAACCGACGATTGCCCCAACGATATCTATCAGCCGCTTCACCCACGATTGCACTGAAGGGTGGGTCATCGGTAGCTGATTGTCCGAGGGCTTGGTCTCTGTGGGAGTTGAGGTTGGAGATGGCTGCTCGATCGTCAGCACTTGATCTAGGCTGGTGAGAGCAAATACTGCCATCACCTGCGGCTTGAGGCTTCGGAGCACCAAGTCACTCTCTCGCTGTTTGGCAAATTTCAGATTGCTGACTAAAGCACCTATCCCGCTACTGTCGATGAATGTCGTCTGACTGAAGTCTAGGACAATCTTGCTGGGAACGGTGCTGCCCGAAAAAAGTTGCTGACAGGTTGTCTTGAAGTTTACGGCTTCAAGTACGCTCAAGCGCACGGGTATGTGAACTGAGGGAATCTCGTCCGAGTACGTTACCCGAAAATCTGCCTCTGGGGTTTGACTGACCATGAAGTCCTGGTTTCAAATTTCAAGCTGATGTCTTTAGCCTATTCTGTCCTAGCAGCTCCACCTTTACCAAATATTATGGTTAACAAAAGGCTAGCTTTATACAAACTTTACAAAAATGCCTGCCAACTCGCCCACCGAGAATGATATCAAAGGCAAAAATAGACTTAAGTCTACCAGTGCCAGTTTTGGCCTAAAGATTTTTGAACATCGTCGAGGCCAAACTTTGACATCGGAATCAAGATTTTTGTGGATTCAGGCCGATTAATCTTGTCGTTAATCATTTTGGTGCGTGTCTTGCACCGGATAGCCATCGCAGTTAACAGTTAACAGCTAACACAGAAGTCAACAGTTAACGGTTAACTGGAAAACCCCCGTAACAAGCGTCGGGGGGATGAGCTTAAGAATTGTAGACGTTTTCTGACTGAGAGGTTTCGCGGGTGATGGGTTTGACTTTGGCTTTGGCTTTGGCTGCGTTGCGTTTGAGGGCCTGGAGACGAGCTTCGTATTTAGCCCGCTGCTGTTTTTTGGAGGTTTGTTCGATTAAGGTTTTTAAGGCGCTGCCGAGGCTTTTGTAGGCGTTTGGGAGAGTGTAGCCGAAGCGGGTGGCTAGGGCGAGGGCTTTTTCGTCGGCGTCTATTGCTTCTTTTAAACTTTTCTCTCCGTTGTTTTTTTGGTAAAGTCTCCAGCCGGAGACGCCGCACAGGGATAGGGCTAGTAACAGCAGCAAGCCGTCTTGCACCCAAAGTTCGCCGACAGCGCCGCCTAAACCAATGGCGAGGGCTGCCATTTCCCAACCGTCTCTGGGAATGGTGTCGTTTTGGATTCTGGCGACTTCGTGCCAAAATAGGAGGTTCCGCTGATCCATTGCTAGCTGTTCCCAGCGGATCAGGTCTATTTGGATTTCTACCTGGTCTTTGCCTATTTCTTCGCTGCGGATCAGGGTAGGATTAACTTCTATTGTTTTTTCTACTGTTACCCAACTTTGGAGTTCTGGGGGCAGTATGTTTTTCAAGCGCCGGATCTCACTCATCTCGGCTCTTGCTGTAGAGGTTGCATAGGATGTCATAGCTCCGGCCTATTGATTTTCCAAAGGTTAATATGTGTATATTTCTGGAGTATAGCAAACCTTGAATCCAAATATAGTCGAGTAAGGAGGGGTCGATCGACCAATACTTGCAATTTTACTTGATTCTAGTTTAAGGGGGCGATCGCAACTGCCGACTCGATCCTTGGCTTTCGGCTATTTCGTCAACAGTGCGGTTTCTGGCCGCAATTTCGGCCAAGCCGACAAAACTTCCGGCTGAGAAGTTATGCCTTTTTGAACTAAAACAACTCCGTCAAATACTTCAGAAAATCCCTACAAACCTCGCCGTAGAGCTTCATCGGTAAAACGCACTCCCCCCCGAACTATACCCTGTCAATCCGAGCTTTTAAATTCTTCTGCTGTAAATGCCACAAGTCATAATCGACAGCTAATTTTAAAAAAATGGCGACAACTTAATCCGTGTAAGATGAGTCTAAAACCTTGTTGTATCGTCCATTAAGGGATATCTTTTTAGGGCAAATATAGTTGTGCAACTATTCTTTTTCTCCCAACATCCTCTCTTTTTTTGCCTCATTTAACATTCATTTTTTTCTCTTTTTTTGCTACATGAGCGCGATGATCGCCCACAGTCGGGTGTTCGATCGCGCTCATGTAGCGAGTCGGCTCGCGCGCTGCTAGCACTAACTAATGGTCTACCCCCTTTCCTTCTTGTAGTGGAATTACCACTTTTCGGGGATTTACACACATCATTCAGACGGGATTTCAATGATTAAAGTGACTTCAAAATACCGCTTTCCAACTGATAAATTGCTGCCATGATTCCGCTTTCAGGATTTGTGAGGAGGGACTTTTTGACATCTTTCAAGTATTCTACAATGTGTTCCCGCAAAATCGGTCTTTCTACTTTGACTGTGTGATTGTAATCCCACAAGTCCCAAATGATAATTCCGATGCCGACAATCGGATCTATTAAACTTACTCCCAACTGACTAGCAACTGTACCGCCTGTTTTTGTTGCCATTTTGGCGGCGGCTTTGCTGGCAACTTTTGCCGTAACTTTGCTGCCAACTTTAGTTGCAACTCCCAAAATTAAGGGTTTAGCAATTAAGTAGCCGCTGCCGCCAACTAATACTTTTAATGATAAATTCGAGACGTTTCCTTTGTCGCTAATTGTGGTGGCAATATCGTTCAGATATTTGTCCCATTGTACTTGCGGTATATTATAATTATTTTGAACTACTTTCACATTTTTGCTAACTTCTGATATATACAAATTAGCAGTATCTTGAGTGATTAATTGAAATCGCAGTTGAGCGTTTTTGGGTACCAGCACGCGGTTAGCAAATTCTCTTTGAAAGTCTTCGGTTAATTTTTCGGAAACAGCACGAGATGCTGCTGTCATATCAAATCTGTTGAGTACGGCAGATTTCACGAAGTTAAAAGGTACGGTAAACTCCATCTTTTTTTGAGTGAAGTAATCAAAGTACCAATCGAGGAAACTATTGTCAACCCGCGCGATTACTTCAGTTTCCCATTTGTCCAACTCTTTTGAGGCGAAAGTTTCGGCTGTTATATGGGATTTTTGGATGGCGTTTTTTATGTCTTGGTTGACTTTGCTGAAATCGTGTGGCGGCGAGACTACAACTGCTGTGGTTCCGGTATTTGTTAGTGACTGGGAAATTAGAAAGTTACCGAATAGGGGAATGATGACTACTAGAATTACGATCGTCCAAATCATCGGTGTCACAGTTTTGATAAACTGACCGATAACTCTGAGACGTTCTGTTTTCTCTGAATAGCTAATTTCTTCCTTGTCTTGACTCATGGCGGTTTCTCAACTGATGAGAGTTGGGCTAGTTTCGATTATAGGCGATCGTACTTGCGATCGTGTTGCGGGCGTGTAGCCTGGGATTCTGGAAAGGCAGGGGAAAAGTGCGCGCGAGCGAAACTACCCCACAGGGGATGGATTCAAAAGTACGATCGCACTCTTCATCCGCGTTAATCTTTGTTAATCTGCCTGCATTAGCGGTTCATAAAAAAATAAAAAAGCGTGAAGCGAAGCTATCCCGCAGGGAATCGCCCTTGAAGCGTGCCTCAAACTTGATAATCCTTATCTGATTATATTTTAGCCTGCTTTACTTAACACAAGCAGAATGTACTGGTCAAGACTAACTCCTTCCTTTTCCGCTTTTTCTGCTAAACTCAAATGTAGAGATTTAGGAATCTGTAAAGATAGACTTCCACTATACTCAACCTCCGTTGCAGGTAAAGGAATCTCATCGCCGCACTCATAAGCAGTCTCTATCCACAATTCCCTAGCTTCCTGAATATTCTCCATCGCTTCGGACAAGGTTTCACCCTGAGACATACAGCCAGGAAGGTCTTTTATTATAGCTGTATAACCTTCTGATTCTGGATAAAAATTGATAGGATATTTCAGGCTCAAGTAATAATCTAGGGATTTAAGCTTGACTTTCATCTTCTGATTCATCGCTCCATTCCTCTAACTTCAATAATGCCACAATTTGCTTAACGTAGACTCCTTTTACCTTCTGACCGCCCTTTTTAGGGACTGTAATCTTTAATCCATCGGCATTTCGGAAAGAATGGTGACTTCCTTTCGATCCCTTTTCTTCAAACCCAAAAGCAGTTAGGATATAGCACACATCGTCAAACCGCACTTCTGGTGGATTTGCTAAAAATTGTTCTACCAGTTTTCCTAACTTGCCCATAAATTTTTATGGATGCTTATACTATTCTAATAAATAAGGGCGGGCATTGCCCACCCTCCCTATGAATCAGGTGTAATTCAGAAATTAAATCTTCGCTTCATTCTTCACCAAATTACCCCAACCCAAATCCTTCAGCGAATTATTCCGGCGCAGCGGACGAGTCACCAACTCCAAAATATCCCGCGCATTACCAAAGCCGTGAATCTGAGCAAAAGTAAACTCAACAGACCACTTAGTATTAATTCCCCGCGCTTCCAAAGGATTAGCGTGAGCCATACCAGTAATCACCAAATCAATATTCTGCTCGTAAATCCGCTGCAACTGATTGTAATTGTCTGGTTTCTCCACAATCCGAGGAGTAGGAACTCCCATCTCGTGACAAGTCTTTTCTAACAAAGCCAATTCAGCCGCCTGATAGCGCTTGTCCATGTAAGGAATGCCGATTTCCGGGCAAGTCATGCCGCAGCGAATCAAGAAACGTGCTAAAGAAATCTCCAGCAAATTGTCTCCCATAAAGAAGACAGATTTACCGCGAATTATTTGCAGGTAATCTTCCAAACCTGCCCAGATTTGCGCTTCCCGTTCGTCCAAACCTTTTGGTTCAATTCCCAACACTGAGCAAATCTTTTCAATCCAAGCGCGAGTTCCGTCAGGGCCGATCGGGAATGGCGCACCAATTAGC
>Ga0075157_10002508_pt1 | contig 10700 bp, 8 predicted proteins | sample JI81BgreenDNA_FD_70967 | JGI IMG/M metagenome (GOLD analysis project Ga0075157, IMG submission 70967) | Wastewater effluent complex algal communities from Wisconsin, to seasonally profile nutrient transformation and Carbon sequestration -... | ecosystem: Engineered > WWTP > Effluent > Algae...
TGGAATACGAAATCTGGGAGCGTGTGGCCCAAACCGGTTCGCCCTTCCAGCGCTGGTACCTCGGCAAAATCACCCCGCGCCTGCGCGCCTACGAGCTGGCGCGCCTGAACGACTACGATTTTGTAAGCGCCATCACCCCGCGCGACTTAGAGCAATACCGAAAGCTCGGCCTGCGCAAACCCGCCGGCGTGACCCCCATCGGTCTGGATACCCGAAAATATCAGCCTGATTTCCGCAGCTACAAACGCCCGCTCAGCCTTTCGTTTATCGGCTCCCTGGACTGGATACCCAACCAGGAGGGCCTGCGCTGGTTCTTGGAGCAGGTCTGGACGCCCCTGCTCGTTCCCGCTTTTCCCGAATTGGAGTTCCACATCGCCGGGCGCACGGCGCCGGCCTGGCTGCGCAACCTCAACATCGAGCGCGTCGTGTTTCACGGCGAAGTGCCCGACTCAGCCGCCTTTCTCAACCAGCATTCCATCATGGTGACGCCCCTGCTCGCCGGCGGCGGTATGCGGGCCAAAATCTTGGAAGCGATGGCCTTGGGCAAAGTGACCATCTCCACCAGCATCGGATTAGAGGGCATCAGCGCGGTCCATCAGCGCGAGTGTTTTGTAGCCGACACGCCGGAACAATTTCTGGAGGCCGTCAGGTGGGCCAGCCACAACCGCGCCGCGCTCGAACAAATGGGCCACAACGCCCTCGCTTTTTGTCAGGAAAATTTTGACCACCACGCCGTGGCCGGGCGCTTGGCGGATGCGTATGGGGAGTTGGTGGAAATGCAAGCTGTTTTGAATGCGGAGTTCGGAATGCGGAATGCGGAATGAGTTTGAATGCGGTATGCGGCATTTCCCTCCTTTCCAGCTCCCGATTACCCATTCCAAACTATTGTTGTGTTAAATGGGCGTAATGAATGTATTTCCCGCAGATTTCGCAGATTACCCCGCAGATTTCGCAGATTTTTTTGATTTAGCGTGTTCAAATGTTTTGGGTCATCCCCTAAGTAAAAATCTGCGAAATCTGCGGGGGCATCTGCGCAAATCTGCGGGAAATAAACGGCGCCATGCCTTACGAAATCTATGAAAATTACATTTTTTCGCATGGTTTATGGCTGGAACCTGAAAAATGTTTAAAAGTATTCAAAAATGCCTCCGCGCCTGATATTTTCTAAAACACACAAACCCTAAAATACTAAAACACATGAAAAAGCTTATCGTCCTGACCGGCGCAGGCATATCCGCCGAAAGCGGCATCAAAACCTTCCGCGACGCCGACGGCTTGTGGGAAAACCACCGCATCGAAGAGGTGGCCACGCCGGAAGCCTGGCACGCCAATCCGGAATTGGTGCTGCAATTTTACAACCAGCGCCGCGCACAACTCTTTGAGGTACAGCCCAATGCGGGCCATCGCGCCCTTGTGGACTTAGAGCAGCGCTACGACGTACACATCATCACACAAAATGTAGACGACCTGCACGAACGCGCGGGCAGCAGCAAAGTACTGCACCTGCACGGCGAACTCCGCAAGGTGCGCTCCACCCGCTATCCCGAACTTGTGTACCCCTGGGAGGGCGATTTGCAACTCGGCGACACCTGCAAACGCGGCGCGCAACTGCGTCCGCATATCGTGTGGTTTGGCGAAGCCGTGCCTATGCTCGAAGCCGCCGCCGAGCTGGCTTCCAAAGCCGATATATTTATGGTGGTGGGTACTTCCCTGCAAGTTTATCCCGCTGCCGGATTGATGGCCTACGCGCCGCGCCATATTCCGGTGTACTACATTGATCCCAAACCACAGGTCAACTACGAGCTTCAGCGCATGCCCAATTTGCGTGTGATTGCCGAGCCGGCGAGCACGGGCGTGGGCAGCGTGGGACTTTAGGGAATGCGGAGTGCGGAATGTGGAATGCGGAATTAATTTTGAATTTTTAATGTTGGATGCTTGATTTTGCTGGGCAAAATGATGTTTTTCAGATCGCGGTAGTATTTCAGGCTTTCTTCGTAGCAGGTTTTCTCGTTGGGGGTAAATTTCGCGATTTCGGCGGCTTCAAACAGTGGCCATTCGCCGTTCGGCTCCGAACCAAACAGTTTTTTAAAGCCGAAAGGTAGGCATAATAACACTTGCTCAAAGCGATTGGATCGGCGTTCTGAGGTATTCCGAAACCTGGTACGCCCTCCGTAGCGATGGGTTTTAAACCCATCGCTACGGAGCGATTGGAGTTGTGCTATAATGCACATAATGTATTGTTAGCCAGCATGATAGATATATTTTTTGCTGTGCTTTTCCCTTGTTGAAACAAGTTCTTGCAGGATGAGGCGAGCGCTGCGCTCAGCGCCCGTTGTCGGACGACTCCCGGTCGTCAGACAACTACGCCGGGTGCGAAGCAAGCGACCTGCCCCGGCGCGGAGCGCGGAACTACTGGTCGGACGACCGGGAGTCGTCCGACCAGTGCGAATAACCCTGTAAGCTGCCGGCTATTGCGCTGCCACCCATCACATCTACCATCCTGTAAGCTGCCGGTTCAGCGGCAGGTATTGCGTGGCTACCCCAATACACCTATCATCCTGAGGGGCATCAGGTGGTTGGGCAATCCTCATAAATATGGAGCATGGCTGGAAGGACGAGGAAGTTCTTAGCTACCCCGTCCTTACAATCACGACAAAGAAAACGCCGAGGCTTGAGTACACAAGCGTACTTTTCTTTATCCAAATGTGGCGGCAAAAACGATATAGCATACCCCCAGTATTACAAGCAAAGTAATGAAGCCGCCGCCCCGATAACGTCGTTCTTTGCGAACTCGACGTAAATTGCCGTTGCTGTCATAATCGAATACGATTTCGTAATTTTCATCGAGGTTGTTGGGGTCAATGACCGGAAATTGTTGATTGAAGGAACTCATCGCTGCTGAGATTTGTTGGTAGTCAACAACATTGTTGATGGCCCAAAAATGGGCCTGCCTGCTCTGGAGATAAAAATCTATTCCGGCGCAACTTTTTACCTGAAAACAAGACTAATAAACGACAAAAAAGCGATAAAAAAGCGATGAGTAAATCAATCGCTATTTTGGATGCCAAAGATGCTTTTGCGTTCGCTGATACAACCAGTCGATATGTGCCTGCTCCTTCAAAAAATTACCGTAGCGCATCTCTTCAGCCGCACTTTTGATAAACTCGTTCAGACTGTCTTTTTCATGCTGGGAGAGAAAATCAAAAATGCGCTGCTTTACAACGCGGTGTTTTGGGTCAAGATTATCGCGAGGCTCCTCCTTGCTTAAACGTTTGATGAAAAAACTACGCGTCAGATACGCCATCGCTGCGCGGTTTTGCCTGGCTTTTTTAAACTCAAATTTGCCGCGAAGCAAAAGGTTGTGAATCCACTCGACCCGCATATCTAAAACCAGATAAGCGCCAAGTGTTATAAATCGGCCGATCAACTTATCGCGAAAATAAATCAGGCTTTCAGGGGAATGGCTGTCCGGCATTTCCCTGTTGTATGGTCGAATAACTTCAAAAGTGTTTAGCTCTTCAAGAAACTGTGCTTTCAGTTCCCCGTAGTACGGATCCTTAAACTCTTTTTCCAACAAATGACAGAAACATATTCTGGACAATGTAAAGAGTACCTGCTTGGCATTATCCCACTTTTGGGCATAATTTTCAAAACGCGTATGATGCTTGTCAAACTGGAAATACTCCTCAAATATATCCTTCAATGGAAAGTTATGTCCGGCAGCCGGGTTTGGTGATGCCATTCTATTGCCGGTCACATCAAGCGGGATATAGGCGTTGGGATCCAGGATTTTCCGATCCGGTACTGGATAAAAATCATACTCATGTCCGATAATGTTGTGCTTATTATAAAACTGGCCAAAAGAGTGTTTGGATAAAAGTGTGGCGTCCAGCGTAGAATGAATAAGCAGATAGTCCGTATCTGGAATAGACTCCAGGTGGCGATAGTTGTATGTAGCCGCCGCCTTGAAATCCTGCTTGAGCTGGTTTTTTAAATTTTTGGTTCTGGTTATACCAAGCAAACCGAGGTTATAATAACGCTGTATGGTTTTGTCATTCAGGTATTTCAGATCTTCGGTTGTAATTACGTTTCCACGAATACTCCTCAAAAATTCAGCAAATTCATCTTCGTCAAAGTAAGGCACTATCTCCTTTTTATATTGCAATAAAAGATCATGGCTTCGTCGGTTTACTACCGTACGAATTGCATCAATTTTTTCAGACTCCGAGGCGTTTTTATACGCATTTTCAGCAATAATGTCATTAACGGCCTGCCCCATACTTAAAATTTCACGCGGACGACCATACGTGTGGCGATATATAAAATCGAAAATATCTTCCGAACGACTGTTGCCATTACCATCCACGGCAAATCGGTGAGGCATCAGATCAAAACCAAAGAAGCGCTCAACTAAACCATTGCCAAAAACATTCACAAGTTCTTCTCGGGGTATCAACTGAATATTTTTTTCAAATATCTGCCTGATCTCTCCTTTGTCGTATTGCAATACGCTGGCATGATGGTTATAATTACTCTTTAACTCGCCATCGTAAGCTTCAAAGGCTTCCCGGCGTATGGTAGCGTGTATCTTATAGTGATTATTCTGACGGGTAATGTTGTAGATAGCCCCGACAAGCCCCATCTGTGCATTAATCCATATTTCCAACGAAGGGCTGCGGTCTCCCTGGTAATATTCGTCGGTATAGTGTGGTGTAAGCAGGAAATTATGGATCGCCTGATCCACATCATCTATAAATATGGCAATACCGCTGTGCACCCGTTGCCGTTTATCTTGAAACTCACTAATAAATGCGCGGTATTGTTCAATTTTTTTTCGATTATTGAGCAGTCGGGTAAGAATCGTGGAAATGTTATCACCCTTTTCAATGATTTTTTCCAACTGTGGATTGATCTCCACGCCGGCAATTCTGAAAACCATGACCCAGAGCGTAAGCTCCCAAAGTAATAGCCATATACTTTCATTGCGGAATTGCAAAAGCTCCTCCTTGCTAAAGGTATTGGGGTGAATATCCAGATTGTCAGTGAGTTCACTCTGAGAACCATTGAACTGCAAAGAGGTATTGTACAAGCGGGTGCGATAACTTTTGTACCGCATAAAAACCGTTTTGCCGATACCTTTTGCCCCGATCAAAAAAAACTTGTGGTCGTAGTCGAGAAAGTCGCGGATACGTTTATTGAGGAGCAGATGTTTTTCGGTGGTTTCACCAAAATCTCGGATACCGTCAATATTCCAGGGGATGTTGGGCTTCATACATTTGATTTTTTGTTAACATTGAGGGCGTAAATGTAATCATGTCTGTAAGTTTTTGCAATATTAAATATCAAAAAATCAACAATATAGCTATTTTTTGTTATGCCATGATTGGCGCACTGTTAGATGTACATTGAATTATTATCTTTGCACCCCAAGTTTGAATAACTACGATGCAATCCACTAAAATCACACTATCCCAGCTCGAAAGCTTCCTTTTAAAGGCTGCTGATATCCTGCGTGGGAGTATGGACGCCTCCGAGTTCAAAGAGTACATCTTTGGAATGCTCTTTTTGAAGCGTATGAGCGACCAGTTTGAGGAGCGAAGGGCAAGGCTGCGCCAAAATGAATATCGGCATCTTTCAGAAGAACTTTGGAGTTTTCAGGAGGACAACCCAATCACCTACGGTGATACATTCTTTGTGCCTGATGTAGCGAGGTGGGATTATATTCGCTACTTTCATCATGATGCAGGTGCCTTTTTAAATCAGGCCCTTGCAGCTTTAGAAGAAGCTAATGACTCTCTCAGAGGCGTTTTGAAAGATAATGTTGATTTCAACAAGACCAAAGGAAACAAACGTGTCATTCCTGACAGCAAGGCAAAAGACCTGATTGACCACTTCGACAAGATAAAACTAACCAACGAAAACTTCGAGTTCCCCGACCTTTTGGGAGCAGCCTATGAATACCTCATCAAATACTTTGCGGACAGTGCGGGTAAGAAGGGAGGTGAATTCTACACTCCTTCACAGGTAGTGCGTTTGCTGGTACAGATTTTAAAGCCAAGGGCAGGAATGTCTATTTACGACCCAACTGCTGGTTCAGGTGGTATGCTGATTCAGTCGGCGCAATACGTGGAAGAGCAAGGGCAAAATGCCCGCAACCTCACCCTTGCCGGACAGGACAATAACGTAACAGTTTGGTCTATCTGCAAAATGAACATGATTTTGCACAATGTTCTTGATGCTGATATTCGCTTAGGTGATACCATCGAAGACCCACAACATACGGAAGGTGGTTCGCTCATTAAGTACGACCGCATCCTGGCGAACCCGCCATTTTCACAGAACTACTCCAAAGTCAATATGCAGTTCCCCTCCCGTTTCCGCTTTGGGTATGCACCCGAAACGGGAAAGAAAGGAGACCTGATGTTTGTGCAACACATGATTGCCAGTCTGAAGGACAACGGTAAAATGGCATGTATCGTGCCACATGGAGTCTTGTTTCGTGGAGGAGCAGAAAAGGTGATTCGTGAAGGGATTGTAAAAAACAACCTCGTTGAGGCTATCATTGCTTTGCCGCCGTCGCTGTTTTACGGGACGGGAATTCCTGCTTGTGTGCTGGTTATCAATAAAAACAAGCCGGACGAATTACGCAACAAAATCCTGTTCATCAATGCCGATGCTGAATATGCAGAAGGAAAGGCGCAAAACTTCCTTCGCCCTGAAGACATTGAAAAGATAGATACCGTATTCACTCAGAACCTCGAAATACCGAAATATTCCCGCTTGGTTGAACTGAGCGAGTTGGAGGGAAACGACTTCAACCTGAACATTCGCCGCTATGTGGACAACACACCCGACCCTGAGCCGGAAGATGTGAAAGCGCATTTACAAGGTGGTGTGCCGAAGAGCGAAGTGGCAACACAAGAACCATTCTACCAAAAGTTTGGAATGCAACGGGACGTGTTTTTCCAGGAGAAAAACGCTGACTACTTCGACTTCAAAACGGAACTTACCAACCAGGAGGGGATTGGAAAATCAGGCATCAAAGATCTTATCGAAAAGCACGAAGGCGTTGGCAAAACCTTGGGACGATTCCGTAAGGAAACAAACGAATGGTGGAAAGAGGCGAAGACCGATTTCATCCGTTTGGAGACCGACAACAACTTGCCGAAAATCAGGGCAGAACTTCTGAATGGCTTTCAGAACAGGCTCGTGCCTTTGGCTTTGTTTGATAATTTTCAAGTAGCAGGGATTTTCGTGAACTGGTGGCAAACCATCAACTATGACCTGAAGACCATTTCATCTGCCGGATGGAGTGTGAACCTCATTCCCGATGAGTACATCAAAAAGGCGTTTTTCCAAAAGGAAATGGATGAGTTGGAGAAACTGGAAACGCAAATTTCCGACCTGGAAAACACCTTGCAGGAAGCAATGGAAGAGGCTGATGTAGAACCTGAAACAGATGATGAAGGGAATGAAAAAAAGGCGACTGTAAAGTACGTTACAGAAAGATTGATTGCTGATGCCCATGATCTCCTGGGCAACTTTGTGGACAACCCAAACAAGTACAAACCTGCTCCAAACGGGGAAACCAAATTGCCTGCAAAAGTGCCTGAAAAATCCAAAATGGAAGTGCTGAAATACCTGACACAAGCACATTTACTGGCTGCTACTGAAGCAAAAATCCGCACCAAGAAAAAGACTTTGAAAGACAAAGAAGCCCGTTTGGAAGACCTGGTGGATGCCAAGAAATACGGTCGTGACGGCTTCATTAACCACCTGAACGACCTCATCATTTTGCGTGAAGCGGAAATGGCTGCCGCCGATAAGGATGCTGCCAAAAAGAAATGTCAAAAGCAGATTGAAGACCTACAAGCGAAAAAGGAATTGGTGGAAGAGTTGGTTGCGGCTATTGGTGAACCGATAACCACCGAAGAAGCTCGTGCCCTCATCCTGCAAAAACACCATGACCTGATGCAGGAGCAATTAGAACGCTACCTGAACCGTGAAAAACGTGAATTAGTGAGTCTGGTGGAAAAACTATGGGATAAATATGCCGTGAGCAGGAACGAACTGGAACACTCCCGTACATTAGTTCTGAACAAACTGAATGAATTTCTGACTGCTTTAAATTATCAGTGATGAAAAAGACAACCATAGATAAATTAAGCCAGGATCAGGAATATGATTCTTTGGTGGAAGGGTTGGGAAACCTGATTGAATCCAGCAGGGGGAAAATTCAGGAAGCCATTCGTGCCGCCATGCTCCAACTCTATTGGCAAATAGGTCAACAAATCGTAGAATTTGAACAAAAAGGACAAACCCGTGCGGCTTATAAAACCAAACTTTTGATACAACTGTCCAGAGATTTGGTCATGCAGTACGGTAAAGGGTTTAGTGCTTCCAACTTGTACAATATGCGGTTGTTTTACCAACGATACCCAATTTTCCAGACGTCTGGAAAATTGATGTGGGGACATTATTGCGAATTGGTTGGCATAGAGGATGATTTGGAACGCTCTTTTTATGAACAACAATGTGCCTTGGAAAATTGGTCGGTTAGAGAACTGCAACGACAAAAAAGTGCGATGCTCTTCCATCGTTTTGCTCTCAGCACCGATAAAAAAGGGGTACTTGCTTTAGCAAAAGAAGGGAAAAAAACAGTAGTGCCGACAGATGTACTACGCGACCCGTATATTTTAGAGTTTCTTAAAGTGCCCGAACCTTACCACATTGCCGAGCGGGATCTGGAAGACAAATTAGTGAAACACCTCAAACTCTTCCTGCTTGAATTAGGCAAAGGTTTTGCTTTTATTGGTGAACAATACAGGATTACGCTCGGCAACCAACACCATTATGTAGACCTGGTATTTTACCATCGAATCCTCAAATGCTTTGTCCTGATAGACCTCAAAACAGGCAAAGCCGACCATTCTGATATTGGGCAAATGAACATGTACATGGGATATTTTGCAGCAGAAGAAAATACCGAAGGCGATAACCCGCCCATTGGTATCGTACTGGCGCAGGAAAAAAATGACCTGGTGGTAAAGTATGCCACCTCTAACCTCAATAGCCAACTCTTTGTCTCCAAATACCAACTCTACCTGCCCAATGAAGCCGAATTACGCGCCGAATTGGAACAAATTTTGCTGAATAATGAAGGTGAATAAATTTTTAATTGCTTTAAATTGTTAATAGGTATGGCAGATTGGATAGAAATAGAATTAGGTGATGTTCTCGACGTGGTTAGAAATGGAACATCAACTACCCAAGTCAGAAGGGTTACTTCTTTTCCTGTTACCAGAATAGAAACAATTTCTGATTGGAATATTGATTATCAAAAAGTTGGCTACGTTGAAAAAACTGATGAATCGTACAGGCTTCAAAAAGGTGATATTCTTTTTAGCAATATCAATAGTGTGAAGCATATTGGTAAACTTGCGATGTACGATGGTTTGAAGCCACTTTATCATGGAATGAATTTATTGCTTTTGAGATTAAAAGATGATGTCTCGAAGAAGTACTTCACTTACTTACTGACTTTTAATAAAAAGTGGTTTGAAAATCGTGCTTCGCAAGCAGTTAATCAAGCGTCAATCAATCAGGCTTCAATCAAAGAATTGCCGCTACTAATTCCGAAAAACAAACAAGAACAATCCACCATTGCCACCATCCTCACTACCATAGACCAAGCCATAGAGAAAACGGAGCAACTCATCGCCAAATACGAACGCATCAAAACAGGACTGATGCAAGACCTGCTCACTCGTGGTATTGATGAGCAGGGGAATATTCGTAGTGAGGAAACGCATGAGTTTAAGGATAGTGTGTTGGGAAGGATTCCGAAGGAGTGGAAAACTTATAAAACTTATGATTTAGGCGACTGGAAAGGCGGGAAAACACCCAGAAAATCAATTTCTAAATATTGGGATAATGGGAAGCGTCTATGGTATTCTTCCAAAGATGTAGTTGGAGACTTGCTAAATGATTCCTTTTATAAAATCACAGACGATGCAATTACGGCAACAAATCAAAGCGTTTTTCCAACTTTTGAATCTCTTATTTTTGTTTTTAGAAGTGGAATTTTGCGTCACACTTTTCCAATTTCAAGAAGCGAAAAGAGTTTTTCTGTAAACCAAGATTTGAAAGTCCTAACTCCCAACGGTAAATTCTCTTCTGATTTTCTTTTTCAGAAATTTAAATCTTTAGAACCCTATTTTCTTAAAGTTGCAGTTAAGGCAGGAACAACGGTTGAAAGTGTTGATGGAAATGTATTTTTTAACACTGAAATCGGGATACCCGATCCAAGAGAGCAAGAAAGGATTACCAAAGTTCTCAAAAATGTTGATGTTGAGCTTGAATCTTCGATATTTGAACAAGTTAAATATAAAAGACTCAAAACTGCACTAATGCAAGACCTTCTTTCTGGCAAAGTCCGTGTTGATGCACTAATAAAATAAATTGAAACCCAATGATAAGCTTACATGATCTTCAATCCCAATTAAGATTTATTGATTCTATCCATGAGGATGATGAACAAGGATACGAAAAAATCCTTAAAGCTTTTATTAATATAAAGGATATCCCTGCCTTTACCAATATCTTTTATAGGATTGGAAATGACAATAAACCGAATGTAACGTTTAGAACGAGAACCCATACAGATTCAGATTTTTTTGATAAAATAGGGGACATTTCAA
>Ga0075157_10002509_pt1 | contig 10698 bp, 10 predicted proteins | sample JI81BgreenDNA_FD_70967 | JGI IMG/M metagenome (GOLD analysis project Ga0075157, IMG submission 70967) | Wastewater effluent complex algal communities from Wisconsin, to seasonally profile nutrient transformation and Carbon sequestration -... | ecosystem: Engineered > WWTP > Effluent > Algae...
GTCTCGCGCTCAAGCGGTCTGGGGGCATGTTTAATAGGAGCCATCATGAGCGAAAAAATTCTCGAAAAAGTTCAAAAAATCGTATCCGAGCAATTGAGTGTTGAACTCGATCTCGTCAAGCCGGAAGCCAGCTTTAACAACGACCTAGGCGCTGACTCCCTAGACACCGTTGAATTGGTCATGGCCCTCGAAGAAGAATTTGACATTGAAATTCCCGACGAAGCGGCTGAAAGTATCTCCACGGTGCAAGCCGCTGTTGATTACATCGTTGCTAAACAATCCGATTAGTTATTGCAGCCCGATCGCCCACTGACGGCTCGTAGACCTCTCATGCTGGGTTTGCAGACCTCCAGACCGTTATCACCATGACCAGTTCCAACCGCGTTGACACCCCTGTGGCAAGCGCTGCCGGTGCGGCTCCCGCTGACGAACCCCGTCGGCGCGTTGTCGTTACTGGACTCGGCGCGATTACTCCCGTTGGCAACACCCCCAGTGAGTACTGGGAAGGGCTAATGGCGGGGCGTAGCGGCATTGGGCCGATTACGCTATTCGATGCATCGAACCACGACTGTCGCATTGCAGGCGAGATCAAAGGCTTTGATCCTCTGCAATACATGGATCGCAAAGATGCCAAGCGAATGGATCGCTTTACGCAAATCGCGGTCTGTGCCAGTAAGCAAGCCGTTGCGGATGCGCAGTTCGTCATTAATGACCTCAATGCCGAACAGGTTGGGGTGTTAATTGGAACTGGGATTGGCGGTTTGAAGGTGCTCGAAGACCAGGTGGAGGTGCTACTCCATCGCGGGCCCGATCGGTGCAGCCCATTCATGATCCCCACCATGATTGCCAACATGGCGGCGGGGCTGACGGCTATTCAAATTGGTGCCAAGGGGCCGAACTCCTGCTCCGTGACGGCCTGCGCAGCGGGGTCAAACTCGATCGGCGATGCGTTCCGTCTCGTGCAGCGCGGCTATGCCCAGGCGATCGTCTGCGGCGGCACTGAAGCAGCCATCACGCCCCTAGGGATTGCGGGATTTGCGGCCATGAAGGCCATGTCCACGCGCAATGACGAACCGACCCGCGCCAGCCGCCCCTTTGACAGCGGTCGCGACGGCTTCGTGATGGGCGAAGGTGCCGGGATCTTGATGCTCGAAGAACTGGAGCACGCCCTGAGTCGGGGGGCCAAGATCTACGCAGAAATTGTCGGCTACGGCATGACCTGTGATGCACACCACATGACGGCTCCCGTGCCAGGTGGTGAGGGGGCCGCGCGAGCTATTCGCTTGGCCATGAAGGATGCGGGCATTACGCCGGATCTCGTGAGCTACATCAACGCCCACGGCACCAGCACGCCGGCCAACGACTCTACGGAGACGGCGGCCATCAAGACGGCGCTGGGAGAGGATGTTGCCCGGAAGGTGGCGATCAGCTCCACGAAGTCGATGACGGGACACCTGTTGGGCGGTTCTGGTGGAATTGAAGCGGTAGCGGCGGTGCTGTCGATCGCTCACGATAAGGTTCCGCCAACAATTAATTTGGACGATCCGGATCCGGCTTGCGATCTGGATTATGTGCCCAACGTGGCGCGGGAAATGCCGGTGGAAGTGGCGCTGTCGAACTCATTTGGGTTTGGCGGCCACAACGTCACCCTGGTGTTCCGCAAGTATCACGGCTAAAACGCTTAGTTCAAACCGGTGAATACAATTAGGGGCGATCGCACTCAGGCGATCGCCCCTTGTTTTATTGTGCTCAGGTCACGATTGAGGGTGCGATCAAATCAGCGATCGCGCTCCATCTAGAGCGCATCAGGGATTTCGAGTTGGATGTCTAAGGATGCCCCGATCGCAACAGCATATTGAAATCAATCACCCTGAGCGATGAACTTTCCAGCTTGTTGGATGGTTCCGGTACGGTAGCAGAATCTAGCAGATGATACCCCTGCCTGTCATAGCGAACTCTCACCCAGTCTTCGGTTCTCGTGTCGTAATTGAAGATGCGCATTGCTAGGTCTTGCCAACCCTGATGACGAGTGGTCAGCAAGCCCACCGATGGCTGATTTCGTGATCCGAAAATGCCAGAATAGCCCTCAGGGCGATCGGCTGAAATCCTGCGGTAGTCTCTGCCACTAGGGGTATAGATAAAAATGGCGCAACTGCGATTGCTGCAAGGAATGCCAATTTCAGGATAGACAATCGCTTCAGGGCGGCGATCGCCATTTAAATCTCTGAAGAAGATGTAGCCCGAAAAAGAGTTGTAGTTACCAGGTGAATGCTCATAAACGTGCCGCGATAGATCTCGCTGCATCGCCCGAATTAAGGCACTTGGAATCGCAGATTGCTTAGTCTGAGTCTTTTCCCGATCTGGCTTGTATTGTTTGAAATCAACAGAATTACCATTCTCGTCGATCGAAGTTAGTCCTGTATGGCAAACTCGCGACACGACCCCTTGTTGTTCTGCTGTGATCGAAGAGTTATTGAAGGATAAGTCGCAGAGTGTTGCGATTGTTGCGCCACCAACAATGCCATCGGGTGTGAGTCCATGACGACGTTGAAATTGTTTGACGGACTGTTCCAAGGCTGGCCCAAAAATCCCATCCTCGCGCCCCCGATAATATTGAGGACTCAGCCATTGTTGGATGATTGCAACATTCCTGCCACGATCGCCCCGGCGATAACAAAATGCACTGCGATGATTTGATTGATCACTGTGGAAATTGGGGCAACGGCTATACCGATTGGGGGGTTGCGCTAGGCTGGATGACCCTGCGATCGCAGTGAACACAATTGCCAAACCCGATGCTGAAACCAGGGCAGATCGTTTCTTCAACATAAGAAATCCACGCATAACTTGTAGATATAAACAGACCTATGCGCCCCGGCGATTGGGAGCCAAACCGCGATTGCTAGGCGTAAAGCAATAGGCATTGCGATCTAAGCGCCGAATATTCTGCCGCAGAAATCGATCGCAATTGCCTTCGGGAATGATGATCGTTTGGTAGAGCCTTTTTCCCGAGAGATTTCGATAGTAGGGAATCCAAAGAACCCCTAGATTTTGAAATCCATATTCAAAATGCAGGGCTTCGCCACGTTGTTGGGCTTCTGCCTCTGTTTGCCAAGCCGATTCAGCAATGACACGACGACTCTCAAAATCTGCGCTGCGCCAGTCAAGGCGTGGATAGGCCCGTGCTGCTTGGTTGGCTGCCATGGCTAGGGCCATGGTTGCTAAACACAGCAGCAGTGGCTTGGCAAGATTCATGGATGAGCGACAAGATTTTAGTGATTACATAAACCAGAAAACTCTAGCGCCTTTTTGGGGGTAGATCAAGCTAGAGGTCTGTGTTTCCGCAGACCTCTAGTGATGACCTGGATTGTCCATTGGGATTGCCAATGACCTCACGGTGAACGATCGCAGCCCTAGCCAACCCGATCGAACAGGGCGCGGTAGACCGGTAAGCCTTGATCCAAAACGGATTTTTCCCGCTCCGTGGGGACGGGTAATGGGTTTTGCTCCAGCCAAGGCAGCGGATGGGTGAGGGAAAATGCGGGGTGCTCGGAGAAGCGATCGCGCATTTCGATCGCCACCTCTTCGATGTCCGACTGTACAAAAACCCGCGCTCCGACGGGTAAAAATTCCGCCAAATCGCTGACCAAGCTGGGCTGCACCACGCGGCGTTTTTGGTGGCGTTTTTTGAACCAGGGATCGGGAAATTGGATCGTGACGCATTGCACGATGCCCGCTGGCAGGGAACTCAGCAGGGGGCGGATCGATCGATTGGCGTTGCAGGGCAAGTAGCGCACGTTGTCGAGGTTGCGCTCTTGGGCCCAGCGGTTGGCCTGGTGGACGAGGGGCTCACGAATTTCCAAGCCCAAAAAATTCCAGTCGGGGGTCAGCTCGCCCATGGCAAGGGCAAAGTGTCCCTTGGCGCACCCAATGTCGAGGTGTAGGGGCCGATCGCCCTGGGGAAACAGTTGCGACCAATCCGGCGGCTCGATCGCGCGATCGTAATGACGACTCAACGGGTTAACGTGTTCGCGAACGCGCACCAGGGCCACGGGTCAGAATCCTTATTGCCAAAAAACCTCCCGATCCTACCGCTTCACCTGACTGCGATCGCGATCGGGAGCAAGATTTTGGGGTGCGTTCAGTCGCCGGGGCTGGCTGAAACGCGAGTTAAACGGCCAGGAATTGTTGAATCGTTTCGTTGCTGAGTTCGCCCGTGTCGCCGGAGGCCACCATCGAACCCTTTTGCATGGCGTAGTAATAGTTGGCTTTGCGAACGAAGTGCAAATGCTGCTCCACCAACAGCACCGCAATGCCGGTCGATCGAATGATGTGTTGCACGGCTTCTTCAATCTGCAAGACGATCGAGGGTTGAATCCCTTCAGTGGGTTCATCCAACACCAACAGTTTGGGTTTGCCCATCAAGGCCCGCCCGATCGCCAATTGCTGCTGCTGACCACCGGATAGGTCACCGCCCATCCGATTCAGCATGGTTTTCAACACGGGGAACAGGTCGAAGATCTCGTCGGGAATGGTCAAATCGCGGGCATGGGAGCTGGCGCGATCGGTGCCGCGACAGGCTTCGAGACCCAACAGGAGATTGTCGCGCACCGTCAGGCGGGGAATGATGTCGCGGCCTTGGGGAACATAGCCAATGCCCAACTTGGCACGGCGATCGGGTGGGAGCTGGGCGATCGGGCGATCTTCTAACAAAATCGTGCCACTGCGTGGTGGCAGCAGCCCAACGATCGTTTTGAGTAGGGTTGTTTTGCCCACGCCGTTGCGGCCAATTAAGCAAGTCATCTCGCCCGATCGCACGGTCATATCCACATTCCGTAAAATGTGACTTTCGCCGTAATAAACGTTTAAGTTTGCAACTTTTAGCATGATGGTTGGCTGCCCTCGTTACGGTGTCGCTGACGGTTGAACTGCTGATGATTGATGCAAGGGGGAATGCAAGGGGGAATGATGTTGCCAGCCCTTGGTGCCCAGGGGGATGTCGTTATGGGTGGGTCATTCCACGGTTTGCCAGGCCAAGGGCGATCGCCTCGGGTGACGGGTCTCGGGCATGCTCGGGTCATGCCGGGGCATTGGCATGCCGGGGCATTGGATAGCTAGCGCCTAATGCTGATCGCCTTCGTCTTTACCCAAATAGACTTCGATCACGCGATCGTCCGTTTGCACTTCATCCATCGTGCCTTCACAAAGCAAGGAGCCCTCGTGCAGCACCGTGACCTTGCGCGCAATTTGGCGCACGAATTCCATGTCGTGTTCGATCACGATGATCGAATGGGCTTCGGCCAACGAAATCAAGAGTTCGCCGAGTTGGTGGGTTTCCTCATCGGTCAGGCCGGCGGCGGGCTCGTCCACCAACAACAAATCCGGCGACTGGGCAACGAGCATGCCAATTTCGAGCCGCTGCTTTTCCCCATGCGACAGCAACGCTGCGGGCAAATGGGCCTTGGGCATCAAGCCCACCACTTCTAGCAGTTGATCGATCGACTGGCGCTCGACACGCAGGGGCTTCCGAAAGAGCGTATGCATGACACCCTTGCGCTGGTTGCCCGATAGGTCAAGGTTTTGGCGAACGGTGAGGTTCTGGTAAACGCGCGGGGTTTGGAACTTGCGCCCAATGCCTAGGCGGGAGATTTCGTATTCGGCGAGGCCCTTGAGGCTGCGACCTTTAAAAAATAAATCCCCTTGGGTGGGGCGAACTTTGCCGGTAATGGCATCCAAAAAGGTGGTTTTGCCCGCACCGTTGGGGCCGATTACCACGCGCAGTTCGCCTGGATCCATGCTAAAGGTCAAATTGTTGAGGGCTTTGAAGCCATCAAAATTGACGGTCAGACTTTCGATCGACAAAATCGGTGCAGTCGCTGGTGCAGTCATAGTCGCGCCCTCAAGTGGATGGTGGATGGCATTCCTGATGGCATGGCCGGTGGTTGGGTTGAGGACAAGTGCTAAGGCTTGTCTTGGAGCTGTTCGCGCTCGATTTGCACTTCGGGATCGGTTTCTAGGCTGGGATAGGTGGCAACGGGATAGGGCGATCGACCCGTGAGGCGATTAAACAATTCCACCCCTTGAACCTTGACCCAACCCACAATTCCATCGGGCAACACCATCACCACCAGCAAGAACAAACCGCCTTGGAAAAACAGCCAAATTTCGGGAAATTTTTCGCTCAAAAGGCTCTTGCCCAGGTTGACCAACACGGCCCCCACGACGGCTCCTAGCAGCGTTGCTCGACCCCCCACGGCTACCCAAATCACCATCTCGATCGAGAAGGGAATGTCCATGGTTTTGGGTGAAACAATTCCCGTTTGCAGGGTAAACAGCGCCCCGGCTAACCCCGCCAAGGCCGCAGAAGCCGCAAACACAACGACCTTAAACCCGGTGGGGTTGTAGCCCGAAAAGCGGACGCGCGGTTCATCGTCGCGAATGGCAATCAGCAAGCGACCAAACCGCCCGGAAATCAGCCAACGGCAAACCACATAGGCAATGACCAACCCACCCAGGGTGATGAAGTAAATAATCTTTTGGGTGTTGGGGGAGGAAATATCAAACCCCAGAAATTGACCGAAGTTGGTTAGTCCATTGGTGCCGTTGATCAGCTTCTGTTGGCCGTTGAAGAAGTTGAAGAAAACGATCGTGGCGGCTTGGGTCAGAATCGAAAAATAAACGCCGCGAATTCGGTTCCGAAACACCAAGTAGCCCAGTAGCCCACCAGCGATCGCCGGGATGGCAAGCAGTCCAACCAGAGCCACGGGAAAACTATTAAAGGGCTGCCAAAACCAGGGCAGTTCGGTCACGCCATATAGCGACATAAACTCGGGGAGTTTGACACTGGCATCGGCGGGAATTTGGGCCAGCTTGAGGTGCATCGCCAGGGCATAGCCCCCAAGGGTAAAAAAGACCCCATGCCCCAAACTGAGCAGACCGGTGTAACCCCAAATCAGATCGATGCCGAGGGCGACGATCGCCAGGGCCAGGAAACGGCCAATCAGGTTGAGGCGAAAGTCCGACAGCACCAGGGGAATCAGAATGGCGATCACCAACAGCCCGATCGCAACCCAATCTTCTTGGGTGAGCTTGGGCGATCGTCGGCGCGGTTTGGGAATTGCACTTTCCATGCGGATGACCTCAACTAAGACACTGAGAAACGGGCACGAGTCAATGCTGGTGGTAACAATCCACGGTGGTGGGGCGATCGCTGATTCCAGAGCCAAGGGCGACTCGCGGCCTTGGGTGCGAACCGATGGTGAGCGATCGAGCAGCGGGTTCTGTAGCGTCAGCCACCCATCAATGGCTCACCGGCCCATGGACAGCTGCCCCCCTGATCGACGACCTGAAGCGTCATGACCCCAAGGTCGATCACCCCGGAGAGCAATCGCTGAGTCCTAGGACTCCACCGTGCGTCCTTTTTGCGGAAAGAGACCGCCGGGCCGCACCTGCAAAAACACCACGATCGCTGCAAAGACCATCACTTTGGCCATGCTGGCGGTTGCAAAAAAGGTGAAAAACTCCTTCAGGGGCGGCACTTGGTTAAACAGTTCAATGAACGCGCCCGAGCCGATCAAAAAGCTGGCGGTGCCAATGGCCAAGGCGGCGACGATCGAGCCAACCAGCTTGCCGACCCCGCCGACCACCACCACCATAAAGGTGTCCACAATATAGTTCTGACCCGTGTTGGGCCCCACGGAACCCAGCAGGGCGATCGCACAACCCGCCACCCCTGCCAGGCCCGAGCCGAGCGCAAAGGTTAAAGAGTCCACGGTGTTGGTGGGAATCCCCAGGCAAGCACTCATGCTGCGGTTTTGGGTAACGGCGCGAATCCGCAAGCCCCAGAGGGATTTGTTGAGGAACCAATAGACCCCCAACAGACAAGCGATCGTCAACACAATAATGAAAATCCGGGTTGCTGGGAGCTGAAAATCACCCAAGGGAATCCCGCCCCGCAGCCATCTGGGCGCTGTCACGTCCACGTTTTGGGCCCCAAACCAGGGTTTGGTCACCGCTAACTTAAAGCTTTGGGCTAGCAGCACCCCGGTGGCGATCGAAATCCCAGCGGACACCGGCAGCAAAATCGTTAGGGCCTTGGTTTTAATCGCGACCCAATTGGCCCGCTTGCCCAAAATGGCCCAAGCTCCAAAAAACAGCGCGCAAAACAGCAGCAAGCTGGCAGTCAACACCCAGTTCACGCTGCGAACAAACTGCTGCAAAATCAAGCTCACGCCCCAGGTGGCCAGCAGGGTTTCCAGGGGGCGACCGTATAAAAATCGCACCACCCCGCGCTCGAGGATCACCCCCGCGATCGCCGTCACGATAAAGGCAACGATCAAAGCCGGAAAGATATAGATCTCAAAGGCCCCTTCGCCCCAGGACTTGAACAGGTTCTGTACTAGAAACGTCGTGTAAGCGCCGAGCATCATCAGCTCGCCGTGGGCCATGTTGATGACCCCCATCAACCCAAACACAATCGCCAGACCCAGAGCTGCCACTAGCAGCACGGATCCGATACTAATTCCGCTGAAAATGGCATCTAGTAGCATTTCACTTCACCACGCAATCGCGGGTCTGCTCAACGTCAACCCCACATGGGTGGTCGATCGCGATCGCCGGTAATGGGCCATAGCCGCGTCGCCGCTCGCCCATTACCAGAATCGCGATCGCCACAAAGAAGGGGCAGCGACTGAACCGCCGCCTGCCCCAATTTCAACCATGGTTACGGTTTGGTGCTGAGGTTTCTGTCACGCATGAACAACTCAGACCAATGCCGCATTACATCTTGTACTTGCCACCCTTCTTCGGATCGGACCAGTCGCAAGCGAAGCCCTTCGTTTCCGCCACGAATTGGTTCCAAGGCACAGGGCTGATCGCCTTGTCGGTCGAGAACACCACCTTGAATTGACCGTCTTTCATGATTTCGCCAATCCGCACCACCTTCGACAAGTGGTGGTTGGGGTTCATGGTCACCATGCCTTCCGGTGCATCGAAGGTTTGACCATAAGCGGCTGCGCGCACCTTTTCGAGATCGTCAGCGGTTTTGGCTTGCTCAACGGCTTGCTTCCAGAGGTAAACTCCAATGTAAGCCGCTTCCATCGGGTCGTTCGTCACCCGATCGGCACCATATTTCGCCTTGAAGGCATCCACGAACTTCTTGTTCGCCGGTGAATCAACCGACATGAAGTAGTTCCATGCGGCGTAGTGGCCCTCGAGGTACTCCACCCCGATCGCCTTGACTTCTTCTTCGGCGATACTCACCGACATCGACGGATACTTCTTCGGATCCAAGCCAGCCCCTTGGAGCTGCTTGAAGAACGCCACGTTGCTGTCGCCGTTCAGAGAGTTGAAAATCACCCCGCCCTTCGGCAAGGCCGCTTTGATCTTGGAGATGATCGGCGTGACTTCCGTGCCGCCTAGGGGGATGTAGTCTTCTCCGACGATTTTGCCGCCCAGCTTGGCGACCTGCGCTTTGATGATCGTGTTAGCCGTCCGGGGGAACACGTAGTCCGACCCAACCAGGAAGAACTCTTTACCCTTGTTCTTGAAGAGCCACTCTACAGCCGGCTCGATTTGTTGGTTGGGTGCGGCACCCGTATAGAAAATGTTCTGCGAGCATTCTTGCCCTTCGTACTGCACCGGGTACCAAAGCATGTGCTTCTTCTCTTCGAAGACCGGTAGCACCGCCTTGCGGCTCGCGGAAGTCCAGCACCCGAAGATGCTCACCACCTTGTCTTGATCGATCAGCTTCTTGGCTTTTTCGGCGAAGGTGGGCCAATCGGAAGCGCCGTCTTCAATTACCGGCTCGATTTGCTTCCCAAGGACGCCGCCGGCCTTGTTGATTTCTTCGATCGCCAGCAGTTCAGCATCAACGACGCTCTTTTCGCTGATGGCCATCGTGCCGCTTTGGGAATGCAGGATGCCGACCTTGATCGTGTCGCCACCCGCAGCGGGCGATGCAGCGGGGCTGCCAGCGGGACTACTTGCGGCGGGGGAGGATTCTGCTGTGGGGGCTTGACCACAAGCCTTCAGTAGAATGCTGGTGCCGAAAGCAGCGGAACCGTAAAACAGGAATTTACGGCGGTTGAATTGACCGGACATTGTAGTAATTTACACTCCTCAGCTTGGCTTAAAAATCGGTTACACCAGCTTCAATAATTCTTAGGAAACTCTTAAGAAAAAATAGAAAAAGCTCGGTTTGGCGCGATTTTAACGGTCATCCTAGGGCGGGCAATTCTGGCTTGTTGTATACCAGGCTACAGAAAAATCCTTTCTCCCTATTTGCTAAATTCTTGCCGAGTCGCCCTTTGGCTGAACTGATGGTCGCACACTGGCGAATTGTCTGTACTTCTTAACCCTTTAAGATTCATAGTTCTAAAAAAAAGTTATAACCGATACTTAATCGCGCCCTAAACCAGCTTTTACTATTAGCTTGGCACCTGCGACGAGCCACAATCTCGATCGCTAGGGCGTGAGGATGTTTATCAGTTTTTGGTGTGAGGCAAAGATCGTGTTGAAAAGTCGCTATGGACTCTGGATGGCCGCGTTGGCTGCCTCCAGCGCCGCATTGTTGGGAGCAGTCGATCGGGCGGCTGCAGAGCCGACTGCCGATTTCACCGCCAATGCATCTGCCTTAGATGCGATCGAAACGGATGCCGCTTTCGATCAAGTCACCTCGGTGTCGCAACTGTCTGACGT
>Ga0075157_10002510_pt1 | contig 10697 bp, 6 predicted proteins | sample JI81BgreenDNA_FD_70967 | JGI IMG/M metagenome (GOLD analysis project Ga0075157, IMG submission 70967) | Wastewater effluent complex algal communities from Wisconsin, to seasonally profile nutrient transformation and Carbon sequestration -... | ecosystem: Engineered > WWTP > Effluent > Algae...
GAATGTATTAACCGCCCCGGACAAGGGATTGACGCCCATTTACCCAGAGGTCGAGAATAGATAGATGAATAATTTCGATGCTAACAGATTTGATATTACCCGAAATTAGGACACCGCACTGCCGTTTCCCTACAATTAAGCTGTCGCGCATTTAAATTGTATATTCGGGACGGGCTAGAAGCCCATCCCACAATAAATAGAGTGATTTTTGACACACAATTTAAATGGAGAACTTAACCGGGCAATGATTATATCCGATCGCGCGATCGCCCAGAACTCCGCAAGATTATGATGGAGTTATTTTGTATAATTCTCGCCGTGATAGCCAACTATTCCTGACGCTAAAACACGAGCGTCGAAAGTAAACTTGTCCCTCAATTTGAGTACAATTTTCCACCTTGATTCCCGGCAAGTCTAATGGATAGTCTAAATGAAAATTCATCACTCTAACTGTATTGATTGCTATATTTTACGCCCTAAACTCAGAAGAGCCTTTCCTTTTGCCTCCTGCCTCCTGCCTCCTGCCTCCTGCCTCCTGCCTCAAAACTCCAACTTCTAGCTTGGCTGTAAAAGTGAGATGCTCCCTACATACCTTCGTGCTCTGGTGCGATCGGGCGATCGACAAAATTGCTGTAGGGAAAGCGCACTACCGTTTCCTGACTGCCGTTTCCTTACGCGCAGTTTTTTTAAAGTCGCATAAATTTTCAGTAAATACCGATCTACACACTCGCCAAACCCAAAGTTAAAATATAACCAATAAAAAATAGCTCCTCCTAGCTGTTTTTTTGTCCAGCTAAATATCAGGGAGTGCATCTACGTGTCAATAAATAAAACGCTCAAAGGCAGAGCCACTACACCTGCCCCAGGTTTTACCATGATTGAGCTATTGATAATTATTTTAATCATAGGAATATTTTGTGCGATCGTCGCCCCCTCTTGGCTAATGTTTATCAACAACCACCGTTTAAAGGTATCGCTCGATCGGGCTTATTGGGCAATGGAACTTGCCCGCAGCAACGCCAAACGATCCAAAATTTCATGGCAAGCCAGCTTCAAACAAGTAGGAGAAAACGTACAAGTAGCAGTCCATCCAGCCGACATTCCCCCAGCCCAAATACCAGCCAGTCAATGGAAAAACCTAGAACCGCAAATTCAAATAGATCCAGATGAAACAACAGTGCTCCAAGTAAATGACAGCAACGAGCAAAAAACAAACGGCACAATCCGGCGCGTCATGTTCAACCACAGAGGTTGCCCCGTATCTCGAAGCGACCACGACTGCACGCTAACGAGTATAAGAGCCAAAGGAACCCTAACACTATATCATCCCAATTTAAGAAACAGCCAACGCTGCATCATCATCTCCACTCTCCTAGGACATAAACGCACCTCCCAAAGACAATCAAAACCCAACGACAACAAAAGATATTGTTACTGACAGGGCGCTCAATTATTTTGGGCTAGGGAAACGGCATTACCGCGTCGTCAATAGCCTTGTTGTCGATGCTTATATTCGATGTCAATTCTTGACGCAATATCTCCGATCTAACTCACGCCCAGAGTACCATTCTCGCTTAACAGGCTTTTCGCCCTGTTCCGCAAAGAGTGAATTTTCTTGTGGAACAGGCAGAAAAGCCTGTTCATAAAAGGCTTATTGAGAATGGTGCAACATCTCAGATACAGCATATTCCAGGTTCATGAAGTACACACAATCTTGTAGTAAGGATCGCGAATTAAATAACTTACAATTTTAATTTTTATTGTGGAATGGGCGTCCCGCCCGTCCAAAAAGGACGGGCGGGACGCCCATCCCACTTTCAAGAGTGGGAGTTATTTAATTCTCATTCCTAAGTAAGGTGCGGATACACCCGTCAATCTGCAAGTTCTATTTAAAAGGTCGCAGATCCGCACCCTACATATTAAAATCACACAACATAAATATAGCGGCTACTTTACTTCATCAACCACCGAATATGCTGTATAATCAACTACTTCTTACTCGGCGCAATTTTCTCAATAGAAATCAGCGCCTCCATCACCGACTCCACAATCGGCGCCGCCACCGTACCCCCCGAAGAACCCTCCTTCGGCTCATCAATCACCGCCAAAACCACATACCGAGGAGCCTCCACAGGCATGATCCCCACAAAGCTAGTAATAATCGCCTTGTCAGAATAACCCCCACCAGCATTAGCTTTTTGAGCCGTGCCCGTTTTTCCAGCAATCCGATACCCAGGAATTTGTGCAGCTTTCCCCGTACCGCCATCAACCACAGTTTCCATCATTTCTAACACCTGCTTAGTAGTTTCCGGCGAAAAAACCTGCTTTGGAACCGGCCTCGGAAGCTTCCAATAAGCTTCACCTTCCCTATCAAAAAGTCCCCGCACAACGTGAGGAGTCACCAACTTGCCACCATTAGCCAAAGCGCCGTTAAGCTGCACCAACTGCATCGGAGTAATCGAAAAACCTTGCCCAAAAGCCGTAGTAGCAACTTCCACAGGAGAGTTAATAAATTGCTCTCGATTTTTAAGTTGACTGCTTACTTCAAAAGGCAAATCAGTTCCTGCTGTTTGTCCGAGTCCAAGTTTTTCTAAAGCTTGATAGTAAAGAGAAGGTTTCATGGTTCTCATCATGTGCACCATCCCCACATTACTAGAATGTTTCAAAATCTCAGTAACAGTCGAAGGGCCGCGCGCGCCTGCTCTTTGGTAATCGGAATTTTGGATAGTCCAAGGATTCATGTAAATCCGACCTTCATCGTTAAACACAGTATTAGGTTTCACCGCACCCGCTTCCAGAGCGATCGCCACATTAATCGCTTTAAAAGTCGAACCAGGCTCATAAACATCAGTTACAGCCCAATTTTTATAGCGCGACAAATCGAAATTAAAATATTGATTCGGGTCATAAGAAGGTTCCGCCACAACTGACAGCAATTCCCCGTTACTGGCATCCATCACAATCACTGTGCCCCGCTTCGCATCGTGTTGCTTCATTTTTTCCTTGAGGGCACTTCGGGCCGCCCGCTGCAAGCGACTGTCGATCGTCAATTGCAATTTCAAGTCATCAAGCTGCACAAATCCCGCCGTCAGCCGATCGGGAACCCAATTCCCATTGCTCGACCTGCTAAACTGAATCGACGGCATCGATCGTTCCAACAAATTCTGCTGGCTGTATTCCACCCCAGCTTGTCCCTTCCGTTCCCCATCCACATAACCGAGGATATCCGCCGCCAACTCCTGCTGTGGGTAAAAACGCTGCTGCTGACGCAGCAACTCCAAGCCATCCACCAGACTCTCTTTAATTTGCATCCCAGCGACGCGATCGGCAACCTCTTGAGGTAGAGACTCCGCAATTGTAATACCGCTTTCAGCAAGATTAAACCTACGTATCAATTCAGTTTCCGACGTAGTGCCCGGAGTCAGTTCGATCGCCAGCATCGGAGCCAACTTAGCAGCAATTTCCGCCTTCGAGTGGTTAAATAACTTCGGGTGAGCGTAGAGCGTGTACACCTGTCTGTCGATCGCCAAAACATTTCCTGCGCGGTCAATTATCGGGCGTCTCGGTACAAACGGCTTCGTTTTGAGAGTTTGCTGCTGAAGAGCTTGTTTACGCAGCGCCGGAGCTCGCGTCACCTGCAAATAAAACAAATTCACAGCCAGCCCCAGCCCCCCCAGCATCAACACCGCCCACACCGCCCACAAACGGAACTTGCTGCGCTTTAAACGCTCCACCGGTCGCCCCCAAGATGCAGCCGTCTGTTGTGGCGATCGGCCGAAACTGCCGGAATCTCTAGGTTTTGCTGATTTTTTCCACCCAGTACGCGCGGCGAAGCTATCCCGTAGGGAATCGCCCGCCTGTTTTGTGCGTTTGAAATTCGGCGATCTGTAGCGGTCAAAACGGGGGTCGTAGCTCATGGCATTAAAAATTCAATAGCAAGTTAGAGCGTTGTATAATTGATAATTTATAACTTAAATCTTAAAATATAAAATTCACGGCTTGGGAATGAGCAGTCCCTATCAGGGTTTGGATCGCACCTAAAGTTGCATTCTGTTTTTTGAAGTGGTCTTAATTATTTTTAATCTGTAACTTCCGGTGGGAAACTGAAAATCGATCGCGACTTGGAAAAAAGTCAAAAAGGAAATTAGAGCCTCAAATTCTCATGCCCTCGGACACTCATGCCCGGAGGGCGCTCTCCGCTTTGACACAGGTTTAATAGCCCAGCGGTGTTTCCACACCGGCTCGATTCTGGAGAGCGGGCTCAGAATTTGGTGCCGCAACGGGCGATCGAGTTTCAGGGGCCGGCTGCAAGAAAATCGTGTCCCCAGGATTCTGCGGAGCCAAACCGGTTTCGGGATTTTGGGCTTCTTTAGCAAGTTGGTGTTTCAAGACTTCACTAGAAGCACTCAATTGTTGTTCCCGGAGGCGCAGAGTTTCCAGTTTTTGATACTCCTGACTCCAGCGCTGCTCGCCGTAAACTGTCAAGCCGTAGAGACTCAGAGCACCGCCCAAAAGCATAACTGCTACCACTGAGGAGGCGCGCTGTGCCTGCAGGAGCGAGCGCAACCACACTGGCTGCTGCTGGCGATTGGGCAAGACTTTCAGCACCGATGCGGACTGCCGAACCTGAGCCTGTTCGTCTGCTGGCGAGTAGTTGGGCAATACCGGCCCTGTCTTCGCCCGCCTAGCTTTGGCAATAGAAGTAACTTTGCTTTTGGCTGGGCCAGCAGCGGGCTTGCGGGTCGATCGGGAGCGGGGAGAATCCGGGGATCTGATAGCAGCGGTCATAAAGTTCACCAATACGTAAAGTGGGGTAGCTTCAGCTTGATTGAGGTTAAGAGTTTTTTGTCTCCCAGAGCGCCAGTAGTGGCTATCTGCGTTCGATCGGTTATCCTTACCAAGGATACCTCACAAGCCAACCAACCCATCCTACCACTGGTCTCTTTGACTTCAGGATTTGCCAAAAAAAAGAAATCTTTGCTGGTTAGCGATAATCTATGTGAAATTTATTAATAAATGCAGTATTGTAATCAACGAGCGAATCGTTGAGCTATTCGTGCCAGCATTGTTTCTCAAGTACACTCTTCCCTTCCTTGCGATGGGTTTTCAATCTTAAGGAGTTTTTATGAACAAAGGATTAATTCGTTTGACTTTGGTCGTGGGCTTGGCAGCAGCCCTCGGCGCCTGCGGAGGAGATACCACCACCCCCAGCTCCCCTAGCCCCTCTCCGGGCGCTGGCACTACTAATCCTCCTGTTTCTTCTCCATCTCCAAAGGCTACTCCAACTACTAGCCCTGCCCCTGCTCCTAAAAAGCCCTAACTAGGGCTATCTCGGAGTTGGTTCCCAACGAGCCTAGCCTCCAGGTGAAAAATCGTTCGCTCCTCGCATTTTTTCATCTCATAGGTCTAGGTCTCAAGTTGGGTGTTAGTGATTCTCTGCTGCTTTTACTAAAGTTCAGTACGTCCCGTTACCGCAGCAAAGTCCGCTGATTCGCTGCGTTACAGGAGCATTCCCTTTCAAGTAGAAAATTTGACCAATAATTTCTTGATGGTACCGGCCACGTGATTTATCCGTGGAATCAATCCAAAATCCTTGCAGCCTCAAGCCCCCGGATTTATCCGTGGTGTCAATTCTTTAATCTAAAATCTAAAATCTAAAATCGAATGACTCCCGGCCTGCACCTTTTGAAACTCAAGCCTGTGACAGGATGTTTGAGGACATTGCCAGTGCTGCTGCTTCAACTGAATATCAACCGGAGGCAAGCGAGACTCGACGCAAATTTTGCACTCTATGGAGTCTCGCTTGCCATCCCCGCCGCTGTGGCCCGCAGACGAGAGGAAAGCAAGCAGAGACTTGGATGCTCGAAGACTGAGTCCTTTAGCTTTGATTCCTCAATACCGAGTTAAGCATCCTTCGCCGTTTGAGCGTATTGCCCAAATTTACGGACTTTGTGGGGAAACCCCGCCTCCGAGATGTGAAAGTCTACCGATCGGGCGATGCTCCCTGCCTGAAAATTCCAGGTAAACTATTAACTGCTCCCCAACACTTACAGGGTTGACCCTCCGGGAGTCGCCAATCGACAAGAGTTTAATAAAAACTCCCGATCACATATAAAAAAATAAGTCAAGGATATTTGGGAAAAAATATAAATTTTTCAATTTGTTTGAACTACCAGCCGGGAAGTCCCTCGGTATATTTAGAGGGGACACATCTGAGCGCTGCGCGAAGTACCCCGTTGGGAATTACGCCCGCGTGATGGAAAGAAGCGTCGGGTGGAGGGACGGAAACCGACAATTAGACTTAGCCACTATGAATTAATCTTCGGAAGTATCTTGATTTTCGATGTACTTCCTAAGTGTTGAAATGGTAATCTTTGGTGTGGCATTTTGGACATACACAAACTATACTATGCAAAGGTCGAAAAAAGAAAGTTAAAAAATGCAACTCACTTACAAATACCGCCTCAAACCCACAAAAGCCCAACTAACAACGATGGTGGCTCACCTAGAGCTCTGTCGTCGGCAGTACAACTACCGACTTGGCGATAGATTTAGGTGGTGGTCAGCCACGAGAACACCTATCAACGCCTGCCCCTTGATTGTTTCGATAGTCCCGATTGAGGAAATTTATCAAAATATTTCTTTGACGAGAGTGCAAACTAGGGATGGTAGAAAAAAGGATGAGTCAGGCAATCCTCTAACCAGGAAAGGTGATGTTTTCTCGAACATTGAAGGCGGATATGTACAGTGGCAAACCATACAACTGGCTGACCTGAAAAACACAAAAAAGTTATTCCCTGATTATAAAGTGTTAGATTCGCAGGTCTTGCAAGATGTCGTCAACAGGGTGGAAACTTCCTTTTCAAATTTCACCACGCCGGACACAAATGGCAATCGTAGAGGCAAGCCCAGATTCAAAGGGCTTCATTACTACAAATCTTTCACTTATCCTCAACTAGACAATCTTGATATTGTCAAGGACGAGGAAAATAGGATTTGTATTGACCTCGCAAAAATAGGTCAAGTACCTATGGTTTTCCACCGTCCAATACCAACAAGGTTCACAGTTAAGACGGGAACAGTTATCAGAGAAGCTGATGGGTGGTATATCTCCCTGACGCTAGAAGATAAAACAGTTCCCGTAACGGTTGCAGAAATTCAACCGACGGTCGAAAATACTGTTGGCATCGATATGGGAATCACTAATTACGTCTATCTTTCCAATGGCGAGAGAGTTGAGAATCCTAGGTTTTTGAGGAATTCTGCCCAGAAATTGGCAAAACTTCAAGCGAAGTTAGCTAATAGAGTCAAGGGTTCTAAGCCTTGGAAGATTATCAAGGACAAGATTTCCCAACTCCATCAGTTTGTAGCTAGATCCCGATTAGATTTTCAGTTTAAAACTGCACATGAGCTATTCGGTAAATGTGAGGTTTTAGTTGGTGAAGACTTGAGTGTCAAAAATTTAACTAGACGTGCCCAGCCCAAGACAGATGTTGAAAATGGTAATTTGGTTTATTTGCCGAACGGTCAGTCAGCTAAAAGTGGCTTGAATAAATCCATGCTTGATGCTGCTCATGGGCAATTCGCCAGCGTCCTAAAATATGTCGCCTGGAAATTGGGTAAAAGCATTTTGTTTGTCTCTCCAAGAGGAACTTCTCAACATTGCTGGAATTGCCTCAACAAAGTACCGAAAGAATTGTCGGAGCGCTGGCATTCTTGTCAATGCGGAGAATCTTTGGATCGAGATAAAAACTCAGCTAAGCTTATAAAGAGAATTGGTCTAAGTTACGAAAGTGGCGGGGGAACTCCGTCACTCAAAAAAGCCTTTGAAAAAAAGGAAAAAGAAGCCGGCGGTCTAACTGTACTCAGTTGACCGTCAGGTTCGTTCACTATTTCTATACTTAGATGTTAGCAGTAAAACCCCAGCTCGGCCGTCGGCAAGGCAACAGCCTGCTGTGTGTGCAAGGACGCGCGCTGGATCTGCAGCAGTCAAGATCGTGCTAATCAGTGGTAGGATCAGCAATCAAAAATGTATCGAAATGTAAAGTGCAGCGCCGCTCTAGGTTTTGAAAGCCATTTAGTTAAAAGATTGAGGTAAGTAGTTTTATGCCCGCGACCGTCCCCTTTGAACAGATTGACCGCATTGTTTGGAATCAGCACCACGATCCATTTGAAGTGCTAGGCCCTCATGCGATCGAAGAAAATGGCAAAAAAGTCTGGGTCGTCCGAGCTTATCTGCCGAATGCGGATGCGGTATCCGTAGTTTTGCCGGAGGCCAGGGCCCAATACCCGATGAAATCAGAGCATCACCCTCACTTTTTTGAATGTACGATCGACACCCCAGAACTAGCAAACTATCAATTGCGGGTCAAAGAAGGGGAACACGAGCGCTTCATCTACGATCCCTACGCCTTTCGATCGCCCAAACTCACAGAATTCGACCAGCACCTATTCTCAGAAGGCAATCATCACCGGATTTATGAAAAATTGGGGGCGCACCTCACCGAAGTAGACGGCATCACAGGAGTATATTTTGCCGTTTGGGCCCCGAATGCCCGCAATGTCTCTGTTTTAGGAGATTTCAACTATTGGGACGGCCGCAAACATCAAATGCGGAAATCGCAAAACGGCATCTGGGAATTATTTATTCCGGGACTATCCGTGGGAACTTCCTACAAATACGAAGTGAAAAACCAAGACGGACATCCCTACGAAAAGTCCGATCCTTACGGTTTCCAGCAAGAAGTGCGGCCCAAAACAGCATCAATTGTCACCGACTTAGATACCTACACTTGGCACGACAGCGCTTGGATCGAAAAGCGGCGGCACACAGACCCACTGACGCAGCCGGTTTCGGTTTACGAATGCCACATCGGTTCTTGGCTGCACGCCGCTACTGACGAACCCGCCGTGCTACCAAATGGGGAAATACAACCCGCCGTGCAGGTTTCGGAACTCAATCCGGGGGCGCGCTTTCTGACTTACCGGGAATTAGCCGATCGGCTGATACCATACGTCAAAGATTTGGGATTCACCCACATCGAAATGCTGCCCATCGCCGAACATCCTTTCGACGGTTCTTGGGGCTATCAAGTCACCGGTTATTTCGCCCCAACTTCCCGCTACGGCACACCTGAAGATTTCATGTATTTTGTTGACCAGTGCCACGCCAACGGCATTGGCGTACTGGTGGACTGGGTACCGGGACATTTCCCCAAAGACGGCCACGGCTTGGCTTTCTTTGATGGAACTCACTTGTACGAACACGCCGACTCCCGCAAGGGCGAACACAAAGAGTGGGGAACCCTAGTATTTAACTACGGCCGCAACGAAGTGCGGAATTTCCTAGTATCAAACGCTCTGTTCTGGTTTGACAAGTACCACATCGACGGGATTCGCGTAGATGCCGTAGCCTCGATGCTTTATTTGGATTACTGTCGCGAACCTGGAGAATGGCTGACCAACCAGTACGGGGGCCGGGAAAATATCGAGGCTGCAGATTTTCTGCGTCAGGCGAATCACGTCATTTTTAGCTATTTCCCAGGTGCGCTGTCGATCGCCGAAGAATCTACCTCTTGGCCGATGGTATCTTGGCCGACCTATGTAGGGGGTTTGGGCTTCAACCTGAAGTGGAACATGGGTTGGATGCACGATATGCTCGACTATTACCACATGGACCCGTGGTTCCGCCAGTTCCACCAGAACAACATAACTTTCAGTATGTGGTACAACCACAGCGAGAATTTCATGCTGGCTTTGTCCCACGATGAAGTAGTGCACGGCAAAGCCCACATCATCGGGAAAATGCCAGGAGACGAATGGCAAAAGTTTGCAAACGTGCGGTGTTTGTTTACTTTTATGTTTACTCATCCCGGAAAGAAAACGATCTTTATGGGGATGGAGTTCGGCCAGTGGCACGAGTGGAACGTTTGGGGGGATTTGCAGTGGCAGTTGCTGCAATTCGAGCCGCACCAAAAGTTGAAGCTGTTTTTTAAAGATTTGAACAATTTGTACCGCAGCGAAACGGCACTTTACAGTCAAGATTTTGCTGAGGATGGGTTTGAGTGGATTGATTGCAGCGACAACCGACACAGTGTCGTGGCATTTGTGCGCCGAGAGAAGGATGGCGACGAGTTTGTGGTGACAGTATGCAATTTTACCCCGCAGCCGCACTCTCACTATCGCGTAGGAGTGCCGGAACCTGGTTTCTATACGGAGTTGTTTAACAGCGACGCGCGGGAATACGGCGGCAGCAATATGGGGAATTTGGGAGGCAAGTGGACTGAGGAGTGGTGGTTCCACAACAGTGCTTATTCGATCGACTTGTGTTTGCCACCTTTGGGGGTGTTGATCTTAAAGCTCGATCGGGCAAAAACAACAGCAAAATCTCAACAGTTTTAAGTTGGGAGTGGTGATAGTTTTGAGTTAAGAATCAAAGCTTTATTAAACCTAAAGCTTTGAGGGTATTTAGAAACCCGGTTTTTTGGACAAACCGGGTTTTTTCTGTTTTGTTGTTGCGAAAAAAGGAAGTTCTGCAACGGATTCGCTTTCTTAGGATTTAAGGAGTTTAATATTAATTCCGGTGTGCGATTCGTTTAGCCTAAATGGATAGGTTCTCCTATCCAGGGACGGTTAGCCTGACTCCGCTGCGAGTTAGTGATAACTGATTACACTTCTGGGTGAGACGTTAAGTCAAG
>Ga0075157_10002511_pt1 | contig 10696 bp, 7 predicted proteins | sample JI81BgreenDNA_FD_70967 | JGI IMG/M metagenome (GOLD analysis project Ga0075157, IMG submission 70967) | Wastewater effluent complex algal communities from Wisconsin, to seasonally profile nutrient transformation and Carbon sequestration -... | ecosystem: Engineered > WWTP > Effluent > Algae...
GAAAGTGTTTTGGGACGTTCTGCTTTATCCATGTGTCCAGAAATCTCTAACAATAATGAAGGGTCATTATTTAATTCTGAAGCAATTTGTACCAAACCATTTAAGTACTTATCATCAATACGTAATTGATCTTTTGTATATTTTAAAATAGGATCTTTGATATAATTTTTAAGTAAATAAGGAGGTCTTTCTGTTAATCTTTCTTCTACATCTTTCAAAACAGATTCATTGGCTGCATCAAAAATTGTAGCAAAAGCTCTTTCGCCCCACTTGTATTTCTCTTTATTATTCTGATGAAATTGTTTAGCTCCAGTTGTATCTTTTAAAGCTTTACCCCATACTTTTTCGTTCATCATTGCAAAAAGCATCATACCTTCTCTGTATTCTTGGGTAAGCATTTTGTAATCAAGATACTTTTCGGGTAAAATACTTCTTTCAAAATTCACAGTTTCATCATCAATAAATCTTTGCCATAACAAACGAGCATAATGTTGTGGGGTCTTTAAATCAATTCTTGTTTGTTGTCTTCTTTTCATATAGAAATAGAAGTCATTCACTGTAATATTTTGTTTTTTATTGATAGTTTTATTTTCGAAAGAAGCAATCGTTTCTTTTAAGAATTTATCATTAGAGACGTAATCCCACTGACCTTTTACTAAGTTGCTATCTACAGCCTTGATAGCTTTATCGAACACTTTTTGATTAATTTTTAAGTTATTTTCTTTACGAAGTCTGATAAGAGATGCGTTCTTTCCTACCTCAGAGCGAGAATCACGTTGTACTCTATTTCTGATGCTGGCTTCGGCTTCTTCAAAAGATTCTCTTTTTCTTCTTGAAACAAGTTTGATAACATGCCATCCATAAGGAGTAAGAACGGGTTCAGCAATATCACCTTCATTTTTGAGTGCAAATGCTGCATTTTCAAACTCTGGAATTAAATCTCCTACACCAAACTCTCTAAGTTGTCCACCATTGTTTTTGCTATTTGCATCTTCAGAGAATTGTCGTACAAGTGTGTTCCAATCTTCACCTTTTTTAGCTCTGTCATAAATTTCGTAGATTCTTTTTCTCAAAGCAATAGAATCTTGTGAAGAAATACCTTTTAAAGCTCTCAACATGATATGAGCAGTGGTTACTTTTCCACTACTTTGTCTTTTGTCATACACTTTGATAATGTGATAGCCAAATTCAGTGCGTACAATCTCTGAAATTTGCCCTTTAGATGTTTTGAAAGCAGCAGTTTCAAAAGGATAAACCATTTGTAAAGCTGTAAAATACCCCAAGTTTCCATCATTGGAACTTGCAGAAGGATCTTCTGAATATTGACGAGCTAGTGTTTTAAAATCTTCTCCTTTGGAAGCTCTCTCTTTCAGAGCTTTAATTTTATTATAAGCATTGAGTGTATCTGAAGGCTCAGCTTCTAAACCCACTTTGATAAGAATATGTCCTACATTTACTTCCTCTTGTAACCTGTTGTAGGTTTCTTTGACAAGTTGATCGTTGGCATCTTTAGAAAGCAAATAAGGTCTGGCTAGTTGGCTTTCATAGCCATAATATTCTGTTTGAAACTCTTTGGTAGTATCAATGCCAATTTTTTTTGCATCAATCACTTTAAGTTTAAATTTAGTATAGAGTTCTAAGTATTCTTTAACAGAGGGTTCACTATAGAGGCTATCTTTATTTGTGTTGTTCTTTTCATACACATATTTAAATTCTGCTACTGTAACGGGCGTATTGCCGACGTACATCAAGATAGGTTCTTTGGTGTTATTTTTTTGAGCAGTCTTTTGAGTAGTTTTACAAGCTATTGCGGAAAGTAATAATGCTAAAGGAAGCAATTTTTTCATTGTATCTCTCTGTTTTGATGAAATTTAGGTGCAAGTTTAGCTTTTTTTTATTTTAGAGTCAAATTTGCTTTTAAATAAAATAAAAAACGTACAATTTTTGTAAAAGGTTTCTTGTGTATTCGTATATTTGGGAAAACTTTGTTTTAGAAAGGGTGTTGCGAGTGGTTCATAAAGAATAATCTATGAGATATATTATTTGTTTGGCTTTATTTTCCTTATTTTTCTTTACAGATTGTAATAAGCGTTCTCGTTGTCCAGCTTATCAAGAGGTGGGTGCATTGGGGATTCCCGATGATAATTATGAACCAACTAATTATATTATCGTACAAAGAAATAAAAAGACAGGTTTGGTAAAAAAAGTTGGTAAAGTAAAAAAGGTACGTTATACATCGCGTGAGGAAAAAAGTAAATTACTACGAAAAGAGAAGAAATATATTAAGGATACAGAAATATTTCCAGACGTAAAGAATTCTAAAAAGGCTAAAAAGAAGAAGAAAAATAAAAATGAAGAAGAGCCTGAAAAAGAAGAAAATGTGACACCTACGGATTCTCTATAAAATCTAATCTCAAATTATTTATTTGCTATCTTGAAAAAAGTAATTATATATAGTATTTTTGTCTTATCATGTTTTTTTAGCTTTGATGTTTTTGCCCAAAAGACAGACAATAAAGCAACTAAAAAGCCTGTTCTGACTAATAAGTATCGTTTAAAAAAACGAGCGAAGCCTGTAGAAGGAACACAATCAAAAGGATCTGAGAAAATAACCAATGAAAGAACAGTATCATCAGGTTTTTTTAGAGGGAAACAAAAATATACACAAACACCCAAGGTGATGGGACAAAGCACCTTTAAGGGTTCAGAACCTCTTTATCCAAGAGAAAAGAAAACGGGTTCTTCTACATTTAAATCGCAAAGTAAAGTAGTACCTCATAAGTTAAAAACTGGTTCTTCTACATTCAAATCTACAACTAAATACCGACCTCATAAATTCAAAACGGGTTCCTCTAAATATTTATCTAATACAAAATACAAACCACATCAATTTAAAAGAGGTTACGATAAATTTGTTTCCAGTTATGCTTATATGCCCTATAAAAAGAAAACGGGGTATGATAAGTTTGTATCTAATTATAAGCTTTTACCACATAAAAAGAAAACTGGTTTTTCTACATTTATGAGTAAAACCAAATATCGTCCTCATGAATTTAGAAGAGGTTATGATAAATTTACAGGAAATTCAATCAAATATAATTTTTTAGAAAAAAGAAGGAAAACTATTATTTACAATACTCGTAAACAACAGCAGTATAAAGGGAATGTTCGTTATATTGATTGGAAGAAGCTACGAGCTAGACGTTCTCATCGAATGGCTACTTCGTTGGGGGCTTTAAAAATAAAATATTATCCACGAAAATCTAAACTTACAAACAGAAGTCTTAGAAAATATACCAAAAAGCCTTACGATGTACGTCATTTGCGTGTAGGTAAGTTTATGTGGAAGAAAAACATGCCTCGCTATCAGAAATTCAAAAAGAGGAAATTACGTTATAATCCTACTGAAAAACAAGGATCTACCATGAAAAACGGCTTGCCTATCAATGCTGTGCCAAGGGTGAGTCCTAAATTTGTGAAAAGTAAACAAAAAGAAAAAAATAAAATACAACAAGAACCCAAACAAGACTAACCCGAAAAGTTTGTGGAACTACTCACCATTAAAACATTTGATAATGCTATAGATGCACATTTGTATAAGTCTAAATTAGAAAGTGGAGGTGTGTTATGCTTTTTATTTGATGAAAATATGAATAACATTTATCCAACTTATGGGAATCTTATAGGAGGTATTAAATTAAAGATAAATTTAAAAGATTGGGAAAAGGCTAAAATTGTATTGCTTGAACTGGGGGATGAACTGATTAAAATTTGCCCAAATTGTTTGTCTGTGAATGTAGATGCTAAAACAGAAGATAATGTTTGGAAAAATCTTATAAAAATTTTCTCTCTCAAAAAAATAAATACTTGGGAATGTCTGGATTGTCATACAGAGTTTGAATAAGAATTTACTTAAAAAAACAAAGTAAATTTTATAGTTTCCTAAGACTTTTCTATATTGCTGGGCAAAATAATTCTTGAAAATGTTTTGGAAGATAAAATGGCGTAAAGAAGTACGTTTTCTGATTGCCTCATTAGTTTTGATAGCTGTTTTGGGCTTCTCTGCAAGTCAGTATGATGCACAAACTTGTCAGAAATTACAGATTGTCATAGATTATAATAAAGAAAATCGTTTTTTAGATGAGCAAGACATACAAAGTTTGTTAGATAGCAACGGAAGAGAATTTTTATTGAATACTCCTTATAAATTTTTGAATACAAGGCAATTAGAGCTAAGAATAAAGTCAAATCCTTTTGTAGAAAGTTGTAAAATTAGTAAAAAATTAAATGGAGAGTTACTCATTTGGGTAAAAACAGTACAACCTATTGTTCGTGTGTTAGGAAACGCAGAAACTTTTTATTTAGATGCTCAAGGTAAAAAAATACCTCTTTCAAAAAAATATAGCCCTCATTGTTTGGTTTTAAGTACAGATAATGTATATTTTGACTTTAAAAATAATGAAGACGATAAAAATTTGTTAAATTTGCTCAATTTTATTGCTACAACTGATATTTGGAAGGCTCATATTGTCCAAATCCATAAGCAGAAGAAAAATCTTAAAGTATATTTACAACTTTCAGATACAGTAATAGACTTTGGAGATTGGGTAGATTGGGAAACCAAAATGAAAAAAATTGAAATCTTGTGTAAGTATATTCTACCTAAAAAAGGATGGAATCGTTACGAAAAAGTGAGCTTAAAATATCATCAACAGATTGTTTGTGAATATGCAGAAAGATAAAATTATAGTCGGATTAGACATTGGCAGTACCAAAATTTGTGCTGTGGTGGCTCGTAGAGATGAACAAAATAAAGAACGTATCGAAATATTGGGTGTTGGAAAGGCTATCTCCGAAGGAGTAACCAGAGGTGTTGTAATTAATATTGATAAAACAGTTGAGGCTATTACTCAAGCAGTTAGAGAAGCTTCTCGTATGTCGGGTATAGACATTAGAATAGTGAATGTGGGTATTGCTGGGCAACATATTAAAAGTATGAGGCAGAAAGGTAGTATTACTCGCCATTCTACAGAAGACGAAATTTCTGGTGATGATGTAATGCGACTTGTAAACGATATGTATAAAACTCCTACTGAAGCAGGAACACAAATTTTGCATGTCATGCCTCAAGATTTTATTGTGGACAATGAAGCAGGTATTATTGAACCTATTGGAATGTCTGGGGTAAAACTTGAAGCTAATTTTCATATCATTACAGCTCAAACAACAGCCTTAAACAATATCAATCGTTGCGTAAAAAAGGCTGGATTGGAAATCCAAGAAATGATATTAGAGCCCATAGCTTCTAGCTTGTCTGTTCTTACTCGTGAAGAAAGAGAAGAAGGTGTTGCTTTGGTGGATATTGGTGGAGGGACAACTGATGTGGCTATTTTTCATGATGGAATCATCAGACATACAGCCGTAATTCCTTTTGGAGGACAAATCATTACATCAGACATAAAACATGGGTGTATGCTCATGGAGAACCAAGCCGAACTTTTAAAAGTACGTTTTGGTAAAGCTATTGCAGAACAAGCAAGTGATAGAGATGTTGTTTCCATACCAGGACTTCGTAATCGTTCTTCTAAAGAAATTTCGTTGCGTAATTTGGCTCATATCATTGAAGCCCGTATGACTGAAATTATAGAAGATGTGCATAAAGAAATTATTCGTTCTAATTTTTATAATACTCTTTCTCAAGGAATTGTACTAACAGGTGGTGGAGCTTTGTTGGATGGTATTAAAGAACTTTTTGAACTGCATACAGGATTGCCTGTAAGAATTGGACATCCAACAGAATATTTGACCAAAAATAATGTAGAACTTGTCAAACAGCCTATTTTCGCAACAGCAATAGGCTTAGTAATGGCAGGTTTCAGAGCATTAGATGACAGAGATTTATTTCATAATGTGCAGCAAACAAACACAAATGTGATTAAATCAGATACTAAAAGTACAAAAACTCAAAAAAAAGAAAGCCCTTTTGGAGGATTTTTTAGTAAGATATTAGATAGAACTAAATCTCTGCTTACAGACGATTTAGACGAAAAAGATGATTATTAAAAAAGGTCTTGAGATTATCTCAAGACCTTTTTTGTGGAGTATTGACTCAAATTTCCCAACGAGCCAGAGCTCCTACATTTTGTTTACAAAAATCTTGAGCCAAATATTTATAATGAGCCACAATAGCTATCATGGCTGCATTATCAGTACAATACTGAAAATCTGGAATATAGACATTCCAATTATGTTTTTTTGCTTCTATTTGGAGAGCACTACGCAAACCAGAATTGGCGGCAACCCCACCAGCAATAGCAATTTCTTTGATGTTGGTTTGTTTAGAAGCTTTTCTTAATTTTTGCATCAAAATTTCTACAAGACTATACTGTACACTTGCACAAATATCTTGGAGATTCTCTTGAATAAAATTTGGATTCTTCTGAGTATTATTCTGTAAAAAGTACAAAATAGATGTTTTTATTCCACTAAAAGAAAAGTTTAAATCAGGCATTTCTGATTTAGGAAAAGGAAAAGCTAAGTGATTTCCTTCTTTTGCATATTTATCAATCAAAGGACCACCAGGGTAGGGCAATCCAAGTAGTTTGGCAGTTTTGTCAAAAGCTTCACCAACTGCATCATCTTGTGTTTGTCCTATAACTTCCATACTCAAATAATCTTTGACTAATACAATTTGTGTATGTCCACCACTTACGGTAAGGCATAAAAACGGAAATGTAGGTTTCGTTTCTCCAATAAAATGAGCCAGCACATGAGCTTGCATGTGATTGACTTCAATAAGTGGAATATTGAGAGAGAGAGCCATTGATTTTGCAAAAGAAACGCCTACAAGTAAAGCTCCTAAAAGCCCTGGACCTCTTGTAAAAGCGATTGCATCTAACTGATTTTTATGTATCTTTGCAGAGTCTAAAGCCCCTAAAACAACAGGTATAATATTCTTCTGGTGTTCACGAGAAGCAAGTTCTGGCACAACACCACCATATAGTTCATGAATTTTTTGATTTGCTATAATATTGGAAAGAATTTTGCTATCTTGTATCACAGAAGCAGATGTTTCATCACAAGATGATTCTATAGCTAAAATAGTGGGCATATAACCTTGAAAAGAAAATTAAAACTAAAAATTTTACACGCTGAGCATTACAACTCAACATATCGAACCTGATAAAAATACAAACGCTGAAACAACCTTCACGCCAGAACAGGAAAAGAAATCCAAAAGTAAACGTATTTTCAGAAAAATACAAAAAATAATATGGAGGCTTTTCAAATGGATAGTGATTGTACCTTTGAGTATTGTAGCTATGGTAATGGTGCTTTTAGCCGTTCCTATGGTACAAACTTTTATCGCTAAAAAAGCTTCTAATTATCTTACAGAAATATCTGGATTTCAGATTACTATCCAAAAAATGCGTCTCAATTTACTCAATCAAGATGTTTTGTTGAAAGGTTTGAGAATTATGGATAGACAAGGAAATAAAATGGTAGATTTGGAGGAATTTAGTACCGACTTTGATTTATTTGAAACAGTTGAAGGAAAAAACATCTATTTAGATAAATTCTTCTTACGAAATGGAGAAGTTAATGTAATTGTAAATTCTAAGAACAAAGAACTGAATATTCAAGAATTTATAGATACGATAGACAGCCTGACTGCACCCAAGCAGAAGAAACCACGCAAAAAAGGAGAAAGGGCTGCCGTGTTTCTGATAAATGAAATATTTTTAGATGAAATAACATTTAGTTATAATGATCCACGTCAAGATTCTATCAAAAATGGCTTTGATTATGCCCATTTCAAATTTCAACATCTTGATGGCTACATAGAAAAACTGCTTATTGTAGCAGATACAGTATCGTTTGAAGCTCAAAATCTTCAAGCTCTTGATAAGGCATCAGGGCTTGATATTCGTAATTTGAATACAAAATTCCTACACAATAAACGTTCTCTTCAGTTTAATCAATTATATGCAGAAATCAATAATTCTATTCTGCAAGATAGTCTAACATTTAATTTTGAGTCCATTAAAGATTTAGGAAATTTCAATGAAAAAGTAAGAATAGAAGCCAGGCTGGATAGTACCATTATCCATACACACGATTTAGCTTTGTTTGCTCCCGTATTACACCAATATGACGATTTTTGGCATTTATCAGGTAATTTTAGTGGTACAGTTCATAATTTTAATTTTAATACATTTAATTTAAAATTTGGTAAACAGACTTCTATTAGTGGAGATATGGGAATAGAAGGTTTACCCAAAGTAGAATCAATACTTGCTTCCATTCAATTAGAACCCAACTCTGTTATTCATACACCTGATTTACAGCAGTATATAGGAAGTCCAGAAATAAACAAATATGTTCAGAAATTTGGAGATATAGCCATTCAGGGGCGTTTTGATGGCTATCCACAAGATTTTAAAGCTAATGCAAAATTACAAACGGCTCTTGGCAACGCAGATTTAGATACATATTTTATACAAAAAGAAAATCAGCTACCAGCTTATCAAGGTACAATAGCCTTACAAGATTTTAATTTAGGAGCATTAGTTGATCAAAATGCTGTTGGAAAAATTTCGATGAATGGTAATATTGAAGGAAAAGGATTTACACTGGAGACACTAGATACACATTTTGATGGTCAAGTGGCTTCTTTACAAGCTCTTGATTACACATACCAAAATATTAATTTAGATGGTAATTTTAAAAATAAATTTTTTGAAGGAAAGGTAAATAGTTTAGATAACAATGCTCATTTAAACTTAGAAGGAACAATAGATTTTAATAAACCTAAACCTGAACTTAAACTAACAAGTGAAGTAACCCTGCTTGATTTCAAAAAACTAGGATTTATGCCAGATGAACTAACTTTTAAAGGGTTTATTCATACACAAACAAAAGGACTCAATGTAGAAGATTTTGAAGGTGATATTCTTTTGCGTGATGCAGATGTAGCTTATCGAAAGAAATCTCTACACATGGATTCATTGGTTGTTTCTTCGCAGAAAAATGAGTATGGTTATAATTTTTTAGACATTTATTCTAATTATATCACAGTTAATGTAGTTGGGAAATATAATTTGAGTCAGCTAACTAGTACAGCTTCGGTTTTTTTTAGTGAATTATTTTTAGGTATCAAAAACCAAAAGGAAATTCAAAGCGATTATTACAATCAAAAGAAAAAGCTTAAAAAGCAGAATATCTCCTTAGAATACGAAATAGCCATACATGATGCAAAACCATTACTTCATTTGGTTGATACCACGATGTATATTTCTCCTGATTCCCAATTTAAAGGGATTTTAGCAGGAGGGGATTCAGCACGCTTTACATTCAAATCGGTCAAACCTATTCAGGCTTTAGAATATGGATCTTATGCCTTTTATCGAAATACTGTTCAGTTTGAAGCTTATAAAGAGGGCTTAAACGAAAACATTACAGCAGAATTAAATATATACTCAAATACACAACATTTGGGTAGCATAGAAACAGAAAAACTAACTTTAAATGCTATTTGGTTAGATGGAATTATTGATTTCAGAACCCGCATAAAACAAAAAGAAAGTTCTAATCAAGCAGATATACAAGGACACATTACTCTTGATACCAATAAAACAATTATAGAGTTCGATGAGTCTAATGTACAGGTTTTAGAAGCCATTTGGAAATTTGAACCTTCTCGTAAAATTACACTTTATACCAACGAAAATGGAAAAGTAGTATTTGATAATTTTATGTTAAGCAATTCCAATCAGGAGATAGTGTTCAATGGAATGCTGGCAGCTAATAATCCAGATGAAAAACTGAATATTGACATTAATGCTTTTCAACTCTCAACACTCAATACCATTCTCTCAGGTAAAAAAATTAAAGGTGTCTTAGATGCACACCTAACCATAGAAGATGTATATGAGCAGATAAAGATTAATGCTAATTTTAAGGCTGATTCTGTAGATGTAAATAAGTTTTATGTAGGAAATATAAAAGGACGAACCAATTGGAACAATGAAAAGCAAGTTATGGAACTTGAATCAAGTATTTTCCATAAAAAAGATTATGTGTTCTTTTTGGATGGAACATATCAGCCCAAAGAAGATAACTTAAATCTGTCTGCTAAAATTAGAAAGGCTGAAATTAGTATGGTAGAGCCCTTCATTAATGAATTTGTGTCAAAATTAGAGGGAACAGCTTCTGGTGATATAAATATAACAGGAAAACTTACTGAGCCAGATCTGAATGGTTCAGTAAGTTTTGATAAAGCTAAGTTTAAAATAAATTATTTAGGTTCTGTTTATCAGACAAGTAGCACTATTAATATTTCTAAAAATGAATTAGCTTTTAGAAACTTTATTCTTTCTGATGAAGAAAAACAAATGGCAACTGTCAATGGCAGAGTGTATCATGATAAGTTTCAATACTTCTTTATTGAACTAGGTGCTGATTTTGAAAAATTCACGCTTCTCAATACCAAAGAAACAGAAAATGCCTTGTATTATGGTAAAGCCGTTGGTTCGGGTAAATTAATGATTCAGGGTGAACCTGCGGATATGTACATCAAAGTAGATGCAAAAACGAATCAAGGAACAAAATTATATTTGCCTTTAGATGGTTATAGCGAAGTAGGTGATGCCAACTACTTTCAGTTTGTTGACTTTCAGAAAGATAAAATAATAGA
>Ga0075157_10002512_pt1 | contig 10696 bp, 7 predicted proteins | sample JI81BgreenDNA_FD_70967 | JGI IMG/M metagenome (GOLD analysis project Ga0075157, IMG submission 70967) | Wastewater effluent complex algal communities from Wisconsin, to seasonally profile nutrient transformation and Carbon sequestration -... | ecosystem: Engineered > WWTP > Effluent > Algae...
CATCGCCGCTTGGATCGAAGGGCATCCTCTGCCTGTCTATGCGGCTTTTGTGATCCCCTCCGGCGCAATCGGGGATCAGCAGACCGAGCCGAAAACCGAGGGCTTCCCCGACGCAGTCGAGCCGGAAGTCACCGAACCGACCAGCCTTTCGGCCAGCCCCTTCGACGAGATTCTCACCCGCAACCGGGCAATCAAACTCGCCCTCCAGACCCAGAACACAGCACCCATCTCCACCGCAGCCTGAACACAAACACCCGCCGATTTTTGGCTCTGAAAAATCTACGGGTGTTCGTGTTCCGGTCCGCAAAAACCGGCCAACATACCCAAAAGACGGACAAAACAGGGAAACTATCGATGCAGCTCGACCTCCTCTCCTACGTCGCCGCGCAGTCCGAGGAACCCACCGAGAGCGCGTCTACCGCGACGCTCCCCCGCCCCATCGAAACGATGGCAGACGTAGTCGCGTGGTGCGAAGCCGAAGGCAGGGACCGCTATGCCAAGGCTCTCAAGCGCATGGGCCGCGCCGCCTTCAACATCGACCTGCGCACCATTCCGGCGACCGAGGCGGAGTTGGCGAAGCTGATGCCGGCGACGGACGACAACCCCTACCCCGACGAGTATCCCACCAGCGCGACCTACAAGGATCATCGCCGCTGCGCCCAGGCCGCGCTCCGCGGAGCCCTCGGCTACTATGCCAAGAAAGCACTTCTGCGGTCCCGCAAGGATGGCTGGGCCGACCTGCTCGCCACGATCAAGCCCTTCTGCGGGGCTGGCGGCTTCCTCAACGAAAAGGCCCTCCTCACCGTAAACGCCCTCGCAGATGCGTGCCGTGCCATAGACATGGAACCCGCCGACCTCTGCAGCATGGACCGCATCCTCGAACTCGACGCCACGGCCAACGACGGCAATCAGCGCGACACGTGGCGGCGGGCCATCACGTATCTCACCAGCCTGCAGACCATGATCCCCGACGTATCGCAGTACTTCCCCGGATCGATCATCTCGTTGTCCTTCGCCCGCCGCACCAAGAACGGACTGCCCGACCACCTCGAGCAAGACATCGCGAAGTTCGTCGAGACGGCATCTCATGAGGGCGTCGACAGGACCTCTGGACGCAAGCACAAAGAGCGCAGCGAAAACACACAGGCGGGCTACCGCGCCGCTCTCCGTCATTTCCTCACCACGCTCGGGAAAGCGGGGATTCCCGTCGCGCAGGCAAATGATCTGCGGTCCGTGATCACCGACGAGAACATCATCGCCGCCGTCGCATGGCTCATCGAGAACCAGGACGAACCCGAAAGCATCGGCAACAGCACGGCCGCCAGCTATTTCGGGTCGATCATCACGGTCGCTGCCCGCAACGGCATCGACGTCAAGGAGATGGCCAGCACCGTGAAGCTGTCGGAATATCTCGCCATCGGTCGGGCGATGGCGAAGGAGATGTGCGGAAGCACCCTGCGCATCTGCAAGCGCGTCGTCGCGGACCCCGCATCGCGGCAGCTCTTCTTCACCTTCCATCTTTTCTTCCGCCGTCGGGCAGAGGCAATCCTGCAGAATGTCGGAGGCAATCTGGCCGATCTCGCAAACGAAGACCGTCGGCTCTACATCATGTTCGGCGTCCTCGCCGCCTTCTGCGCGATCCAGACGGAAGGAGCGCCGGAACGGAAGATGTCGGTCCTGAAGCTCCGCGTGCGCGGACTGGACGCGAACATCTGGATGCCGAACAGGCTGTCCCCACTCTGGAAGATCAAGCTTTCCGCGATCGACAATTCCAAGACAAAGACAAAGCGTCCCATCACCGATGTTCTGGACGAAGGCAGCGCGACCCTGTCGTGGTATTATGACAATGTCCGGCCGCTGCTCGAGGGGAGCACGCCATCGAGCTTCATGTTCCCCGGCCTCGAAACCCAAGGACACATCCGCCAGCAGACCTTCGACGGATGGATCGCCCGTGGCACCGCCGAAGCTGGGCTGCGCATGACCGCGCACAAGTTCCGCTGCGTTCAGGCGACCCTTCTGCTCGACGAGGACTGGAACAATCTGGTCCTCGCCGCGCATCTCCTCGGGAACAAGCCGAAGACCTGTCAGACATATTACGCCTGGATCAATGAGGAAGAGCTCATGGCCCGGAGCCAGGAAGTGCGTTCGAAGGTGAAGGCGCGCGCGATGCCGACGGCAGAGGTGGTATACGAATGACCGCATTCTTCCCGATCGAAACCTCCCGCCTCGCCGCCCTTCGGTCAAAGATCATCTCGGGACTGGCACATCACCCGCTGGTAGCACGGCTCGACGACCGCCAGGTCTGTCTCGTCGAAGCCTTCTGTCGCTACATGAAGGAGAACATCGTCACCGATCTCGACCTCGAATACATCCGCGGCTTCGCGATGATCGCGGCGGTTTCTCCCGACGACCTCGTTCATCTGGGCGCTGCCCTTCGTATCTTCGGGATGCCCGCGGCGGACCATTTCGACACGGTCTCGGAAGAACTGCTCCATGCCACCAACAGACCCCGCATTCACAAGGGCCCGAAGCGGACCTATCAACGCAGCGTCTCCGTCGCACCGGAAGATCTGCCGGCAGAATGGCGGGAAGCCCTCGCGAACATGAAGGCAGGTCTCAAAGGCGGCATCGATGCCCCCGCACCGTCGATCCAGACCCGCCTGACGCAGCGCCTCTGCATGTTCGCCTGGTCGGCGCAGCGTGCCGGACGGCTGATCGACCTCGCCGACGAAGAAGCCTTGCAGGCCTTCTACCGGGACCTCGAAGCGCGTTCCGCCGCGAAATACACTTCCGGTCCCCGCGAAGCCACGCTGCGGAACAGCTTCGAGGAACTCCACCGTTTCGCCCGCTACATGGGCGCGCCGGACACCGTGATCTCCTCCCTCCATTTCACCTACGAGCTCCTCTGCATCGCCGAAGGCGCTCAGGATCAGCTGAAATGGCTCAAGATCGAAGGCCAGTCGTCAGACGTCGTCCTCGCAGCTGCGCGCGACCGCCTGGCCCGCTCCCGCACCGCACCAAGTGCGGCGGAACGTCAGAAACTTCGGAATGAAGCGATGGCGCTCACCGTGGGCTTTTACGTCGCGCCGCGACCGGCCGATTTCCAGAATTTCGCTTTCGGCGACAGCGTCTTCTTCGATGCAGAACGTGGCGGATACAGCTTCATCTACATCCAGCAGAAAACTAACCGGCGCTCGGGTGTTCTCCGGAAAGTCCACCTTCCGCCCCCAGCCACACCCTACCTCGACGCGGTCATCCTGCGCGATGCGCCCGATGATCTGATCGAGACCCTCCGCGCCAAGGCATTGCATGACAAACGCCCTCTGACGATCCACGACAATGACGAGCCCGTCGCCTATGGCTGGTATTCCCGCGTCTTCAATGGCGTGATCGAAACCGGCGGCCACGCCATGCGCGCGATCCGTGTCTCCGAGATCCTTGCAGCCTACCCGAACGCCGCCGGCATGGAGATGGCGCGCCTGACCACCGGTCACGCGTCGCTGAACCATATCGAGAAATACGCCTCGGTAGAGACCATCGAAGCGAACAGCATCACCGAGGCAAAGGCGCGGCTGCGGAGGCGGCTCTAGCCCGCCTCAAGCGCGCCGAAGGGCGGCAATCACCGACTTGAGGCTCGCAAGACCCGCCTCGATGCTCTCGACGATCTCCTCCGCCAGCTCGTCGGGTTCGGGCAGATTGTCGAGATCAGTCAGGCTCTTGTCCTTCAGCCAGAACAGATCGAGGCTTGCCTTGTCACGCGCCAGGAGTTCATCACGCGGGAACGCGCGCCAGCGGCCTTCGGGTTGCTCTTCCGACCACGTAGCGCGACGCTCGTGCCGGTTCGTCGGATTATAGAGCCGCACGAACTCCGCCAGATCTTCGAACCGCAGGGGTTTCTTCTTCAGCGTGTGGTGGATGTTCGTCCGGTAGTCGTAATACCAGACCTCCCGTGTCTGGGGATCCTTCGCGGCGGGGCGGTTGTCAAAGAATATGACATTCGCCTTGACCCCCTGAGCATAGAAGATGCCCGTTGGCAGCCGCAGGATGGTGTGCAGATCCGTCATCTGCAAAAGCTTGCGCCGGATCGTCTCGCCCGCACCGCCCTCGAAGAGGACGTTGTCAGGCACGACGATCGCGGCACGACCCGTGGTCTTAAGCATCGCCCGGATATGCTGGACGAAGTTCAGCTGCTTGTTCGACGTCGTGGCCCAGAAGTCCTGACGGTTGTATGTCAGTTCACCCTCGGCCTCGCCCTCGTCATTCGTGAAGGTCATCGAGGATTTCTTGCCGAAGGGCGGGTTCGCCAGGACGTAATCGAATGTCTGCGGCGGCGGGGCGACCAGCGCATCGGCAGGGGAAATCGGCGTGTCGCCGATCATGTCGCCGATATTGTGCAGGAACATGTTCATCAGGCACAGGCGGCGCGTGCCGGCCACGATCTCGTTGCCGAAGAAGGTGCCGTTCTTCAGGAAGGCCTTCTCGTCCCGATCCTGCGCCTTGTCCTTCAGATAGTCATAGGCAGCAAGGAAGAAGCCGCCCGTCCCGCAGGCCGGGTCCGCGATGGTCTTTCGCGGTTCGGGGGCCATGCATTCCACCATCGCGCGGATCAGGGCGCGGGGGGTGAAATACTGTCCCGCGCCGGATTTCGTGTCTTCGGCGTTCCGCTCGAGCAGGCCTTCGTAGATGTCTCCCTTCACATCGGCATCGAGAAGTGTCCACTTCTCCTCATCCACCAGCGCGATCAGGCGGGCGAGCTTTGCCGGATCCTGGATCTTGTTCTGCGCCTTGGTGAAGATTTGGCCCAGCATGCCGGGGCGCGTGCTCAGGACATTCAGGGTGCGGATGTAATGTACCTCGAGCTCCGCACCCTTGAGCATTCGCAGGGTGGCCCAGTCATGGCCTTCCGGAATACCGACCGACCGGTTGTAGGGCGGTCGGCCGTATTCGTCGGCCATCTTCAGGAAGATCAGATAGGTCAGCTGTTCGAGGTAGTCGCCATAGCCGACCCCGTCATCTTTCAGGATGGTGCAGAAATTCCAGACCTTCTGGACGATGGGGGCGGAACTCATTGCTGGTGGTCCGATACTGGCGTGGCATTCAGTTGTTTGGCTTCCCAGACGCCGAGCTTCTCTCCGGTGGCTTCAACGACCCAGCTTCCCGGACCCGTGGCGGGGCGTCCTGCTACCACGGCCGCGGCGGCACTGGCGCTTGAAAAGCCATAGTCGGTGCTGAACACGGCATGTGTGCCGTTGTCGACGAGCACACCTTGAGTGAGCAGTTCCTCATGAAGGGCTGTGTAGGTCGAGTGCAGGGCACCCTCCCATTTCCGACGAGCAATGGAATTGGCCTCTACCACGAAGTCGCTTCCTTCCAGTCTTGCACGGGCTTTGATGCCATTCTTCGGGACGGTGAAGGTGAAGTGAACCACCTTCCCCAAGACGACGGGTATCTGGCTGACCGCAGGTTTCGAATTCTGGGTGAAGTAATCGAAACGCAGTGCCGGCAGAACCAGATAGATGTTCTCCAGGAAGTCATCCATGTGCGCCCGCGCCGCATCGCTCAGCTTGCTTTCGGTCGGGCTTTTCGAATTCTCGACAATCGCCTTGTTGGCCGCCGTCGCCTGAGCATGAAGCCGATATTCCAGATATCTCGCATGCGCCTTGTTCAGAGGTTCTCCGGACGATGAAATAAGGATCGCGGTTTCCCACCACTCCTTTTCTGCGACGTGCTGTTTTGTTCTAGATCGAAGCTCGTCCGTCTCGCCGATGTAGATCGCGGGCTTTCCGTCCTTTTCGCCTTTGAGCAGATATACGCCCGGTCGAAGCGTTTCTTCTCGATCCAAGGCTTCCTTGACCTGCGTGCGTCGCGTGACAAGGACGTGTCCCGACCACTGGAATGGAATGGTCGCTGTGACGATGCCCTCCGGCGTTCCATCGACGAAGAACAGCTCGATTGATCTGCCCCGTTTCGACGTCATGACACGTTCCTTCTCTTCCGGATGGTTTGGCTCGGTTCTCTTTCCTCCCTGATCCGCGCCAGCAGCGCAGCGGCGGGTTCGTCGGCGGGGTCTTGCGGGACGAGTTCTCCGGCGAAAGCCTTTTTCAGGATGGATTGGCGGAGGGCGGCGATTTTTGCCAAGCAGTCGGTCAGATCACGTTCCTGATGCTCGATCTGGGACAGGATCGGCTCGATCCTTGCTATGATTTCGCCTTGTTCGCTTATCGAAGGCAGAGGCAGTAAAAATCCACAGATATGCGGTTGATTGATCTTGTAGATACCTGCGGTGGTTCGGGCCGCGCGTTCGATCTGATCTCTCATTACTCGCGAGTTCCAGACCCGTCCGAAGTATTCCGGTTCTATGACGTGTCGGTCAACGGAAAGCCGGATCATGGTATCGGGATAGGCGACGGGCAGTTCGACATTCAGCGCAAGTGCGCCGATGCCGACCAGATGCTTCGAGCCGTTTCCTCGAGCGGCAAAGAAGTCGCCTTCCTTTACTATCCACGGCTCTGCTTCTTCTGCATTCCAATCCCCATCCTTCTTTTCCGATAGATCGAGGCGACCGTCTCGGAAAGCCGACAGACGCAAGACGGGAAAACCGCCCTTGCGATCTTTCACAGAGCGACCATTGGATAAAGGTTCACTCAAGACGCCTTCGACCTTTACGCAAACCCATCTCTGTGGGAGCGAGCTATCGGCAACCAAGACCAGATCGGCAGGCCGCCCTGGCTTCTGCGGCTTCCGCCCTTCCTCTCCCTTCGCCCGCCATTCCGACAGCGCGGTCTGCCAGTCTTCCAGAGCCTGACGGTAGCGGTCTTCCCGCTCCTTGCGGATGCGCGCCAGAAGGGCCTCGGGGGTTTCCAACTTGTCGGGGTTGGCGGCGCGCCAATCGGCGGTGAGGGTGCCTTGGAAGGCGGCCTTGAGCAGGGATTGACGGTAAAGGCCAAGCTGCGCCCGTGCGCGGGTCAGGCTCTCCTCGCTCGCGTCGAGTTCGGAGAAGAGTTCCTCGATCTTGGCGACGATGCGGTGTTGTTCTGTTGTTGGGGGAAGTGCGAAAGGTTGGGACGTAACCTGCTGCTCTTTGACAGCAGGATAGCTTACTCCGTACTGCTCACCCGTAAGGGCGGTGACGAAATCTCTCGAAATGGTCTTAAAAAACAAGAATGCTGGCACGACGCCTGCTGCAGGGCGCAACACAGCAAAGCCAGTTGATGCGATCTGACCATCAAGATTTGCCGGAACTGGAGCAATATTCTTGAGATATGGGCGTACGGTAGAGAACAGAACATCTCCTGTCCTAATAATCTGGCGCGCACGTGCGGGCGCATCAGCCATTTTCAACCGTTTCGGATCTGAAATCCGTTGGCGTCTGTTATCAATACTCGAAATATCCACATAAAGAATTTCACGGTCCGTATCGACAACCTTTGTGCCAATCATGGAAACCGGCAATACCACGTCTGAGAGCTGACAAAGCTCCCACCCCTTCGGCAGTTCACTCATGCCGACAGCGCCTCATTCATCTCGTCGATCACCGCCGCATAATCCTCGCCGAACAGCGCATACATGCGCCCCAGCCCACCTGCCGCATCGAACGGGGCGAAGTCCAGATCATCTTGCTCGATCCGGATCGAGGCCGCGACATGGTCGCGGATCATGTGCAGCCAGGACATCTGCTCTTCGGTGAATTTCTGGCCCGACCCAGCATGGCGTTTCAGGATCCAGTTCTGGAAGTTCCGCCGGACCCTCTCTTCGTTGGGCGTCAGGGTGGCATCCAGCCCCGTCACGCGGCGGATCAGCGCCACGAGCTGCGTCAGCTCGCTCTTCGGGGTGGTGCCCTTGAACTCATCCAGATGCGCATAGGCGCGCCATACGTAATCGGGCGCAAGGCGCGGCTGGTCTGCCCGCAGGATGGACAGGAGATCCTTGATCATCGCATAGGAGACCGCCGACCGCCGCGCGGGCTGGGTGAAATAGATCGTCAGGGCGTCGATCTGGTTGGCATGATCCTTCAGCCAGCCTTCGAATTCCGTGGCGATGGTCTTGGCATTCTCGGCCACATCGCCTGCCCATCCGGCATGGGTGACCGTATCCATCGTGTCATGGTCGATGGTCTGTTCGTGGTCGCGACGGATGGTTTCCAGCATCTCGACCAGTTCGCCGGTGAAGACATTTGCGGCTTCACCCACCAGATGGTCACGGGCCGCATCAAGCGCGGCCTCATCCGGCGCGTCTTGCCCCGTCATCTGCTTCGCCCGCGCCTCTACCCGGTCGCCGTCGATGGCGTCGAAGAGGTCGCGGACGATGTCGCGCAGGGGTTTGCCGGCCTTGTCCTGGACGCGCTTCTGCTCTTCGGCCCCAAGCTGGCGATCCAGCCGCGACAGGCGGGCGGCGAGGGAGGACACGGTATCCTCATCCGTCGCCCCCATCATCACGCCCATGGCGAGATCCTTGAAGGGGATCGAGGGTTTCGTGTCGAGCGGTTGGCTTGCCGTCTTGACGGAAGACGTCACGCCAACCGCATCGACGATCACGTAATGGGTCTTGGCCTTGGCGGAAGGGCTGACCTTCTTCAGGTCATCGGCCGAGACGACGCGGGTGCCGCGGCCCTTCATCTGTTCGAAGTAATTTGCGGATTTCACATCGCGCATGAACAGGAGGCATTCGAGCGGCTTCACATCGGTGCCGGTCGCGATCATGTCCACCGTCACCGCGATCCGCGGGTAATAGGCGTTGCGGAAGTCGGAGAGGACCGATTTCGGATCGTCGGCTTGGTGGGTGATCTTGCGACAGAAGTCGTTCCCTTCGCCGAACTCCTGCCGGACGATCTGGATGATGTCATCGGCATGACTGTCGGTCTTGGCGAAGATAAGGGTTTTGGGCGTTTCCTCGCGATTGGGGAAGATCTCGGGCAGCTTGTCCCGGAAGGCGCGGATCACCGTGCGGATCTGGTCGGGCACGACGACGGACCGGTCGATCTGGGTCGCGGCGTAATCCTCGTCCGCATCCTGCTGCTCCCACCGTTTCGCGCGTGTCTGCCTTTCCCGTTTCTCGACCAGCTGTTGCGCGGTGATCTTGCCGCCTTCCTGCGAGACCTTCGTGTTGATCAGGTAGATCTCGTTGCCGACGTTCACCCCGTCTGCGACAGCCTTTTCGTGGGTGTATTCGCTGACCACGTTCTTCTGGAAGAAGCCGTAGGTGCGGGCGTCGGGCGTGGCTGTGAGGCCGACGAGGAAGCTGTCGAAGTATTCGATCACCTGACGCCAGAGGTTGTAGATCGACCGGTGGCATTCATCGATGATGACCACGTCGAAGAACTCGGGCGGAAGCTTCGGGTTGTAGACGACGGGGAGGGGATCCTTCCGGATCTGGAAACGCTCTGCCGGATTGTCTTCCTCCGCCCCCTCGGGAAGCTCTTCGCCCTTCAGGATCGAATACATCCGCTGAATGGTCGAGATCACGACCTGCGCCTGCGATGAGATGTGCGAAGAAGAGAGGCGCTGGACGGTGTAGAGTTCGGTGAACTTCCGGCTGTCATCATTAGGCACATAGGCCATGAATTCTTGCTCGGCTTGCTCGCCGAGGTTCTTCGTATCGACAAGGAAGAGCACCCGCCGCGCTTTGGCAAATTTCAGCAGGCGATAGACCTGAGTGATCGCGGTGAAGGTCTTGCCGGATCCCGTCGCCATCTGCACAAGGGCACGCGGCTTGTCGGCCTGAAGCGATGACTCGAGGTTGGTGATTGCCGAAATCTGGCAGTCACGGAGACCAGCCGTGTTCAGGGCCGGCAGGTCATGGAGGGCGGCCCTGAATGACTTCGGCTGCCGATGCCATTCAAGAAGCGTCTCGGGCCGGTGAAAGGTGAAGACCTCGCGCGAGCGCGGTTTCGGATCACGGCGATCGGTGAAACGGGTGATCTTCCCCGTCGCTTCATAGACGAAGGGCAGTGGCTGGCTGTTCTTGACCCATTTCAGCGTGGAATTCGCGTAGCTCGCCGATTGCGTTTCGACGGTCGTGATCTTCGCGCCCCAGCTGTCAGGCTTCGCCTCAATGACGCCGACCGCTTTCTTCTCGGTGAAGATCGCGTAGTCTGCGGGCCCGACATCTGTCTGATATTCACAGACGGCCACCCCGGGGGCCGCAGAGAAATCGATTTTCTTGTTGTGTTGAACAAACCAGCCGGACGCCGACAATCTAGCGTCGATCTCGTCTCGCGCGATCTGCTCCGGCGTCTGGTTCTGTGTATTCACGCGAAATCAATCTCACACCAAAGGGTTGAGACAATGTGCGGTGCGCTGGCACTTCTGACAAGAACTTCCGTCGGAAATTAGGCTGCCAGAACCTGGATATACACGGGAGATATGTATTGGCAGAACAGGGCAGCCCTTCCCGTCGCTCGCTCCCCTCTTGGCGAGGGAGCAAGCGACAGGAAGCGCTCCCCAAAGGCAAAGCATCCTTTGTCTGTCTTTCGGCGGCGGTCTTGAGCCCCGGGCATACCGTCCGGGGAAATCGGGAACCCCCACATGCTGCACATCACCCTGCCGCTGCCGAGCCTTCTCGCCTGCCTGTCCTGGCTCATCCTTCACCACGACGCGCTGCTCAGCGCCGCCCGCCTCCTGAGGTGCCCCTAGTTTCCTAGACACTTGCCTCGTTCAGTTTCTGCTGCCTGGCTTCGAAGTCAACGGGCGACAGCATG
>Ga0075157_10002513_pt1 | contig 10691 bp, 9 predicted proteins | sample JI81BgreenDNA_FD_70967 | JGI IMG/M metagenome (GOLD analysis project Ga0075157, IMG submission 70967) | Wastewater effluent complex algal communities from Wisconsin, to seasonally profile nutrient transformation and Carbon sequestration -... | ecosystem: Engineered > WWTP > Effluent > Algae...
CCGTTGATCCCCAACTGGTTTTGCACCTGTTCAATCAGATCGCTGTTCACTACAATATTCCCTCCCGCACAGCCTCAACCACGGGCACCGTATGGAGGCCATAAACCCAAACCAACAAATCACCCAAATAGATCTGAAAGCACACAATCACGGTCATCAAAATCCCCACACCCAGGAAGGACTTGGGCAAGCCTTTGGGATCGCGCGATCGCAAGACATAGCGCCAAGCTGTCATCGCCGCAATAATTCCCGACAGAGACCAACCCAACAAGGTATGAAGATTCAGGGTTGCTTCGGCAGCGTTGTAGGGTTCGGCTAAGCCCGCTTCGATTTGCCCAAAAATAATAGCAACGAAGATAGAAATGGTTGCAAAAAACAAGTTCCACCAACTCACTTCATAGAGTCGTGGATTGCGCGTGAAATAGGCGATACCATCGCATAAAACTGAAAACAACACCATCGCAATGACAAAATGCACCACAATTGGGTGCATGGTGTCCGGATAGGGTAGGTTGTGATCATTCAGCGGGGGGAGATACTCCAACATATTTTGCGGGTTGAGGCAATGCACTTGCCGATTAATCAATCATCACCGCTAGACTGTGGGATGGGGCGATCGCACTGCTGATCAATCTGCTCCAATGAGCAATGATTCATCACCCAATTGACTAACAAAATGCCAAGCAAATTGCAGTCAGGTCGTCAAAAATCAATGGAGAAATATTTGGTAAAGTAGATCACCATTGAATCAGTGTGAGCCTTGATCGCCTCGTCCACAGCTTAGTGGGCGAACCACGGGCGATAGTGGGTTTTACTGGTTTTTTTAAGATTTTTATTAAAATATTGAAAATCTTGTCATATATTCTGAAACAACTCTGAAATGACCATGCAAAATATCCCTGGCAATCGCAATTCCCCTCCAGAAAATTCGTGAATTTGGCCGGAATTGCCTGTGAGTCTGTCATTTTTTGATGCAAACCACCTGTGCAGCTCCTAGTGGTACTTGGTCCAGGGGCTAGGCGTAGGGTCAGCCCATCCTCCGCTGGAGCCGTCTGCGGGTAATCGCCCCACTCCACCGCCACCCCTGCCAAGTGAGGTCATGCCCGCCAGTGAATGATGCGTAAAATCAAAACCCTGATGAGACAAGCTCTTGCAGCATCTATGATGATCGTTCTGAGACCTCTGCAGGTTTCAAGCACAGACGGGCAATCACGGACTAGTCGCACCGGTAGCAACAAAGAGGCAAAACAGTATGAAGCGTGGGTGGCAACGAAGTGCGATCGCCTTGCTGATTGGTTTGACGATCAGTCTCACCGGTTGCGGCATGACGCAGGTCAGCGCCGAGTCGCGGTTGCTTTTGCCGTTGTCGGTGGAATTTTTGGGCATCTACATCTTGCCCCAGCAGGTGGTGGACAACACGCCGGTCGGTGGGTTGTCTGCCCTCAGCTACGATCGCCGCGCCGATCGCTTCTTGGCCCTGTCTGACGATCGATCCAGCTTTGCGCCCGCCCGGTTCTATACCCTCAAGGTTGATTGGCGCCAAGCCCCAGCTCCAGAAGGCGGCAACACCGTCACCGGCATCGAACAAGTCACGGTCGAGCAGGTCACCCTCCTCAAGGACGAAGCGGGTCAACCCTTCCGCGACGGCACGATCGACCCCGAGGGGCTAGCCATCACCCCCCGCAACACGGTGCTGATTGCCAGTGAAGGCGATGTGCGTGAAGGGGTTGCGCCCTTCATCCGTGAGTTCGATCGCGCCACCGGCCGAGCCGTGCGCCAGCCCTTGCCCCTGCCCACCCGCTACCTGCCGGGCCAAACCGCTGACGGCCAAACCCAAGGCATCCGCGACAATTTGGGTTTCGAGAGTCTGAGCATTGCTCCGGTGGGCAGCAATCCCTCGCCGGTAGAGCCGTTCCGCGCGTTCACAGCCGTGGAGTCCAACCTGGCCCAGGATCTCGAACGCTCAGGAGCCCCGCCGTCTTCTCCTGCCGAGGCTGACCGTGATGCAACCGGCAATCGCAACAGCGATGCGATCGACGATCCCCAAAGCCGCGATCCAGGCCGCAATCCGCCGAGCGCCCAAGACAGTGACAATCAACCGCGATCGATTCCTCCGCGATCGCGCATTTTGCATTTCAGCTTGGGTGATGGGCCGCCATTTCCAATCTCCGAGCACCTCTACGAACTGGATCCAGCCCCTTTCGGCACCATTAGCAATGGACTGGTGGAGTTCACTGCTCTCGACCCCGGTGGCCATTTCCTGAGTCTGGAGCGTACCTTTGGCCCGTTGCAGGGATTCGGGGTCAAGCTGTTTCAGGTGGAACTAGGAACGGCCACAGATACCGCCAGCTACGAGAGCTTGCGTGGATCACTCGCCGATGTGGCACCCGCGCGCAAGCAACTGCTGCTGAATTTGAATGATTTGGGCCTGGCGATCGACAATGTTGAGGGCTTGGCGTTGGGGCCCCGATTGCCTGACGGTCGCCAAAGCTTGCTGCTGATTAGTGATGATAATTTCCGCCAAAAACAGGCCACGCAGCTCATTTTATTGGCGTTAAATGGCTTTCAACCCAAATAAAAATCTCCCCAATTGGGGAGACTTCCAGGACGATCAAGCATTCGTCACTACGCGATCGCCACTTCAGGATTGAGATATTAGCGGTTGATGTATTTCATCGCTAAGCCCATCAGATCCGAAAGGTCGATGTCGCCATCCGCATCCTGATCAAGGTAGCCATTTAATAGCGAGTTGCCCTGCTCATTGGACTTCAAAAAGTTCAGAATCAGCGGCACTGCCATCGGTAACAGCGGCTCGATCGTTCCAGCCGGAATACCCGTACGGGACTCAATTTCCCCGATCATTTGTTCGACTTGGGGAGCATCCAGCAAGGCTGAAATAGCCTCCGCATTCGGCTCCGTTCCCCCCAATTGATCGACCAATGCCTGTGTACTTTCCAAACCATTAGCCTGCTGGTGGGCTTGCAGTCCAGCTTGCAGATGCTGACCCACAATTCCCAACAAGGTCTGCGTCGTCGCGGGGTCTACACCACCCTGACCGGCAATTTGCTGCACAACATTCAACATTGCTCCCAAGTCGCCCGTATTGTTGGCAAACAGGGGATTTTTTAACAGGGTAGCCACCATGTCAAACATGATCGATCGGCTCCAAAGCCAGTGAAGTGAACGTTAACTCTGAACCCTAAATCTGAACTCTAAACGCGCTTTTTCAGGGACTCTAGTCGTCGTTGAGCGGTGCTATTTTTGCCGTCCAGTTTTAAGGCTGTTTCATAGGCTTCGATCGCCTGTTGAAACAGTTGCTTTTTCTCGTAGGCAAATCCCAGGTTATTCCAAGCCGTCACGTAGCCGCCATTGAGCTTGACTGCTTCTTTATATTGCCGAATGGCCAAGTCGAACTGGTCTTGAGTGATGTAGCCAAAGCCCAAAGCGTTGTAGACGATCGCCAGGTTTTCCGGTGCCTCGTCTTCGCCCGTTTTGAGCGATCGCTGGAACTGCTCGATCGCCTGACTATACATTTTTTTATCCATGTACAGGCTGCCCAGCTCGTAGAACGTTTGGGCCGTTGCTTCGCCTTTGCTAATCAGCTTTTGGAGTCGGCTGAGAGTGCTTTCAATACGGCGAGTTCTAATCACCTGGCGCAGCACAAAAAAGGCCACAATCGCCAGCAAGCCCACCAAAATTGAAATGTAAACAACGCCTACTGAGTCTTCCATAGCGGTTGAGGGTGGCTCGATCAATATTTTGTGAAGTGAAAAATTGAAAGCTTGCAACAATTAAACGCTTGAAACCATCCCATCCAACAACCACTGGTCTTGCCAGAACCCATTCAACAACAAAGGGCGCGATCGCCCGCGCCCCCTGCCAGAGTCTGGCGATCATTGTGGTTGCTCGCCAGAGTCGAATTTCGATCAAGCGATCGGGGTCGTTAGCCCGCCGCCTTCGCGCTGGCCGCTTCAGCCACTTTGCTAAAGACCGCCGGATCGAGCACAGCCAACTGAGCCAGCATCTTGCGGTTGAGCAAAATGTCAGCCTTCTTCAGGTTGCCGACCAATTGGCTATAGCTGGTGCCGTTGGTGCGCGCAGCCGCGTTGATCCGCGCAATCCACAGGCGGCGAAAATCGCGCTTGCGGCGACGACGATCGCGATAGGCACTCCGCAGGGCCTTCATCACCTGTTGGTTTGCACTGCGGAACAGACGCGAATGAGAGCCACGGAAGCCCTTCGCTAACTTCAGAATCTTTTTGCGGCGCTTACGAGCAACATTGCCGCGCTTAACACGTGCCATAGGACTTGAACTTGCTTTGGCTTAAAGCAATACGAAACAGACCGAACAGTTAATCAACAAACAAGCAACGAAAACAAGCAGAAAATGCGGCGACGACTAGCAGTCAGCCTTCTTGCGGTTAGCCAACGGTTAGGGCATCAAAGCTGATTGCTAACCGTCGATCGCGATCGAGGCGATAACCCTTAGAGATACGGCAACATCAGTTGCACGTTGTCTGCATCGCGCTCATGCACCAAAGCAGCACCGGCCAAGCGGCGCTTGCGCACGGCACTTTTCTTTTCCAACAAGTGGCTGCGGAGGGCGCTGCGACGGGCAAACTTGCCGCTGCCAGTCTTCCGAAAGCGCTTGGCGGCTGCTTTGCGAGTTTTTAGTTTAGGCATGGACTCACCTCGGATGTTGGCGCTTAGTTCGCGCGATTTCAAATCCTAGCACTGTCGGTTCCCCTGAGTAAACAATCGGCACAGGCAAACCCCGCCAACCGGGGCGATCGCCCATCGCAATCCTTGGAAGGGCGATCACGCCCATGCGCCTTTTTTCGTCCCCATGCTTGCTCCCACGCTTAATGATTTTCTCTGTTTATTATTCTCGAGTTTTTCACGTTTGCTGACTAGGTTAATGTGTGGACTCGGCAGACGAACGCGCCCTTCGCGAGCGCGAGCTGGACGACGCGAACTCTCACAGAACCCGATTCATCAGACATGCCTGTTGTCGCAATGCAACCGATCGAAACTGAACCAGTCGTTACTAATGGATCCCTGGGTTATGAGTTGCGCTCGTCCTTGGCCTCCATTCACGGAGCCCTCTGCCTCCTCTCTCGTGACGCTCAATCCTGTAGCTCTGACTCCCAACGATTGCTCCGAATTGCCTTGTCTAATACACATCGCCTATTAGGGTTAGCCGCCGCGATCGAAGGGAATGCCACCCCCCAATGTGACGTGCTAACCCCCGCAGATATTGATCGCTTACGCCTTGAAGCTGAACTGCAAGGGGCGATCGACCGCGCCGAATTCACGCTGCTCTATCAACCCGTTGTTCGCACCGACACCGGCCGACCGATCGGCTTTGAGGCCCTAGCCCGTTGGCACCACCCCGCTCGGGGCATGGTTGGCCCCACTGACTTCATTCCCGTCGCCGAAGCCAGCCGCGCCATCATTCCCCTAGGCGCTTGGGCCATACGCGAAGCCTGCACCCAACTCAAGACCTGGCAGAGCACCAACGCAGCCAGCCCCGACATGTGGGTTAGCGTCAACCTGTCCCCTTGCCAGTTGGTGGAACCGGGCATCGTCGAGTTGGTGCAAAGCGTCCTCCAAGACACCGGACTGGGAGCCAAATGTCTCCGGCTGGAGGTTACCGAATCGGGAGCTTTGGACTCGGGATCCGAGGTACTGGAGCGCCTGCACGAACTACGTCGCATGGGCGTGCGCATCTACATCGACGACTTCGGCACAGGCTACTCATCCTTGGCGCGGCTGCACGAGTTCCCGATCGATGCCCTCAAGATTGATCGCTCCTTTATTGTGCGCGAGCAGTGGGAAATGGTGCGCATCATCGGTCTACTAGCCGGTCACTTAGGCGTCTCTGTGGTGGCTGAGGGCATCGAATCCCTTCGGCACCTCTACGCCCTCAAGGCCCTCGGTTGCCACATGGCTCAGGGATACTTGATCGCCCGTCCCTTGGACGCGATCGCCGCCGCTGCATTTTTGGGTGCCCCCGAATAACGCCATTAGGGTTGAGTAACTGTTCCTCCGGTAGCTCCAACCCGCACGCCATCTGCACTCGTGACCGTCTTTTGGAGAAATTGCCCATCATGTCCAAGCAACTTGCAGGATTATTGGCGTTGGCTAAGGCGATCGCCACCATCAGCCACAACCAAGCCTCCGGCACGTTGGTTGTCAGTCACGCCCCTTACCTGTGGCAGTTTGAGTTTGTGGAGGGGGAGTTAGCCTGCGTCACCGGCAACCAGCATCGGGTTCGGCGTTGGCGGCGCGCCCTCTTCAGTCAGCAAGTCGATGCGGTGGAACTCACCAGCGGCAACCCACCGATTTCCTACAACCCCTGGGAATACGCCTTGTTGAGTCGAGCCGTGTTGGCCGGCCGGTTGGATATTCGTCGTGCCCAAAGCATTCTGGCCAGCTTGGCCCTAGAAGCCATCACCCTCATTGCCAGCCATCCCCAAGCACGGGTCACTTGGCAAGCCCGCGCCTCCCGCTTGCTCGACTGCGCCGTGGCCGAATCCGGACTCTCGATCCCCGCCGCTCGTCGCCAGGAGTTACTCAAAGAAGCCCGCGACTTGCAACAGGGGCTGCCGGGCAATCGCCCCGCTTGCCAGTGGCTCGATCGCGGTCTGCGCTTGACGGCCAACCCCGAGCCCTGCGACAACCGTCAGCGCACGGCCCTGAGCTTGCAGCCCCTCTTCAATGGGCGACGGACGTTTTGGGACATCGCCATCCAGCTCAACCAGCCCATGAGCTTCACCGCGCGGATGCTGGCCTACTTCTTCTCGTCCGAAACAATCACCTTCGAACCCCTCGACGATTTCGAGCCGCAGCCTGCCCTTACCACCGCCGCCAAAAACACGACGGAGCGCGTGCCGTTGGTGGCCTGCATTGATGACAGCCTGGCCGTGCTGCAACGCATGGAGCAAATCGTCACCGCCGCGGGCTATCGCTTCTGTGGTTTACGCGATTCGGTGCAGGCCTTAACCCATTTGATTGAGTTGCAGCCCGATGTGATTTTGTTGGATGTAGTGATGCCGGTGGCCAATGGCTACGAAATTTGTGCCCAAATTCGTCGGGTGAAGTCCCTCGAGCAAACGCCGATCGTGATTCTGACGGGGCGCGATGGGGCATTTGATCGCGTGCGGGCCAAAATCGTGCAGGCGTCGGATTTCCTGTCCAAAGCCTCCGACAACAGCCGCATTTTGGAAGCCGTAGAGCGGCAGTTGCACCGCTCATCGGCGGTGGCCACGGATTTGGTGGTTGCCCACCAGCCCGTGCCGAGCTCAATGCAGTCCCTCAGCGCCTAGCATCACGCCGGAAGATGACTCTGGAAGATCACTCCGGAATCGACGGAGGGCTCGACAAGGACACCACCGTGGGGTTGGGCGCGGTGGCGGCGGGCAGGCGATGCAAGGGCAAACGAATGATCACCTTGGTGCCTTGATCGGGTTGGGAGTCGCAATCGATCGCGCCGCCATGGAGCTCCACAATCGTGGTTTGGCAGAGGGCTAATCCTAAGCCGCTGGCTTTGGTCGCGGGCTTGGTGGTGAAAAAGGGCTGAAAGGCGCGATCGCGCACGGATTCGCTCATGCCAATGCCGTTATCCACAATCGTGATGATCGCCCATGGCTCACCGTCAATGTCTTGCGCTTGCGTCTGGACTTGCAGCTCGGGGATGAAGCCCCAGGCTGGCTCATTGGCACAGCGGACTTCGATCGCCTCGATCGCATTGGTCAGCAAGTGGGTCAAGGCCTGGTTCAGCGGGCCGGGATAGGCATTGAAGGGCAATAGCTCGCCATACTCGCGCCGAACGGTAATTGGCGGGCGGTTGCCACGGCCCTTCAGGCGTTGCTTCAGCAGGGTCAGGATATTGTCGAGGCTAGCGTGCAAATGAAACACGCGGCAATCGGACTCATTCGGTGTCGAAAAGTCCTGCAAAATATCCGTCACGTTTTGAATGCGGCGAATGCCCGTGTGCAACGAGGCCATCAGCACGGGCAAGTCGCTTTTGATGAAGTCGAGGTCGATCGCCTGCCAGCGATCGGCCATGTCTTGATCGGCTTGGGGATAGCGCTGGCGATAGCACTGGACAATCTCGATGAGCTCCTCGCAGCGATCGCTCGCATAGGTCAAATTACCCGTCAACACATTCAGGGCATTGCCAATTTCGTAGGCCGCGCCCGCCGCAATGTCTCCCAGGCTTGAGAGCTGCTCGCTTTGGATCAAGCGCACTTGCGCTGACTTCAAGTCCTCAATGGCCCGTTCGAGGTCGGCCGTGCGATCGGCCACGCGCGCTTCGAGTTGCTGGTTGGCCGCGGCCATCTCCACATTGAGCTGGTGCAGTCGCAGATGCAAGCGCACGCGGGCCAGGACTTCCTCCTGTTGAAACGGCTTGGTGATGTAGTCCACCGCGCCCAAGTTGAGGCCCTTCACCTTGTCAGCCGCATCGGACAGGGCGGTCATGAAAATAATCGGGATGTCACGGGTTTGGGGATCGCGTTGCAGCCGTTGGCAGGCTTCAAACCCATCCATTTCCGGCATCATCACATCCAGCAAAATCAAATCGGGCCGGGCAAACGCCACCCGATCGATCGCCGCTGCACCAGACTTGGCAACCCGAACGCTCAGCCCCGCACCATCTAACAGGTCGGAGAGCAAACTCAGGTTGGTTGGATTGTCGTCAACCACCAGGACGGTGCCCGGCGTTGCAGAAGCAGGAGAATGGGGATCTAGCATGGCAATGATTGAACTCCAAACAAGCCCAGCCGTTCAGTGGGCAGGGCAATTCAGCAGCGATCGCTAACGAGCGGATGCTACAAATTCGAGCAATTCGTGATCGGCAAAGTCACTGGCCAGGGCAGCCACACGCTTGGCAAAGGTAGCCCAGGTGGGTTCGGTTTCGATCGCCTCGGCAGCCCAGCGCTTAATGGCGTTGAAGTTGCCGGCCCGGGCCCAGTCGGCCAAGGTGTGCAAAACATCTGACGGCGGGCGATCGCCCTCGGCAACGGCAACCAGCGTGGGGGTGCGCGTCGCTGAGTCTCGTTCGTAAACCCAGTCCAAGCCCAACTGACGTTGCAGCACCATGAGCAGATCCGTCGCTTGGATCGGCTTGGGCAAAAACCCCGAGCTACCCGCTTCGGTGCTGTTGGCCAAATCGACCTCAAAGACACTGGCTGACGAGGTGATGATTGGGCGATCGGCCCAGCCGGGCAATTGGCGCAGTTGTCGAATGAGCTCAAACCCATCCATCACCGGCATCAGCAGGTCAGTGATGATCAAATCAACGGGATGCATGATCGCGCAATCCAGGCCTTCACGCCCGTTAGCCGCTTCCAGCACCCGAAAGCCGATCGGCTCCAGCAACTCCCGCACCACCGCGCGATTTTCCCACTTGTCATCCACTACCAAGATCTGGGGCTGGCAATCGCGAATTCCCACAATTCGACCTTGTTGCGTGTCACAGGCCGCGTTCATCCATTCTTCCGCCGCTGGCATGGCGATGTCGAACCAGAAAATGCTGCCCGCCCCTAGCTCACTGCGGAGTTCGAGTTGCCCTCCCATCAACGTCACAATGCGTTGGCTGATGGCTAAGCCCAGCCCCGTTCCCTCGGTTTGGCGCTTGCGATCGCCGGTTTGCTCAAAGGGCTGAAACACGGCTTCTTGGTCTTCGGGCGCAATGCCAATGCCCGTGTCACGCACCTCAAAGCGGATTCGATCGGGGCCAGCGTAATTGACCGTGAAGGTGACACTACCGCGATCGGTGAATTTGATCGCATTGCCCAACAAGTTCAGCAGCACTTGCCGCAACCGCTTCTCATCTGCCCGCACGCCCGTCGGTAGCTCGTCGGCCAACTGCACTCGAAAGTCAACGCCCTTGAGATCCGCGCGGATGCGGCTCATTTCCGCCACCCCCTCCAAAAAGGCCCGGAAGTGAAATTCCGATGGATACAGTTCCATCTTGTTCGCTTCGATTTTGGAAAGATCCAACACGTCATTAATCAAGGTCAGCAAGTGGCTGCCGCACTGATAAATCACGTTCACCTTGTCGCGAGCCGTGGTGTCGAGGGCGGGCGATCGCTGCAAAATCTGAGCGTAGCCCAAGATCCCATTCAAGGGCGTGCGCAGCTCATGGCTCATGTTGGCTAAAAAGCCGCTCTTGGCTTGGTTGGCCACTTCCGCCGCATCGCGGGAGGCCTTCAGCTCGGCCGTGCGCTCTTCCACCTTGGCTTCCAGCGCCTCGTTGATCGACAGCAACTGGGCTTCGGCGGCCTCGCGCTCGGCGATCGTGGCGGCCAGCACCATGGTCGTGACCGCAACTGCCCCAATAAACGCCTGCAACAGAAGCAGCGACTCGTTGAGCGTGGCGCGGTTGAAGGAGCTGGTGCCCCGTACAGCGCCAAAGATCGCCAAGGCTGAAACCAGAAAAATCGCCTGGGCCACCCCCCGCAGCCCAAACCGAAAGGCCGCCCACACCAGTAGTGGAATCAACAAATATTCGATCGGGTAGCCCAATCCAAAGGCCACCCAGGCAACAATGCTGAGGGATAGCACCCAGGCCCCCACTTCCCAGGGCGATCGGTTGTGGCGGCGGGGTGATGGCTTGGTTGGCTCACCCTCGGAGTCGGTGGTGGTTCGCGATCGCCCGCTCAAAAACAGCGGCACAATCACCA
>Ga0075157_10002519_pt1 | contig 10678 bp, 8 predicted proteins | sample JI81BgreenDNA_FD_70967 | JGI IMG/M metagenome (GOLD analysis project Ga0075157, IMG submission 70967) | Wastewater effluent complex algal communities from Wisconsin, to seasonally profile nutrient transformation and Carbon sequestration -... | ecosystem: Engineered > WWTP > Effluent > Algae...
CCGAAGATGTGCAGGCCCTGGCCGAACTGGCTTTCCTTCAGGTCGCAGACGAAGCGGTCGATGCGGGTGATCGCCTCGGCGGGGCTGAGGCCGGGGGTCAGGTTCAGCTCACCCTCCAGCCCCAGCGCGGCGGCCTCGGCCCGGATATCGGCCTGCAGGCGGGCGCGGCGGGCGGGGTCCAGACCGTCGGCGTTGGAAAACTCGTCGAGCAGCGATTCCAACCGTGCCATCCCGGCGCCGGTCTGGGCCTGCGTCAGGGGCGGCGGGACATGACCCAGGGTCACGGCGCCAATGCGCCGCTTGGCCATCGCGGCCTCGCCGGGATCATTCACGATGAAGGGATAGATCACCGGCAGACCGCGCGTCAAAGCCTCAGGCCAGCAGGTGTCGGACAGGGCGACGGCCTTGCCCGGCAGCCATTCCAGCGTGCCGTGGGCGCCGACATGCACCAGGACGTCGGATTGCTGGCGCAGCCAGAGGTAGAAGGCGACATAGGCGTGGCTGGGGGTGCGGCTGAGGTCGTGGTATTCCGTATCGCGCTGCGCCACTTGCCCGCGTTCGGGTTGCAGGGCCAGCAGATGGGCACCGGCCCGGAGCGCGGCAAACGCGAAATCGCTGTCCGGCTGGCCCCAGACGCGGAACAGATCGTCGCGCAAGACGGCGGGCAGGGTTTCCAGCGCGGCAAGATACTGGTCCAGCGGCCAGTGGAGGCGGGCGGTCTCCAGCGCGCGGGGGTCGGCCTTTTCGCCCAGATTGCGCAGGATTTCGCGGGACGAGGCCAGCGCATCCAACCCCACCGCATGGGCCATCTGCCACCCCTTGCCGGGATAGGTGCTGAGGACCACGGCCGCCCGCTGCCCCCCCTGCCGCAGCGCCAGCCACCCCTTGACCCGCGCCACCAGCGCCGCCACCCGGGCCGCATCGGGGCGGTGCTGCACGCGGGTGAATTGCAGATCGGGGTCGCGCCCGGCGCTGTCCTTGAAGCTGATCACACCGGCGAACAGGCGGCCGTCCACCTCGGGCAGGACCACATGCATCGCCAGATCGGCGGGGGAAAGGCCGCGATCGGCCCCCTCCCATGCGGCGCGGGGGTTGGTGGCCAGCGCGACCTGGAACACCGGCACGCCAGCGGTTTCCAGCGGTGTGCCGCCATCACCCAAAGCGGAAAAGGCGGTGGCATTGACCACGGCCACCGGGGCCAAGGCGCGCACCCAACGGGCCAGCCAGGGCCGCGCCTCGGGCGCCTTCAGGCTGGGGGCGAAGAGGCCGATGACGTCATAGCCTTCGGCCTCGAAGGCCCGCGCGATGGCCCTGAGCGGGTCGGTATCGGCGGCGGTCAGGTAGGAGCGATAGAAGGTCAGCACGATCCGCGGCCGGGTTCCCAGCGCCATCGCGGCGGGGCAGGTCACGCCGTCCGGCGTCCAGCCGCCCACCTCGGGCAGGCCGCGCACCCCACGCACGGGCGCCGCGTAAATCCCGGCGGCGAGTGCCAGTTGCTGAAGCGCCGCCTGCGCGGCCACGGCGCCGCCCAGATCGCACAGATGCTGGAGGCGGCGCAGGGTGGACACCGGCAGGGTGCTGGCGGCGTCAAGCTGGGGGTCGGGGCGGCCATCGGCGGGCAGCACGGCCAGCGCGATGCCCCGCGCCTGCGCCAGCGCACGCACCTGTTGCAGGCCGTAGGGCCAGTAGGGCGCGCCGCCGATCAGGCGGATCAGGATGCCCTTGGCATGGGCAAGGACCGTTTCGGCATAGGTATCCACCGACAGCGGATGCCTGAGAACCGACAGGTTCAGCAGCCTGAGCCCCGGCAGCGCCCCTTCAGCGCGGTGCCAGCCTTCCGCGAAAGCGCCCAGGTCCGAGTCGGAATACGACAGCACCACCAGATCCGCGGGCGTCTGGCCCGGGTCCTGGGGTGTTGCGGTCTCCTCGAGCCCGTGGCTTTCGCGGAAGACGACGTGCACTCAGGCCCCCAGCGCGGCCTTGATCGCGGATTCGTCGATGCGGTCATGCTCGGCGATGACCACCAGTTGCGTGCGCCGCGCCTCGCCGGGTTTCCACGCGCGGTCGAACTGATGGCGCACCCGCGCGCCCACCGCCTGCACCAGCGCGCGCATCGGCTTGCCCTGCACCGCGACATACCCCTTGACCCGCAGGATATCGAGATCGCGCGCCATCCCTTCGATCCGGGCCACCAGCGCCGGCAGGTCGGCCACTTCGCCCAGCTCCACCACCACGGTATCGAAATCGTCGTGCTCGTGATCGTCGTGGCCGTCATGGTGCGAGGGGCGGGCGGCGATGTCGTCCTCGGCGGCGGCACCCAGACCCAGCAGCACGCGCACATCCACGACGCCCTCGGTCACCTCGACCATCGGCAGGGGGCGCGGGGCCTCGGCGGCGATCACGGCGCGGGCGGCGGCGAGGCCTTCGGGCCCGGCCAGATCGGCCTTGGTCAGCAGCACCAGATCGGCGCAGGCGATCTGATCCTCGAACACCTCGCTGAGGGGCGTTTCATGGTCGATGCTGGGATCGGCGGCGCGCTGGGCATCCACAGCGGCGACATCGGGCGCGAAACGCCCCGCCGCCACCGCCTCGGCATCCGCCAGGGCGATCACGCCGTCCACGGTGATGCGGCTGCGGATCGCGGGCCAGTCGAAGGCTTTCAGAAGCGGTTTCGGCAGCGCCAGACCAGAGGTTTCGATCAGGATGTGATCGGGCCGCGGCTCCATCGCCAGCAGGGTCTCCACCGTGGGCACGAAATCATCGGCCACGGTGCAGCAGATGCAGCCGTTCGCCAGTTCGATGATGTTCTCTTCCGGGCAATCGGGGATGGCGCAGCCCTTCAGGATCTCGCCGTCCACGCCCAGCGTGCCGAATTCGTTCACCACCACCGCCAACCGCCGCCCGCCGGCATTGCGGATCAGGTGGGAAATCAGCGTCGTCTTGCCCGAGCCCAGAAAGCCGGTGACGATGGTGACAGGGGTCTTTTGCAGGGTCATTCAGGCCTCCAGCGGCGGGATACGGGCGATGCAGTGCTTGCGGAAATGCTCAGGGCGTTCGCGCCAGGGCACCAGCCCCTGCGGCGCGTCGCGGAATCGGGTGGCGCCGTCGATCACGGTCTCGGCCTGTTCGGGCACCAGATCGCCGTAGACATAGGTCCAGGCGCCGGGACCGCGCAGGGCCACGGTGCAGCCGCGCGAACAGTTCGACAGACATTCGGTTTCGCGCAGGGTGATGCCCTCGGGCATCCGGCCCGCCAGCGCCTCAGCCAGCACGGCGCCGGGGCGGGGGGCGGAAGGGTCCATCCCCTCGCGCTTGCAGGTCACGCAGACCAGAAGTTCGATGCCCATTCGCCTGCGCCTTCATGTCATGCCGGGGTGCGGGGCGGGCCTTGGCCAAACCCACACCGAAACACCCCGTCCGGTTGGTCGTCGTCGCTGCTGGCAGGTCTCCCGGCTTCTGGAGTGCGGTTCCCCGCCGGTCGCCCGCCTTCCCGGCATTGCTGCCAGTGGCCTTGGGCGACCCCTCCGGTCACGGTCGCGGGGGCGGCTGCGCTTTGGGGTTGACCCCCTGTCGCATTCCCTTTTCACCTGTCAGCCGACAGGCACCAGCACCGCCCAGATGCGCCGAGGGGCCAAACGAGTCAAGCAGGGAAGCGACGCGATGGAGACCGACGACGACCGCCACAGGGCCAAGATGCAGAAGATCAAGGCGGCGCGCGACCGGATGCTGGCCGAGCGGCAGGGCGAGAAGGGGCTGATCATCGTGCACACCGGGCCGGGCAAGGGGAAATCCTCGTCCGGGTTCGGGATGATCCTGCGCTGCATCGCGCACGGGATGCCCTGCGCCGTGGTGCAGTTCATCAAGGGGGCGTGGGACACGGGTGAACGCCGGCTGCTGACGCAGCATTTCCCCGACCTGTGCCAGTTTCACGCCATGGGCGAGGGGTTCACCTGGGAAACCCAGGACAAGGCGCGCGACATCGCGGCGGCGCGGGCGGGATGGGAGAAGGCGAAGGCGCTGATCCGGGATGAAACGATCCGCATGGTGCTGCTGGATGAGATCAACATCGCGCTCAGGTATGACTATCTCGACGTGGCCGAAGTGGTCGCCTTCCTGCGCGACGAGAAACCGGCCATGACGCATGTCGTCCTGACCGGCCGCAACGCCAAGCCCGAGGTGATCGATCTGGCCGATCTGGTCACCGAGATGACCGCCGTCAAACACCCCTTCCGCGCCGGGATCAAGGCGCAGAAGGGGGTGGAGTTCTGACGGGTTTCCCCGTCAGAACTGCAGCGACACGTCGCGGTGGTGCGACAGGCAGGACGCGGCCTCGAGCGCCATCTCGCGCGGCAGTCGGGCCTGTTCGCGCAGACCCAGGGTGTGGCGCGTCTCGGCCTCGAGGGCCTGCAGAGCCGTCAGCAGCCCCGACTGCACCGCCGCCTGGCGCCACTCGATATCGGATTCGAGTTGCGCCAGCACGGCGGGCGCCGCTTCCAGCGCGTTTTCGGGGTTCGCGCGGCGGCCCGACAGCGAGCGGCGCAGATCGCTGAGCGATTCGCGCAGGGCAGCGGAACCGGCCAACCCGTCCAGCCGCGCCTCCATCGCGCTCACATCCAGCGCCAGCGCCTCGGGGTCGTCCACGCCGACACGGGCCACCAGCGCGGCAGCATCCTCGCGCAGCGCGATGAAGCCATCGGCAGCGCCCGCTTCGGCCGCAAGGTCGCGCAGCGTGACATAGCTCGGCTCGGCCGCCTGGCGGAAGTCGCGGCGGGCGTCGGCTTCGGCGCGGGTCAGGTCCAGGAAGCGCTCATGCTCGGCATCCCAGTTCGCCGGAATCCGGGCACGCAGCGCCTCGACGCTGGCGGTCATCGCCTCGTTCTCGGCGACCAGTTCGGCGCGCTCGGCGGCCTGGTCCTCGGACCGCAGGCGTTCGATGCGGACATCGTTCGCGGCGATGTCGCGTTCGATGCGCTGGATGTCGATGCCGATCTGCCGGACGATCCGGTGGAGGGGCTCATAGTCCGGGGTCGCCGCGACGATCACCTGCTGGGCCTGCACCAGGGCGGTCAGCCTGTCGAAACTGGCCTCATACCCTTCCAGCGCATCGGCCAGATCGCGTTGCCGGGCGCGTTCCAGCATGCTGGCATCGGCCGCGCGGACACGCTCGACCAGGGCCACCACCGCCGATTGCTGCGCGGGAATGGTGCGCGCCATGATCTCCTCGGTGCAATACTGCAGACGCGGGTTGCGCGGCGGGGGCGCGTTCTCGCTCAGCAGGGCGATCCGCGTCGGCAGATAGTTCACCAGCGGCGGGAAATACCCCACGATCGTCAGCGCCAGAAGCTGCATGCCGATGAAGGGGATGACGCCCTTGTACATGCTCAGCGTCTTGACCGTCCGATCCGCCACCCCGCGCAGATAGAACAGCGCAAAACCGAAGGGCGGTGTCAGGAAACTGGTCTGGATGTTCATCCCGATCATCACCCCCAGCCAGATCGCGGTGATGTTGGCTTCGGGGTTCATCAGCAGGATCGGCGCGGTGATCGGCACCACGACGATGGAAATCTCGATGAAATCGAGGAAGAACCCCAGGATGAAGATCACCAGCATCACGACGGTGAACTGCGCCCAGAAGCCGCCGGGAAGGCCGGTCAGGAACTCGCCCACCAGATGCTCGCCGCCGAAGGCCCGGAACGCCGAGATCAGCATCGCCGCGCCCAGCAGGATGATGAACACCATGGACGAGGTCTTGGCGGTTTCCACCATCACCTCATAAAGGGTGCGCTCCAGTTTCCAGGTGCGCCAGGTGCTCCAGGCCAGGGCGAACACCAGCACGCCCACGGCCACGGCGGCCATCGCCACGGCGGCATGATCGCCCGAGCGGTCAAGCTGGCGGATGTTCAGGTTATACGACGATTCCAGGAAGCCGATGACGACGATCATCGCCAGCACCAGGATCGCCGGAACATAGCGCATCGGCCCGGTATAGAGCTTGTATCCGGCCATCACCGTCGCCCCGGCCGCACCCACGGCGCCGGCCTGCGTCACGGTGGCGACGCCGGTCAGGATCGACCCCAGCACCAGGATGATCAGCAGGAGCGGAGGCACCGTGGCCCAGATCACGTCGATCCAGAAGGCGCGGTCGAACTTGCCTTCGCTGGGAACGGCGGGGGCGTTCTTGGGGAACAGCAGCGCATAGCCGAAAATGTAGACGACATAGATGCCGACCAGGATCAGGCCGGGAATCAGCGCGCCCATGAACATGTCGCCCGCCGAGGCCGGCACGATGCCCAGGTCCGAGGGCATGTTGAATTCGCCGGTCGCCTCGCGGTATTCGTTGGCGCGCAACTGGTTGGCGGTATCGACCGCGCTCGACAACTGGTCGGCCAGGATGATCAGCACGATCGACGGCGGAATGATCTGGCCCAGCGTGCCCGAGGCCATGATGGTGCCGGTCGCCAGGCTGTGGGAATAGTTGTTGCGCAGCATGGCGGGCAGGCTGATCAGGCCCATCGCCACCACGGTTGCGCCCACGATGCCCGTGGTCGCCGCCAGCAACGCGCCCACCAGCACGACCGAAATCCCAAGGCCGCCCGGCAGGCTGCCGAACAGCTTGGCCATGGTGATCAGGAGGTCCTCGGCGATGCGCGAGCGTTGCAGCATCACCCCCATGAAGACGAACAGCGGAATCGCGATCAGCGTATCCCTGTCGGCCTCCCAGTAGACCCCCCGGAAGTTGGTTACCGCCGAGGTCATCCATTCGACCGCGCCGCCGGTGGCGAAATAGGCCGAGGCATCGCCCGCAAAGAGCAGGCCGGTGCCGGCCGCCAGGGCAAAGGTGATCAGCGCCGCGCCGGGCAGCGCGAAGGCCACGGGAAAGCCGACGCCCAGCGCCAGCATCATCGTCAGCACCAGAAGTGCCAGAAAGACCAGTTCCATCGTCTTACACCGCCTTGCCGGTTTCGGGTTCGCCGCGCCAGTCGGCGACGGCCTTCAGCAGCATGGCCGAGAACTGCACCAGCATCAGGGCCGCAAATATCGCCAGGAAGGCGGACAACCAGTATTTCGTGGCCATGCCGAAGGCCTGCTGGCCCTGCTCATAGCCGATGAAGGGGCCCACGATCGGGCTGGCCCGCGTCGCCGTGCCCAGGACCAGGATCACCCACATCAGGCTCATCCCCAGCACGACCGCGCCGATGCCGTTGACCAGCGCCTTGCCGCGCCGGCTCATGGCGGCATAGAAGATGTCGACGCGCACATGGCCTTCCTCAAGCAGGGTATAGGCCGAGGCGAACAGGAACAGCGCCGCATACCACATCCGCACGAGATCGGTGATGAAGGCCTGCTCATAGGAAAACACGAAGCGGCCGATCACGATGATCAGCTGCACCACCACCACCAGAAGCGACAGCCAGATGAAGCTGAGGCCCCGGGTGACAAAGGCCATCAGCAGGCCCAGCGCCGCCAGCGGCATGTGAACCACCTGCCCGCGATACTGCGGCAGATTCAGCTGGTCGGCCACCTGCTGGCCCACCAGCCCGGGCAACGACCCCTCGATCCGCAGGAACGAGACCACGGCGTCGGCGGTCCCCACCAGGAGCGCGATCCAGAACGCCGCCCGCGCGATCCACGCAGCGATGGCGCTGACGCGCGCGCTGTCCTGACGGAAACCGCCGTCCAGCGGGCGCGTCGCGGCATAGATCGCGATGGCCAGCCCCACCAGATAGACGCTGACGGCCACATACGACCCGCTCGCCAGGCCCGTCCAGGCGCCCGGGAAGCCCTGCCAGTAGACCAGCCAGTTCTCCAGAAGGAAGGCGAAGGTCGCCAGAACGGTTCCCCAGGCGATCAGTCGCAGCACGAATGCCGCAGGATCGCGCGCAGACGCGGTCATCGAGGTCATCGTCTTGTCCCACCCTGTGTGGATTTCCGGTTTGCCCGGATGGTTTTTCTGCAAGACCGGGCGGCACTTGCGGCGCCGCCCGGCCTGATCGGTTCACCGAGTCAGGATCACTCGATGCCCAGGATGCGGTTGCGCTGGGCCAGATACTTGCCTTCCGAGGTGTTCAGCCAGGCACCGGCTTCGGCGCGGGCGCGCTCGAAGGCCTCGTGCATGCGGTTGGCCAGGTCCGAGTGCTGGCGGATCTCGGCATAGAGCTCTTCCGAGGCATCGGCGAAGGCATCCCAGATGTCGTCGCTGAACTCACGGACCTGCACGCCATGCTCGGTGATCAGGCGCTCCAGGAACACGCCGTTGTTGGCGTTGAACTCGGCGTTCATGCGGGCGTTCTCGGCGGCGCAGGCGGCCTCGATGGCCTTCTGCTGCCAGGTCGGCAGGCTGGTCAGCCACGACTTGTTGAAGCCCTGCGACAGCGCGGCGCCCGGCTCGTGCACGCCGGCGGTGTAGTAGAAGCGCGCGGCGGTGTGGAAGTTCAGCGCATAGTCGTTCCAGGGGCCGACGAATTCGGCCGCGTCGATGGCGCCCGACACCAGGTTTTCGAAGATCTGGCCGCCCGGCAGCGAAACCACCGAAACGCCCATCTTCACCATCATGTCGCCGCCGACGCCCGGGATGCGCATGCGCAGACCGCGGAAGTCCTCAGGGGTGTTCATTTCCTTGTTGAACCAGCCGCCCGCCTGCGCACCCGAGTTGCCGGCCAGGAAGCCCTTCACGCCGAACTCGTCCCCCAGCTCGTCCCACAGTTCCTGACCGCCCATGTAGTAGATGAAGGCGTTCTGTTCCTGCGCGGTCAGACCGAACGGCACGGCCGTGATATAGGCCCAGGCCGGGTGCTTGCCCTTCCAGTAATAGTCGGCGCCGTGATAGGCCTGAATGTCGCCCGCGGCGACGGCATCGAACACGTCGAAGGCGCCCAGACGCTCGCCGGCGGCATAGTATTCGGTGGTGATCGCGCCATCGGTCAGTTCGGTGATGGCGGCGGCCAGACGCTCGGCCCCGGTGCCCAGGCCCGGGAAGCCCCGCGGCCAGGTCGAGGCGATGACGCAGGTGGTGCGGCCCTGCGCGACAGCCGGCGCAGCCAGCGTCGAAGCCGCAGCAGCCGCGCCGCCGAGGGTCGATGTGCGCAGGAATGAACGACGATCCATTGAAATCCTCCCAGAGTTTCTTCGTTGCCAGCCCGCGATCAGCGGACTGATGCAGTGGTTTAAAGCACAGAGATCGGCCGCTGCAAACCTGTTTCCTGCAATTGCGGCACATCCCGGAGCAGAGGCGACATAAGCCAACTCATCGCGCCGTCGAGGGGGGCGTCGCATTTGCCCGAAGATTGAGCAGATTGGCCGCAAAGATGATCGCGGCCCCCAGGAAGACCATCGCATCCAGGGCCTCGGAATACAGCCACATGCCGACCAGCGCCATGATCGGCAGGCGCGCGAACTCCATCGGCGCGACCAGCAGCGCCGGCGCCAGCCCCAGCGCCGTGGTGAGCGAGAAATGCGCGCTCAGCCCGGTCAGGGCAACGATCAGCAGCCAGGGCCACAGCGCGGCGTCGGGCCAGGTGAAGCCGAAGGCCAGCGCCAGCACCAGCGCCATCCCCCCCTGCGAGGCGGTCATCCAGAACAGCACCACCAGCACGCCGTCATGGCGCATGATCTTGCGGGTGAAGATCAGGTTGACGGCGAATCCCACCGCCGCCAGCACCCCGGCCAGATGCCCCAGGCCCAGAGGCTGGATGCCGGGCTGCGCCACCACCAGCACCCCCACGAACCCGATCAGCGTGATCATCACGCGCCGGGCGGTCAGTGATTCGCCCAGCAGCAGCGGCGCCATCAGCATCACCCAGATCGGCATGGTGAATTCCAGCGCCACCAGCTGCGACAGCGGGATCATCACGAGGCCATAGAACCACAGGTTCTGCCCGGCGAAATGGAACACGTTGCGCACCGCATGCAGGCCCCAGTGCTGCGTGCGCACCTGCGCGACCTGCCCCTTGGCCGTCAGGATCGCGGCGACGATGGCGAACCCCACCAGCGAGCGCCAGAACATCAGCTCGAAGGTGTTGAGCTGCGTCTGCACTTCGCGCCCGGCTATGGCCATCAGGACGAAACTGGCAATCGCCCCGCACATCCAGAGCGCCGCTTTCAAAGGCTGGCTTCTCGCCGCTTGCATGATCCGCCCCCGCGCCTGCGCCTGCCACCCCTGCTTAGGCCGCCTGCGCCGGCCCCTGCAAGCCCGGCCTCACGGAAGTGTTTTGTTTCGCGCGGAAATCGGATGTATGATTCGTCGCAGAGGGGCACGTTCCCCTCGTTCCGGAAGCCGCGGGATGACCCCGCGGCACGGGATCCGCGATCAGGAGGTGCGGAACATGGCAGGCACGACGAAGGGCACGGGCGGCGGCAAGGCATCGGCTCCGGCAGGGGGCAAGGGCGCCCCGGCGGCAAAGGGCGCTCCGGCCTCGAAGGGCGCCGGCGGCAAGGGCTCGAGCAAGTAGGCTCGCCCAGGGGACTCTGGCCCGGCGCCCCGCGCGCCGGGCTTTTTGCTGCGCCGATTCCAGCGCAGGCCCGAAGCGGGCGGATTGACCGAAAGAGCGATTGCGGTATCGTCGGAGGGCCGGGATTTTCCGGCCCGCGCCCCAGGACGCGGTTCCATAGTCAGATCGGGAGAGCGTTTCATGACCAAGGCAACGACAGGCGGAAAAAGCGGCAGCGCCCCCAGCGGCGC
>Ga0075157_10002520_pt1 | contig 10675 bp, 11 predicted proteins | sample JI81BgreenDNA_FD_70967 | JGI IMG/M metagenome (GOLD analysis project Ga0075157, IMG submission 70967) | Wastewater effluent complex algal communities from Wisconsin, to seasonally profile nutrient transformation and Carbon sequestration -... | ecosystem: Engineered > WWTP > Effluent > Algae...
GCTTTTTTTAGGTTTTACCATGTAAAAAATATGTAAAAAACGACAAATGAATAAGTTTTTGTTGTGAAAAAAAAGTTTTTTTTAGTAATTTCGTAAAATTTTAAATAAAAACTTACAAGTAATTTAACATCACTAAATAATTCCTAGTTAAAATTAAAGAAAATTAAGTCATGGCAAAAAAGAATACTGATAAAAATAAAAAGTTGGTCGCTTTTTTCAAAGCGATTGCTCATCCGACTCGTATGAGCATTGTTCAGTTATTAATTGAGCAGGAACAACTTACTGTAAACACGATTTGTGAAAAGCTCGATTTGGAGCAATCTCTCACTTCTCACCATTTAGCTGGTATGCGAAAGAGTGGTTTGCTTTCAAGTAAAAGAAACGGAAAAAACATTTATTACATGCTCAGCAGTCCTAAAATAAAAGACATTTTGAGTAGTATTAAAGAATTACTATAGAAAGTAAAAGGCTATTAACATAGCCTTTTACTTCAATTTTTCAAATACTAAGAATTCTAAATACTTTTCTATTGGACTATAATCATCTTTTTCTATTCTAATTTCTGTAAGAGAAGGAAGATGCATTGAGAAATGTACTTGCAGGTGTGATGCCTCTAGTATGGTACTACTCAATGCAAAAGGATATGGATGATTAGGGTATAGTTCCTTTATCATATCTGCTATTTTTTTACACAAAGACTTGTAGCTCCTGAAAAAACCATCTTTGTTTTCAACATCTACACTTTTTGTATGATATGTTTTCGGCGATTCCATCACTACAATTCTGTGAAGAGCTTTTTTATCCAATCCTCCTATAGGGCTTTCTGCTGATGAAACTTTACTAATTATTTTGATAACTATTGATAATTTTTGTTTGACATCAACGATGTTATTTACCTGATAATCAATTTGGAATTCAAGCCAATTCCAATACCAGTTTACAATATATACCAAAAAATTATGTTTATTTTCAAAATATCGGTATATTGAGGCTTCTGTTGAATCTATTTTATCAGCTAATTTTTTAAATGTGAATGCTTCAAAACCTATTTCATCGATCAAAGCTATTCCATAGTCTATGATTTTTCGACCAAGAGCTGTTTGTTCTGGATCCCTCACATAAATTTTTTCATTGATATTCATTCTGATTGTGGCTGTCATGGCTTTAGGTATTTGATTTTAATTAATATACTTTTGCTATCATTTAGTGGCGTAAAACTATTAAAACTTTTCTAAATCCAAAATTGTTTCAAGAGAAAAACAACTACTTCATATAACAAATTTTCTTTTATTTATGAAACCCGAAATAGAACATATTTTAAAAGACCATAAATTGCGTAATACAGATTGTAGATACGATGTATTAGACCTTTTTCTTACAGAAAAATTTGCTCTTTCTCATAGTGATTTGGAAGAATCTTTGGGTAATAAATTTGATAGAGTAACCGTTTACAGAACGCTTAAAACTTTTTTGGAAAAAGGCATTATACATAAAGTATTAAACGATGAGGGTACTCCCAAATATGCAGTTTGTTCTTCGCACTGCGAAGTGCATGAACATCATCATAATCATGTACATTTTAAGTGTGATACTTGCGGGCATACACAATGCCTTGATGATGTGGCTATTCCAAGCGTTTCGTTACCGACTGGTTTCAAAGCTAAAGAATTCAATTTACTGATTCAGGGTTTATGTCAAAGTTGTCAGGTCTTTTCATAAAGATTTAATTAAATGGGCATATTGTTGAGGATTTTTTTGTACAACGAGGGGAAAGCTATCATCAACGGGAATTGTATGATAACGGTTTCCAATATCATATAAATCTTTCCCCTCTCGAATAGTTTTTTCTATTCGTTCAATATCTACAAAATTCTCATTATTAAATTCTTTATGCGAATACGCTTTGAGTTTTTCAAGCACTTTTTCAATTCCTCCAAGAAAACTAAAATGCCAACCACCATTTTCAATCACATGAATTAAGTCTCCTTCTTTATCTCTGAGCAGTCTTGTTTTTTTAATAGTTTTAACTTTATTTTTTAGATATTGATAATCTAACATGACAGTACCTCTCCAAAAGCCTTTTCCATTTTTAGTACCCTGAGCCACTACTTTTTTAGAAGCATTCTCATCAATTTGATAATGAATACACTGATAATTAAGATAATAACAGTAATATTCCAACTCAAATACTTTAACACCATTAAGTTCTGCTGCTTTCTGTAATTGATACCATCTAGGTATTTCATCAATATCTGATATGATAATTTGATCTGTTGGCTTACAATCTTTTAAAGCCTCAAACATATATTCTCTCTGTCTATTTTCATAATCCCAAGTTTTGACTGGTCTTAGCTTTGTCCAAAAAGTAGGATATTTGTCTACTACAATATGAATAATTTTATCTAAAAAAGGCTCAAATCTTTTCTTATTCTCTTGAAAATAAAGAGGTTTAGGTTGTTTTTGAAATGTTCGGGTTGCCTCCACCAACACAAACTTATCTACTACTTTATCAAGCTCATGCAATCTTATTTCTAATAGATCAAGTTCGTTGAAAAAAGTAAAGCAATCAAAAATCATAAGGTTTTTCTGTTTTAAAAGTTTTACACTAATTTTGTTTCAGAATGAGGTTTTTCTTCTGTTTTGATAATTTCAGAACTTCTGTACAATTTGCTGTAAATACTGTTGGGCAAACTTAAAAGTTCTTGATGTGTTCCCCTTTCTACAATATTACCCTGATTGATTACTAATATTTCATCTGCATTTTGGATAGTTGTCAGTCTGTGAGCTATCACCAATGAAGTTCTATTTTTTAATAGCTGATTTAAAGATTCTTGTACTAATTTTTCAGATTCATTGTCTAATGCAGAGGTTGCTTCATCTAAAATAAGTATCTCAGGGTTTTTAAGAACTGCCCTAGCTATACTGATACGTTGCCTTTGCCCTCCTGATAGTTGTGAGCCTCTTTCTCCAATGATTGTATTGTATTGTTCGGGCAATTGCATGATAAAATTATGGGCATTAGCAATTTTGGCTGCCTGCACAACTTGTTCCATAGAAGCCTCTGTACCAAAGGTAATATTATTAAAAATGGTATCGTTGAATAAAATAGCCTCTTGTGTCACGATACCCATTTTATGGCGTAAAGAGTGTGTTGTGATGTCTCTAATATCCTGATTGTCAATTTCTATTGAACCTTCTTTCACATCATAAAATCTGCATAATAAATCTGCAATAGTCGATTTTCCGCCTCCCGAAGAACCTACCAAAGCAACTGTTTTACCTTTAGGCAAAGTAAAACTGATTCCTTTTAATACTTCTATCTCATTTTTATAAGCGAATTTTACATTTTTAAATTCTATTGAATTATTAAACTCTGTAAACTGCTTAGCATCCAGTTTATCTTGGATTTCGGGTTTAGCATCTACCAGTTCAAATATTCGTTCCGCTGAAGCCAATCCCCTCTGAATTTGGCTGAACATACCCGTAATTTCTTTAATAGGCTGAGTTACTTGTGAAAGAATCCCTAAAAAACCAAAAAATTTAGCTGCTGAAAGAGCCGATTCTCCACTCAAAATAAGACTACCTCCATAAAAAACCACTCCCACAACCAAACTAACCCCCATAAATTCCGAAAAAGGTGAAGAAAGTTCTCTTTTGTAACCAATACTTTTTAAAAGGTTGGTATAACGATTATTTTCTTTTCTAAACTTCTGACGCACAAAGTTTTCAGCATTAAAAGCTTTTACAATTCTGATTCCTCCAAATGTTTCATCCATAATACTCAAGACTGTTCCAATAGATTCTTGTACTTGTTTGGATTGTTTTTTGAGTCTATTGACAAGCAAAGCCACAAAACCACCAGCAATAGGAATGTAAATCAGTACAAAAAGTGTGAGTTCTGTAGATATTGAAAATAAAGCTACAAAGTATAAAATCAATAAAATAGGTTCTCTTAGGATAGCTTTAAATGAACTGGTAATGGAAAATTCTACTTCTGCAATGTCTGTTGTCATTCGAGAAAGTATGCCTCCTTTACGTTGTTCTGAAAAATATCCCAAATGCAACTCTAGTGTATTTTCAAATACTTGTTGGCGTATTTTATTAACTAAATGAGCTTTTAATCTTTCTAAAACTCTGATTGTAAGGTATCTAAATATATTTGCCAAAAAAACAGAACTCACCACAAAAACACATACGAACAAAAGCAAATAATGAGAGCCTTTTTCATAGTAAATTTTAGACTGGTAATACTGAAAGTAAGCCGTAAAACTTTCGATTCCAAATGAAAAATGAGGTTCGTTGGGAATAGGCTGAGGAGCATTTTTGAATAAAATTTCCAAGATTGGGATAATCATCGTGAAATTTACCAATCCGAATATGGATGCCAATAATGAAAAAATTAAAAAGGGAGTTGCAAAACTACTAAAAGGCTTTGCATAAGAAAGTAAACGAAAATAGGTTTTCACTGAACTATTTAGAGTGTTTTAGCTATAAAAACTCAAATTTAGAAGTTTTTATTGGATATTTCAAAATTTACTAAAAACTTGAAAAAATATAAAAAAAATGATAGATTAGCTTTAGAAACACTATCCAAATATGATTCAACAGAATTTTTCTTTCTGGATTCCTTCTTGGCTTGCCCATTCGCATATTTATGCTGTGGCGATTATTAATTTAGAAGGTTTTTATGTTTATACAAATGAAGTTTTTCAGAAGAATTTTGTATTTGGAAAAAACGTGGTAGGCTTTCCTTCTGTAAAAACTATCCATCCCAATGATGCTCAAAAAGCAATGGAAGCTGTTCAATTTTGTCTCCAAAACCCTGAAAAAACTATTAATTTAGAGCTTCAAAAACCACATCCAGATAATTTAGGTTTTTACCTGACTCACTGGGAGTTTTCTGCCCTCAAAAATATGGATGATGAGATTATTGGAATTATGTGTGTGGGTTACGATATTACTCGAATCAAACAAAGCCAAATAGATTTAAAAAATTCGGAAAGTAAACTAAGAGCCATTCTCGACAGTACCAACGATAGCAACTTACTCATCAGCCCCGAATATAAAATACTGTCTTTCAATAAAGTAGCCAAAGAAAGTATTAAATTAGTTTTTCATAAAGATATTCAAGAAGGTGATGATTGCTGGGGTTATGTTATTAAAGGAATGGAAGAACATTTTCAGTATTATTTTGATTTAGCTCTTCAAGGAAAAATTACTATCAAAGAAACAGAAATTCCTATATCCGAAGACCAGTCTGTTTGGTACCTGATTTCTTTCTATCCTGTTTATAATCAGGAAAATGAACTGATTGGAGTGTCTTATAATGCCACCAATATCAATGTTGTAAAAGAAAGTGCTGTTTTGCTACAAAAACAAAATGAAATGCTCATGGAAATTGCCCGCATCCAATCGCATGAAGTACGTGGACCTGTTGCCAATATTTTGGGCTTAATCAGTATTATTGATAAAGAAAATCTAAGTCCCGAAAACCTTAAATTGCTTGAATATCTCAAAAAATCGACACAAGATTTGGATGTTGTCATTCATAAAATTGTAGATAAAACTAAAAATGTAGAATAAAGATTTGTTTAAATGAATAAAATTTACATATATTTACATAAGTTCAACAAATTAAACGCCTAAACTTTTATGCTCAAAGAATTTAAAGAATTTGCCATGAAAGGCAACCTCATTGACCTTGCAGTCGGTTTTGTAATGGGTGCTGCTTTTACAAAAGTAACCAATGCATTCATCAATGGAATGGTTATGCCATTGGTAGGTCTTATTCAAGGAAAAAACTTATCTGAATGGAAGGTTGTACTCAAAGATGCTGTAATGGAAAATGGTAAAGAAAAAACGGCTGAAGTAGCTATTAAATATGGCGATTTTATTAGCATGACCATCGAATTTCTGATTGTAGCTTTTGTTATGTTTTTGGTTGTAAAAGCTGTAAACAAAATGAAGAAAAAACAAGAAGAAGCTCCTGTTGCTCCTCCAGCTCAAGAGGTGCTACTCACAGAAATCAGAGATTTGTTAAAGAAGTAATAAAAAAATATAAGCCCTTGAAAATTTCAGGGCTTTTTTTATTCATCTACTCGCCAGTGGAATTCTCTTTGAAGAGCAGGCATTCTATGTATATCTATTTTTTGAGCTTTTACTGAAATCGTATCCTTTCCCCAGATTCCAAAAATTTCTATGTTTTTATGATTATGAATCTGGAAGTTTAGAACAATCTTTTCCTTTTTTAATTCATCCAAAAGATTGAATGTATTTGATGAAGAATCCGTGATTAGTTTATAATCTTGCATATTTTCATTTGAATATTGAATAATAAAATACCCTCTTCTGTGTATAAAAAAGTGTTTCCATGCCTCTTTATGAGGAAAAGAGAATGTATCTTTATTTTTCACAACATACTGAACCTGATAAGCTCCATGCAGATAAGGTCTTTGAGCTTTGTCATCATTAAAATTACCTGTTTCAACATATTGCCAGAAAATTTCTACCATAAAAAAAGCTATCACCATTGTTTTTGAAAACAAATTCCACTTTTTATTTTGAAAAGGCTTCCATAAAATATCTTGTTCTTTTAAAGATGTTGGTTTCCCTTGAAAAAAATCTATTAGGTTTTTCAGATAAGGAGCTATCAAATAAGCCGTTAAGACCAACAAGAAACTCGAATACAATTTAACAGAAATATCAAAGCTTACATTGATAGCCCATACGTTTAAAAGCACTAAAAATGACAAAATTGCACCTAAAAGTTGTGTTCTTCGGAATAAAAGCAATAAAGCAGGGACTACTTCCATGAGTCCTGCAAAAATAGTGTAAGGTCTTGAAAGCCCCATTGTACTCCAATAAAGCAAATCGGGGCTTATATCACCCAATTTGGTAAATAATGTATTGGGTTCAGGCATATAAAATTGCCATTTAAACACTTTATTAAAGCCATAAATAAACATCTGAAGAGCTAAATAGTATCTACAAAACACATAGATAAAATTTAAGATTTTTTTAGCGTTTTCACTTGATTTAAAATGCCAGAATATGCCTAAAATAGCTGAAAATACACATAACAAAAATGTATGAATATATAAGCCTGTTGAATCGGAGCTTAAGAATACAGTATAAGGTGTTTGAATTTTAAAAATATTGTCTCCTACCCATCTGATAATCAACTCAAAAAAAGGACTCATCAAGCCTCCAATATTAGGAAATACGGTATAAGGAAACGGAAAAGTAAGAATAAATAGTAAAATAAAAATACTAATCGTTTTCTGAAAGGCTTTCAACATAAATTGTACAATTTTTGCTAAATTAAAAATACATCTTTATCTTTAGAAATAATAAATTTTTGATTTCTATGAAAAACGCTTTTATTGTACTATGCATACTTTTATTGGGTTATCAAACTCAAGGTCAAACACTTAAAATTGCTCATAAAAGCCATAGTGGCAACATGAAAAATTTTGTAGTTTCTAAAACCACCCATAATTTAGGTTTACCATCTAATTATGCCGAAAAAAAAGAACAAGAACGAAAAAAGAAAGATAGTATCTTGCGTGTCGAAGAAAAAAAGAAACAAGATAGCATCAAAAAAGTAAAAAAAGTTTCCCCAAAAAAGAAAGTCAAAAACCTGAAAGAAGAATCCAAAATAGAGAAAAGTTCGTTGGATTATCAGAATCTCCAAAAAACAAATATAACAACTGTTGGTTTAGCACATCCTGTTGTGTATCAGAGTTCAACAGAGGGATCTTCAAAAAATTGGGCAATTACCCTTATGACCATATTACCAACATTTTTACTGCTTTTCATAATCTTACAAAAAATAAAATGGTTATAAAACAAAAAAGAGCTTTAAAGCTCTTTTTTGTTTCTCTATTACTTTTCATAAGGGAAATTACGGGCAATTTGTCTCATCATTAGTTCTACCAAATCGTCTGTAGAACTTCCTATACTACCACTGACAGCACGTTCATAACGCCACAATAGTTCGGCATCTGCTCCATTATGAATAGTCATAACTGTTTTGGCTTCATTCGATCTTACAAAGCCAAAGCCCAACACAGCCAAAGCTACAGCCCCATCTTCTGAAATAGGTCTGTCTGTAACAACAGAGCCACTAATCACAGCATCTACTTCCAAAGCTTTTGCCACTTCATCCATAGTTTTTGTAGCTATGTTTTCTTGCGTAATACCAGCTTTTGCAAGCAATGCATTGGTTTTAGAGACATCCTGAAAAGATACCGTATATTTTTTACTTTTACGAAGCAAGAAAGTATAAACACTGTTTTGAATGTTTGTAGCTTCTAATTTTTCTTGTCTTGCAATGTCTTCTACTGTTGTATTTTTGGGCAATTTTTTCATTTTAATAGTTACCTGAAAAGGTAAAATAGCCACCGTTTTATGAACAGGTATTACTTCTTTCATTTTAGGGCTTTCAAATATTTTCTTTTGAGCTAGCAAAGAAGTACTTAAAAAGCATAGTAATACTAAAATTTTAAGGGTAGTTTTAACCATAATAGATTAGTGTTTAAATTTTAAATGATTGATTATACATCTATTTACAAATATAAAGAGTTTTTTGAGAATATAAAGATTTGATAATAAAATATAATATCTTCACATTCAATATAGTTATTATACCATAAACAACTTATAAACATTTGACTTTTATGAAGTATTGCTTTCTTATTTTAACCTTTCTTTGTAGTTTTTCAATTTTTGCTCAGTCCAAAATCAATGAGGATTCAGCATTTATCAGACAAAATTATGATAAATATGAGTACCAGATTGCCATGCGAGATGGAATTAAACTTTTTACCAATGTTTATGTTCCTAAAGATGCCTCCAAAGACAAAAAGTACCCTATCTTGATGCAACGTACTTGTTATAGTGTTGCACCTTATGGAAAAGACATTTATCCTACTCGTTTAGGACCCAACAGATTTTTGATGAGAGACAAATACATCTTTGTTTATCAGGATGTTAGAGGCAGATACATGAGTGAAGGTACTTGGACAAACATGACTCCACACCTTGCCAGCAAAAAAAAGAAAACAGAAGTAGATGAAGCTTCAGATACTTATGACACCATAGACTGGCTCATTAAAAATATTACTCATAATAACGGAAAAGTTGGACAATGGGGTATTTCGTACCCTGGTTTTTATACAGCAGCAGGTATTTTAGCTAATCACCCAGCACTTAAAGCTTCCTCTCCACAAGCCCCTATTGCAGATTTTTGGTTTGATGATTTCCATCATAATGGAGCTTTGGTCTTAGGTTATTTCTTGGCTTACCCTGTTTTTGGGGTTCAGAAAACAGAAAACACCACCAAAGCTTGGTATCAGAACCAAAGTGTAAGACCACAAACTACAGATGGATGGCTTTTTTATAAAGATTTGATTAATCTTAAAAATGCTGAAAAATACTATAAGGATAATTTCTTTTGGCAAGAAGCCATGAATCACCCCAATTATGATGATTTTTGGCAAAAAAGAAATCTTCTTCCACATTTAAAAAATGTAAATCATGCTGTCATGACCGTAGGTGGCTGGTTTGATGCAGAAGATTTGTACGGTCCTTTAAATATTTATAAAACCATCGAAAAAACTTCTAAAAACTATAATACTTTGGTAATGGGTCCTTTTGGACATGGAGATTGGGCAAGAGAGCGTGGAAAGCACATGCACAATCATATTTATTTTGGTGATAGTGTGGCAACTTTTTATCAAAGAGAAATTGAAAGTACATTTTTCAAGCATTTTTTAAAAGAAAAAGGTGATGGAAAAACCAATCTTCCAGAAGCTTATCTCTTTGATACTGGTAAAAAAGAATGGCGTAAATTTGATAAATATCCATCTACAGAGAAAAAGAAACTTTACTTTCATGCTAATGGCAAACTTTCTTTTGATGAGCCAAATAACGAAAATGATCTTTCTGAGTATATTTCAGACCCTAAAAAACCCGTTCCTCATTCTGATAATCTCAGACAAATGTTAGGCTTTACGCCTCGCAATTATATGAGTGAAGACCAACGTTTTGCAGCGAACAGACCCGATGTTTTATCATTTCAAACAGATGTACTCACAGAAGACATTACTATTGGTGGGGAGCTTTTAGCAGAATTATTTGCATCAACAACAGGTACAGATGCCGATTTTATTGTAAAACTGATTGATGTGTACCCCGCTAATGAGCCTAACCACGAAACAACACCTCAAAACATTATGCTTGCTAATTATCATCAGATGGTACGCAGTGAAATTATGCCTGCTCGCTTCCGCAATGGTTTTGAGAAACCCATAGCCCTCAAAGCTGGTGAAACAACAGCTGTAAATGTTCGTTTGCAAGACTGTTTCCATACTTTTAAGAAAGGACACAGAATCATGATACAAGTACAAAGTACTTGTTTTCCGTTATTTGCTGCCAATCCACAAAAATTTGTAGAAAACCCTTACAAAGCAAACGATGAAGATTTCATCAAGGCTATGATTAAAATTATGCATAACAAGTCTTTCAAAAGTGGTTTAAAAGTAGAAGTTTTCAAATAATTTGTACTTGATTATGATAAAGAGATGTAGGTGTACTTGAATGCCTACATTTCTTATTTCAAATTATCTAAATTAATAAATTTCAGACTTTTTGTTTTTTATTGAATTTATTTCTT
>Ga0075157_10002521_pt1 | contig 10673 bp, 9 predicted proteins | sample JI81BgreenDNA_FD_70967 | JGI IMG/M metagenome (GOLD analysis project Ga0075157, IMG submission 70967) | Wastewater effluent complex algal communities from Wisconsin, to seasonally profile nutrient transformation and Carbon sequestration -... | ecosystem: Engineered > WWTP > Effluent > Algae...
GCCGAGGCGATCGCGGGCGAGGACGAGAACCTCGCCATGCAGATCATGGCGCGCGGCGCTGCCACGCTGGCGGCGCGGCTGTGCGCGCAGGGGGTGTTCGACGGGGTGATCGTGCTGGGCGGGTCGATGGGCACGGATCTGGCGCTGGATCTGTGCGCCGCGCTGCCTTTGGGGGTGACGAAGTATGTGGTGTCCACCGTCAGTTTCAGCCCCATGATCCCCCCCGAACGGCTGGCGCCGGATATCCAGATGATCCTCTGGGCGGGCGGGCTGTATGGGCTCAATCCGGTGTGCAAGGCGTCGCTCAGCCAGGCCGCCGGGGCCGTGCTGGGCGCGGCGCGTGCGGTGGAAAAGCCGCGCGGCACAAGGCCGCTGATCGGCATGACATCCTTCGGCAAGACCGTGCTGCGCTACATGGTGGCGCTGAAACCGGCGCTGGAGGCACGCGGCTTTGACGTGGCGGTGTTCCACGCCACCGGCATGGGCGGCCGCGCCTTCGAGGCGCTGGCCGCGCAGGGCGCCTTCGCCGCCGTGATGGACTTTGCACCGCAGGAGGTGGGTAACCACATGCTCGGCTCGGCCATCAGCGCGGGGCCGGATCGGATGACCGCCGCCGGCAAGGCCGGCGTGCCGCAGATTGTCTCCATCGGGTGCTATGATCTGGTGGACCTCGTGGGTTGGCACCCCATCCCGGAACCGCTGCAGGGCCGCCCCGCCCATGCGCACAACCGGCTGCTCACCTCGGTCGTGATGACACCGGAGGAACGCCGCCAGATGGCGCGGGTGATGGCGGAAAGGCTGGCGGGGGCCAAGGGGCCGACGGTGCTGATCCTGCCCATGCGGGGCGGCAACGAATGGGATCGCCCCGAGGGGCCCCTGCACGACGCCGAGGGGCTGGCGGCCTTTGTGGACGAGATGCGCGCGGCCTGCCCGCCCAATGTGCGGCTGATCGATCTGGACGCGCACATCAACGACGCGGCCTTCGCGCAGGCGGCGTTGGCGGTGGTGGACGGCTGGATCGAAGAGGGCATTCTGGCGCGCCCGTGAGCGGCGGGGCAGGGGGCGCTCGCGCCCCCTCTGGCCTGCGGCCATTCACCCCCTGAGGATATTTGAAGAGCAAAGAGCGGTTAACAGGGCCTTAACGCGCCCTGTCTTTGCTCCTCAAATATCCTCCGGGGTGGGTCCGGGAGGGGTGGAAAACCCCTCCCGGGGCCTCAATGGGTGCCACCGCAGATCGGGCAGCCGGGGCGCGGTTGTGTGGCGATGCGGCGGGTTTCGCCCCAGAGTCCGTCATGGATCAGGATCGCTCCGCGCAACCCCTCGCCGGCGCCGGTCAGGTGCTTGATCGCTTCGAGCGCCATCATCGCCCCCATGACGCCCGGCAGCGGCGCGATCACCCCGGCTTCGGCGCAGGTCGGCACCAGGCCGGGTGCGGGGCGTTCGGGGAACACACATTCGTAGCAGGGCCCGCCGCGCGCCGGGTCATAGAGGGAAATCTGCCCCTCCCACTGCGTGATCGCGGCGGCGATCAGGGGTTTGCCCAGCCGGGCGGCGGTGCGGTTGGCCAGATAGCGGGTGTCGAAGTTGTCGCTGCCGTCGAGGATCAGGTCATAGTCGGCGAACAGGGCCTCGGCCTCGGCCTCGGTCAGGCGGCGGTGATAGGGGCGGACCTCGACATGGGGGTTGAGCGCCTTCATCTGCGCCTGAGCGGAAAAGACCTTGGGCATGCCCAGCCGGTCATCGGTGTGGATGATCTGGCGTTGCAGGTTGGAAAGGTCGACCCTGTCGTCATCGATCACGCCGACCGTCCCCACCCCCGCCGCCGCCAGATACAGGAGGGCGGGCGAGCCCAGCCCCCCGGCGCCGATCACCAGGACGCGGGCCTGTTTCAGCGCCTTCTGGCCCGGCCCCCCCACCTCGCGGAGCATGAGGTGGCGGGCGTAGCGGGTCAGTTCGGCTTCGGAGAACAGGGGCTGCGTGGTGGGCGCCACGTCGGGCGCACGGGCGCGCAGGCGGGTCAGAAGCCGGCGATACCCCCAGACCATGAGCACGACCAGCGCCAGCACCCCCCAGGGCCGCGGATCGCCGCCTGCGGCCTGCCGCAGCGGCGCGTCCTCGGGCAGGACCAGCGTGGCCAGGACCGCGGCCAGCCAGATCAGCCCCAGCATCGCCAGTCGAAGGCGCATCGGCACCTTGAGCAGCGAGGCGGCGGCGAACATCGCCCCGGCGACGATGAGAATGGCCAGCATTCAGCCGCGCCCCGTGGAGCCGAAACCACCCTCGCCGCGGCGGGTTTCGGTAAGGGTTTCGACCGTCTCGAACCGCGCCTGCACGACCGGCGCCACGACCATCTGGGCGATGCGGTCGCCGTGGCGGATGGTATAGGGCGCGCCCGACAGGTTGATCAGCGGCACGCCCAGGGGGCCGCGGTAATCGCTGTCGATCGTGCCAGGGCTGTTGGGCAGGGTGATCCCGTGTTTCAGCGCCAGGCCCGAGCGCGGGCGGACCTGCACCTCGAATCCGTCGGGGATTTCGAGGTGCAGGCCGGTGGGGATCAGCCTGCGCGCGCCGGGGGGAAGGGTCACGCCGTCGGCGCGCTGATCGGGGGGCAGGTTGGCGCGCAGGTCGGCCCCGGCGCTGCCCGGGGTTTCATAGGCGGGCAGGGGAATCGCCGGGTCGGAGCCGGCTTCGCGCAGGAGCTTCACCACGACACTCATGCCAGAGCCTGCGCGATGCGGGCGGCGAGGCGGCGGGCGACCTCGGGCTTTGGCAGGCGGGGCCAGTCCTCGACGCCTGCGGCGGTGATCAGGTGGACGGCGTTTTCGGTCCCGCCCATGATGCCGGTTGCGGGCGAGACGTCGTTGGCCACGATCCAGTCGCAGCCCTTGCGCAGGCGCTTGGCCTGGGCATGGGCGACAACGGTTTCGGTTTCGGCGGCAAAGCCCACGACCAGCGGCGGGCGGTTGGGCGCCTTGCTGATGGTGGCCAGGATATCGGGGTTTTCGGTGAAGCTGAGGGTGGGCAGGGGCTGGCCCGCCTGTTTCTTCAGCTTCTGCCCGGATTCGTTGGCGACGCGCCAGTCGGCCACGGCGGCGGCGAAGACGGCGGCGTCGGCGGGCAGGGCGGATTGCACGGCGTCGAGCATCTGCCGGGCGGTTTCGACGCGCACCACGCTCACGCCCGGGGGCGGCGGCACGGTGGCGGGGCCGGTGACGAAGGTGATGCGCGCGCCCAGATCGCGCAGGGCCGCGGCCAGAGCGGTGCCCTGCGCGCCCGAGGATCGGTTGGCGATATAGCGCACGGGGTCGATGGGTTCGTGGGTGGGGCCCGAGGTGATCAGGATGTGCCGACCCGTGAGGGGGCCCTCCGACAGGGCGGCGGTGATGGCCGACAGGATCGCCTCGGGTTCGGCCATGCGGCCCGGGCCGGTCTCGCCGCAGGCCATGGCGCCGGTTTCGGGGCCGACGAACAGGATGCCATCGGCGGTCAGGGTGGCGAGGTTGCGCTGCGTGGCGGGGTGCTGCCACATGCGGACATTCATTGCAGGGGCGATGAGGACGGGCTTGTCGGTGGCCAGAAGCAGGGTCGAGGCCATATCATCGGCCTGGCCGGTGGCCATCTTCGCCATCAGATCCGCGGTGCAGGGGGCGACGACGACCAGATCGGCGCTGCGTGACAGGGCGATATGGCCCATCTGCGCCTCCTGGGTCAGGTCGAACAGGTCCTGATGCACCGGCGCACCGGCCAGAGCCGCGACGGACAGGGGGGTGACGAACTGAGCCCCGGCACGGGTGAGGACGGGGGTGACGGCGGCGCCCGCGCCGCAAAGCAGGCGGATCAGCTCGAGCGCCTTGTAGGCCGCGATCCCGCCGCCGAGGATCAGAAGGATGCGCTTGCCTGAAAGCATGTCGGCCCCCCGGTTGGTGTGGCTCTGGTGTAGGGGGCCGGGGGCCTCTTGGCAACCGGGCGGCGCGCGCGCCGCGCTCCCACCCACCCGCCCCGCTGGCGCGCGCGCCCTGCTGGCCGGCGGGCCTTTGGGGTGGCGACGGCGGATGAGTATTTGGGGCAAGATGAAGCGGCAGAACCCCCTTGATTTCCCCCGCGCCCTGCCGTAACCCCGCCGCAGGCCTAGGGGTATAGCTCAGCTGGTAGAGCGACGGTCTCCAAAACCGTAGGTCGCGGGTTCGAACCCTGCTGCCCCTGCCAGGCCTTCCCGCACGCTTCTGTGTTGCACAAACGCCATCATCGGCGTCTTCCCGCGCGATTGCGCCCCGCAGGGTTGCAGTTGCGGGGTCTGGCGCGTATTTCGGCGCCATCCCCAGCGCGGCGCCCGGTGTCGCGCCGAATCGCCCTGAAGGTGCCCCGATGGCCAGAACCAACCCCTTGACCTTTCTGCAACAAGTTCGCGCCGAAACCGCCAAGGTGACCTGGCCGACGCGGCGCGAGGTCGGGGTCAGCACGATCATGGTGCTGATGCTGGCCACGCTGACCGCGATCTTCTTCTTCCTGGTGGATCTGCTGATCCGCACCGGGTTGGGCGCGATCCTGGGCCTGGTTGCCTGAGCGCAGCCCCTTGAAAGATCAGGCCAAGGGCGATAAACGCAGCGCAACTGACCGGCATGAACGCGCGCACCGATTCGGTGCGCCTGTTTTTTCTGTGACGGACTCACGCGGTTGCCCTGGCGCAGGGTCTTGATCGCAAACGGAATTTCGCAACGGCTCGGCGCCGTTGCCGACGAGGTGGACGGATGGCCAAGCGCTGGTATTCGGTGAGCGTGCTTTCGAACTTCGAAAAGAAGGTCGCCGAGGCGATTCGTCAGGCCGCGGCCGACGCCGGTCTGCAGGACGAGATCGAGGAAGTCCTGGTGCCGACCGAGGAAGTGATCGAGGTGCGCCGCGGCAAGAAGGTGACGAGCGAGCGGCGCTTCATGCCCGGCTATGTGCTGGTGCGCATGGAGATGTCGAACCGCACGCAGCATCTGGTCAGCTCGATCAACCGGGTGACCGGGTTCCTGGGCCACCAGGGCAAACCCAGCCCGATGCGCGACGAGGAAGTGACGCTGATCCGCAGCCGTGTGGAAAAGGGCCAGGAGGCGCCGCGCAATCTGGTGCGCTTCGAGGTGGGCGAGACGGTCAAGGTCACCGACGGTCCGTTCGACGGGTTCTCGGGCATGGTCGAGGAGGTCGACGAGGCCTCGGGCCGCCTGAAGGTGATGGTTTCGATCTTCGGCCGGCCGACGCCGGTCGAACTGGAATTCACGCAGGTCACCAAGGGGACCTGAGTGATCCGGTGGGAGGCACCCCTGCGGGGCGTGCCGAACCACTAAGCATGCGGTCCCGAATGGGTCGGGGCGGCACTGACGACAAGGAGCGGCCACATGGCCAAGAAAGTCATCGGCAGCCTGAAGCTGCAAGTCAAGGCGGGGCAGGCGAACCCGTCTCCGCCCGTCGGCCCGGCGCTGGGTCAGCGGGGCATCAACATCATGATGTTCTGCAAGGAATTCAACGCCAAGACCGCCGATCTGGAACCCGGTTCGCCGGTTCCGGTGATCATCACCTACTACCAGGACAAGTCGTTCAGCCTGGAGCTGAAGACGCCTCCGGCCTCGTGGTATCTGAAGAAGGCCGCCGGCCTGAAGCCCGTGGGCAAGCGCAACCGCGCCAAGGGTTCGGTCAAGCCGGGCCACACCGTGGCCGGCACCGTGACCGTGGCGCAGGTGCGCCAGATCGCCGAAGCCAAGATGAAGGATCTGAGCGCAGTCGATATCGACGGCGCGATGCAGATCATCCTGGGCTCGGCCCGGTCCTGCGGCATCGAGGTCAAGGGGTAATCACATGGCCAAGATCGGAAAGCGACTGAGCAAGGCGCAAGCCGCCTTTGCCGGCAAGAACAACCTCTCGGTCGAGGAAGCGGTGAGCCTGGTCAAGGCCTCGGCCTCGGCCAAGTTCGACGAGACCGTCGAAGTGGCGATCAACCTGGGCGTCGATCCGCGCCACGCGGACCAGATGGTGCGCGGCGTGGTCAGCCTGCCGAACGGCACCGGCAAGGTCGTGCGCGTGGCGGTGTTCGCCCGTGGCGCCAAGGCCGATGAGGCCAAGGCCGCGGGCGCGGACATCGTCGGCGCCGAAGAGCTGATGCAGTCGATCCAGGGCGGCACGATCGATTTCGATCGCTGCATCGCCACGCCCGACATGATGCCGCTGGTCGGCCGTCTGGGCAAGATCCTGGGTCCGCGCAACCTGATGCCGAACCCCAAGGTCGGCACGGTGACGATGGACGTGGCGACGGCCGTGGCCAACGCCAAGGGCGGCGAAGTGCAGTTCAAGGTCGAAAAGGCCGGGATCGTGCATGCCGGCGTCGGCAAGGTTTCGTTCACGGCCGAAAAGCTGGCCGAGAACCTGCGCGCCATGGTGGAAGCGGTGTCGCGCGCCAAGCCGGCGGGGGCCAAGGGCGCCTACCTCAAGAAGGTCTCGGTCAGCTCGACCATGGGTCCGGGCGTGAGCGTGGACCTGGCCTCGGCGACCGCCGCGGCGAAGTGATGCCGTAGGGTGGGGTTCAACCCCACCCTGCAAGAAATCCCCGGGCAACCGGGGTTGGCGGGGCCGCCTCAGGCCCCGTCCTGTCCGAGACGGCGGGTGGGGGCGACCCCTTAATCTCCTGCCTGAGATGGGAACGAGACGAATTTGAACGGGGGTGCCTTCGGGTTTTCCTCGGGCGGTTTTGGCCTCGGCTCCTTTCGGACCCGAACGCCCCGGTTCGCCGGGGCTCAAACGAGCCGGGGGGCAACCCCCAAACTTGGAGCAAACCTGTGGATAGAGCCCAAAAGGAAGCAGTGGTCGAGGAACTCGGCCAGATCTTCGCAAGCTCTGGCGTGGTGGTCGTTGGCCATTACGCGGGTCTGACGGTTGCCGAAATGCAGGTCCTGCGCGCACGCATGCGTGTTGCGGGCGGGGCTGTGCGCGTTGCCAAGAACAAGCTCGCCAAGATCGCCCTGGAAGGAACGCCTGCCGCTGGCATCGGCCCCCTTCTCACGGGCATGACCGTGCTCGCCTATTCCGAAGACCCCGTCGCTGCGGCGAAGGTGGCGATCGGCTTTGCCAAGGACAACAAGAAGTTCGAGATCCTTGGCGGGGCTATGGGCGGCACGGCCCTCAATCCGGATGGTGTCAAGGCCGTCTCCGAACTGCCGTCGCGCGAGGAGCTCATCGCTTCCATCGTGGCGTGCATCGGGGCCCCGGCTTCGGCCATCGCCGGTGCGATTGGCGCGCCTGCTTCGAACATCGCGGGCATCCTCAAGACCCTTGAGGAGCGGGAAGCCGCTTGAGCAAACCCAGACCCGGGCAGGGCAGGCGCCCCGCCCCGGAAACCCCCTGACACAATGGAATCGAGAAAATGGCTGATCTGAAAGCGCTCGCCGAGCAAATCGTGAACCTGACCCTGCTGCAGGCTCAGGAACTGAAGCAAATCCTGAAGGACCAGTACGGCATCGAGCCCGCCGCCGGCGGCGCCGTGATGGTTGCGGCCGGCCCGGCCGCCGCTGCCGAAGTGGTCGAGGAAAAGACCGAATTCGACGTCATCCTGGTTGACGCCGGTGCCAACAAGATCAACGTGATCAAGGAAGTCCGCGCGATCACCGGTCTGGGCCTTAAGGAAGCCAAGGACCTGGTCGAAGCCGGTGGCAAGGCCGTGAAGGAGCAGGCCCCGAAGGCCGAAGCCGAAGAGCTGAAGAAGAAGCTCGAGGCCGCTGGCGCCAAGGTCGAGCTGAAGTGATCCGGCGGGGCGCCGTGACGGCGTCCTGACCGCAAGACAGGGCTGGGTCCGGGGTATCCGGGCCCGGCCTCGGCTGTTTCTGGCGACCGCTTGCGCGCAAGCGGTTCCCAGACGCAGCGGGGACTCGGGAGTGGGCCGGTGGGACGGCCCGCGTGAATGGAGTCCCGCTGGTTGTTTCGAACCGGGTGCCGCACGGCCGAGGCCCGACGGCTGGCGCGCCCGCGAAAGAACGAAAGGTGATACCGAGCATGGCTCAGTCCTATGTTGGTCAGAAGCGCATCCGTCGGATGTTCGGCAAAATCCGCGAAGTGCTGGAGATGCCGAACCTGATCGAGGTGCAGAAGTCGTCCTACGACCTGTTCCTCAATTCCGGAGACCAGGACAAGCCGCTGGACGGCGAAGGCCTGATGGGCACGTTCCAGTCGGTGTTCCCGATCAAGGATTTCAACGAGACGGCGGTTCTGGAGTTCGTGAAATACGAGCTGGAAAAGCCCAAGTATGACATAGACGAGTGCCAGCAGCGTGACATGACCTATTCGGCGCCGCTGAAGGTGACGCTGCGCTTGATCGTGTTCGATGTGGACCCCGATACCGGCGCGCGTTCGGTCAAGGACATCAAGGAACAGGAAGTCTTCATGGGCGACATGCCCCTGATGACGCCTGTGGGCACCTTTGTCGTCAACGGCACCGAGCGTGTGGTCGTCAGCCAGATGCACCGCAGCCCCGGCGTGTTCTTTGACCACGACAAGGGCAAGACGCATTCCTCGGGCAAGCTGCTGTTCCAGTGCCGGATCATCCCGTATCGCGGCTCGTGGCTGGACTTCGAATTCGACCCCAAGGATCTGGTGTTCGCGCGCATCGACCGCCGCCGCAAGATCCCGGTCACGACGCTGCTGTATGCGCTGGGCATGACCCAGGACGACATCATGGCGGCCTATTACGACACCGTCACCTTCAAGCTGGAAAAGAACCGCGGCTGGGTCACCCGGTTCTTCCCTGAGCGTGTGCGTGGCACCCGTCCGACGATGGACCTGGTCGATGCCGCCACCGGCGAGGTGATCCTCAAGGCCGGCGACAAGGCCACGCCGCGTCTGGTGAAGAAGTGGATCGACGAGGGCAAGGTCACCCATCTTCTGGTGCCCTTCGACTATATCTTCGGCCGCTTCGTCGCGCGTGACCTCATCAATGAGGAAACCGGCGCGATCTGGACCGAGGCCGGCGAGGAACTGACCTGGGATCTGGACCGCGACGGCGAGGTCAAGGGCGGCACGCTGAAGACGCTGCTGGATCAGGGCATCACCGAGATCCCGGTTCTGGACATCGACAACGTCAACGTGGGCGCCTACATCCGCAACACGATGGCCGCGGACAAGATGATGAACCGCGAGCAGGCGCTCTTGGAAATCTACCGCGTCATGCGCCCCGGCGAGCCGCCGACGCTGGACGCCGCCGCATCGCTGTTCGACACGCTGTTCTTCGACAAGGACCGCTATGACCTGTCGGCCGTGGGCCGGGTCAAGATGAACATGCGTCTGGACCTGAACAAGCCCGACACCCAGCGCACGCTGGACCGCGACGACATCATCGCCTGCGTCAAGGCGCTGGTCGAACTGCGTGACGGCAAGGGCGAGATCGACGACATCGACCATCTGGGCAACCGCCGGGTGCGCTCGGTCGGCGAGCTGATGGAGAACCAGTATCGTCTGGGCCTCCTGCGCATGGAGCGCGCGATCCGCGAGCGCATGTCGTCGGTCGATATCGACACGGTGATGCCGCAGGACCTGATCAACGCCAAGCCGGCGGCGGCGGCGGTGCGCGAGTTCTTCGGCTCGTCGCAGCTTTCGCAGTTCATGGACCAGACGAACCCGCTGTCCGAAGTCACCCACAAGCGCCGCCTGTCGGCGCTGGGGCCGGGCGGTCTGACGCGGGAACGCGCGGGCTTCGAAGTGCGCGACGTGCACCCGACGCACTATGGCCGCATGTGCCCGATCGAGACGCCGGAAGGCCAGAACATCGGCCTGATCAACAGCCTGGCCACCTATGCCCGGGTGAACAAGTATGGCTTCATCGAGACCCCTTACCGCAAGGTCGTCGATGGCAAGGTGACGGACGAGGTGAAATACCTCTCGGCCACCGAGGAAATGCGCCACGTCATCGCGCAGGCCAACGCCACGCTGAACGAAAGCGGCGAGTTCGTGAATGACCTCGTCTCCACCCGCAAGGGCGGCGAGTTCATGCTGAACCCGCGCGAAGTGATCGACATGATCGACGTGTCGCCCAAGCAGCTGGTGTCGGTCGCGGCCTCGCTCATTCCGTTCCTGGAAAACGACGACGCCAACCGCGCGCTGATGGGCTCGAACATGATGCGGCAGGCCGTGCCGCTGCTGCAATCCGATGCGCCGCTGGTCGGCACCGGGATCGAGGGCATCGTCGCCCGCGACTCGGGTGCCGCGATCATGGCGCGCCGGGCGGGTGTGATCGATCAGGTCGATGCGCAGCGTATCGTGGTGCGCGCCACCGAGATGCTGGAACCCGGCGAGCCGGGCGTCGACATCTACCGCCTGCGCAAGTTCAAGCGGTCGAACCAGTCGTCGTGCATCAACCAGCGCCCGCTGGTGAAGGTGGGCGATGTGGTGACCCGCGGCGAGGTGGTGGCCGACGGCCCCTGCACCGACATGGGCGAACTGGCGGTCGGCCGCAACGTGGTCGTGGCCTTCATGCCGTGGAACGGCTACAACTATGAGGACTCGATCCTCATCAGCGAGCGGATCCTGAAGGACGACGTCTATACCTCGATCCACATTGAGGAATACGAAGTCGCCGCCCGCGACACCAAGCTGGGGCCTGAGGAAATCACCCGCGACATTCCCAACGTCGGCGAGGAAGCCCTGCGCAACCTCGA